>ENA-OQAN01000521-OQAN01000521.1-human-gut-metagenome-genome-assembly--contig:-NODE-521-length-20389-cov-2.169430_pt1 | contig 20389 bp, 24 predicted proteins | sample MGYA00242735_ERZ504527 | MGnify/ENA primary metagenome ERZ504527 (study PRJEB26092, sample SAMD00036230) | human gut metagenome | host: Homo sapiens | study: EMG produced TPA metagenomics assembly of... | reverse complement strand
GTTGATCATTCTGAATCAGTATCGTTCTGTCTGATTTAGGTTTTAACTGTACCAGATATTCCAGATAATCGATCAATACATCGATCTCTTTGACTTCTTGAACGTTGATAATTCCACATATCGCAGCGGAAAAAGAAATTCGTTCCCCTTTTACTTTAAAAGGTCGTTTAAATAGTTTCATGATCGCATCTTTATTCGTTTCATAATCCATCAATGATGTTGTGAACACAAAAAAACGATTCCCATGAATCCTGAAAACATGGTTTGCTTCATTAATCTTGTGAAGGTATTCTGCGATCTGGATCAGCAATTCATCTCCTGTTGTAACTCCATATAGCTTATTAACTTGTTTTAGTTTCCACAAATCGATCATAAGCAGATGAAGTTCCTTCTTTCTCTTGATCTGCTCTGGAAACCATCTCCTGAAATAGCCTTTAGAATACAATCCGGTCAGGCTGTCTATATATAACTGTGGATTATAAAGTGCCCAAAATAAGATCGTAATCCCTAAGGATAACCCAAATCCTGTCATTAATACAGATTGAAATTTCATCTGTATCGTAACACAGACCAATGCAACTCCAAGGAATTCCTTGATCGCCCGAAGCTCATTCTTCTGATATTCTTCCTGATTGATAAAGCAATTTATAATGACAGCAGCTATACAGATCAATGTAAAAATATATGTTACCAAATATGCTTTTCCATGAACATACTGCCCCTGTTCATTACAATAAAAAAACTGTTTGTGTAAAACATTGGTCACGATAGCTACTTCCATACATAGTATTGGTACTGCCATGATCTTTATATTTCTTGTTCTTATATCTTCATCACAGTGTCTTAATGCCTGTGTATAATTATAGAAAATATATACAACGATCATCTGCAGGATATAAAGCATCGTGGAAAAAAAGATCATCCATGAATTATAAGCAGGATTACTTTTTACCAATAGTATGGAGCTTAACAGATCAAATATGATATCAAATATTCCTGCAATAATTAAGAACCAGAATGTTCTTCCACTGATATTATTCAGTTTTTTATAACGCTGAAAATGAATCAACAGAAATATTAAAAATACAAGTCCTGCGATCAAAAAATCTATATTATAATCTGTCATTTATATTTCTCCTCTTTTTGTTACAATACATATCCTGATCGGCCTCATATTTCCAATCACTGATCTTCTTCTGTTTTCCTTCTGTATCTTTTAAGAAACTTACCCCTCTTGTAATTGAAAGATAATATCTGTTATTTCTATTATACTTTATGATCTCTTGATCCATTTGTTTCAATAATTCATCCATATTCTCTATTGAATCAAAAATAAGCACACAAAATTCATCCCCGCCGATCCTGTAACATTTTCCATATGTTGCAAATACATTTTTTATACATAGCGCCGCAGAAATGATCAGTTCGTCCCCTGCATTATGTCCATAAAGATCGTTTGTATTTTTTAATCCATCTACATCCATAAAGATCAATGCAGCATTATCGTAATCTTGTGCGTGATCCTCAATGTCTTGAAGCTGTTCCTCGAATGCAGTCCTGTTATTAATACCTGTCATACGATCTTCTTTTAGAAGTCTTTCATAAACTTCAAGCTCAGATCTTGTTTTCGCCTGTTCAACAAGATTTACAAAAATACTAGTTAATAACAACTGTTCAAAGATCAAAACACCCACTTCAAAAATGGTTCCATAAAAAGGAATCTCAAGTTTCCAGTACATGCATAATGATAATACCCCTGCAACGGCCATGATCCCAAAGGCATTCATAATGATCTTAAGTTCGCTATCTTTTGTTCTTCGGTATTCTTCTATCATCAAAACAACAATGGTTATTACTGCAATGAACAAGAGCACATGTGTTACGAACAGCATATGGACCATATGGATTTTCAAACATTTGTTTAAAATTCCCTGAATCAACGCATTCGCATAAAATAACAAATTGATCACATCTAAGACTTTATATTTTTCAAACTTCAGTGTATTTTTTACAAAATGAACCATCGGTACTGACATCAGCATAAATGCATAAAAAGAAATCATTCCTGTCAGTGCCGGAAATGATGTATATTCCTGTGCTAATGCTGAATCTGACAAAAACCAGATCCCACTTAGTGCCAGAAATGCTGCTATGTTTAAGAATCTGGTGCTGTTTAATTTAAAATGCTTCAGATAAATTCCAGTGGTCAACGCTACAAAACTTAAGAAAAACATGATCGCGATCATCACGATACCGACTATTTCCTGTTGGACATGAAATCCCATAACTACATCCCCACGTCCAACTAAAATATCATCAAGGTCATAGATTCCGTTGCTTCCGTTCTGATATATGATCTTGATAACGGTTCCTTTTTTCCCTGTTCTGGGATTCTCGCATCGCAGCTTAATTTAGATTTCATTTGATCATTGCGATGAAAATTAGAATCACTGTATTGATAGATCAACTGATCTCCAGCATAAATTCTGACAGAATTATTTTGCTGCCTTTGTTGTCATCAGATATCCTTTGTATTTCTGGGCGATCGTATCATTATATAGTACAAGTTTTCCTTGCGTATTCTGTCTTTATCTTCTGATTTAGATCTACTTGCACTTTTTTATTATCTTGTATTCGATACCACCCAGTTGTCTCTGTTAATTTTCCTTTTGTATTCTTTACCTCTTTTTTTATGATTCCTATGCAGAGTAACGTCATGACAACGATCACACAACAGAGCAATATTCCTTCTGTTAACTGAATTAATCTTTTCTTTTTATCCATATATTTCCTTTCTCTTTTTAGATTTCCAATATACTCATTATAAAGAAAAAAATGACCTCTGACAATCTATTTAGAGATTATCCTGAGGTCATTTTTATGATTTCATTTTTTTCAGTTATTTTTGTTCTTCAGAAAACCGTTTTTTGGCTCTTACGACTTCCTCTACATGTTTTGCTACGGTTGTACAACATCCTCCAACTGCACTTGCTCCAGATTTCATATAATTGTATGCGTATTGTTCAAATGACAGGCTGACTGTTTGCCAAACCAGACTTTCTTCACTGCATCGTACTCTTCCCCGCTGTTTGGGTAAACTCCGATCGGAATATCACAGTTTTCTTTGATCTTATGGATCAATCCTGTGATATATTCTGGTTTTGTACAGTTGACACCGATCATTTTTAAATGGGGATATCCTTTTGCAAATGTTGTTGCACATTCTGCGATCGGTGTTCCTTCGCAGATAATATTTTCACTTAGACATGAGAAACTGATCCAGTAATCATATCCATATTCTTCAGCAATTTCTGCCTCAACTTTAGCTTCTTTTAGAGATGGTACTGTTTCAAATAAAATGATATCTGCTCCTGCTTCATGTAACAGTTCGACTCTTCTTTTGTGAAATTCCTTTAATTGTTCATCTGTAATACCATAATTTCCACGGTATTCGGACCCATCTGCTAAATATGCTCCATATGGTCCTGCTGCACCTAGACACAGTGGCCACGCTCTTCCAGCTTCACGTCCTTCTTCTTCCCACCATTCATCTCTTGCTTCACAAAAAATCTTAACAGCACTGCGTATCAAATTTTCTGCTTCTTCTAACGTATATCCATTTTCCATAAGTCCTGGAATGGATGCCTGATAGCTGCATGTGATCCCACAGTCTGCTCCTGCTTTGAAGTAATTTTTGTGAACCTGTTTGATCAGTTCTGGCTGTTCCGCTAAGATCTTAGCTGTCCATAACTTGGAATTCAGGGAAACTCCCCTATTTTCCAGTGGTGTGGACATAGAGCCATCAATGACCATGATCTTATTTTCTTTGATGATGTTTTCAATAGAATTCTTCATCATAAAAACATCTCCTTTTTCTTCGACTGTTTCATAAGATACTTTTTCTGGATATTCTCCTCTTTTTAATGCTGGAATAAAAACGATCCCAAAAAATCATTATATAGTCGCATGATTTCTTTTCGTTTGCTGTAAATAAAGATCAATGTGACAATGACATAAACTGCACTTAACAAGTCAGTTGCCGCCCATAAAAGATCGGCTTTGATATTATAAAATAATAAACATGGAAGCATGTAATATACCATATAAATTGGTGTTGCGATCTTATTTGCATTGGAATCCCCAAATGCATAATTTACAGATTTGGCACAAGAATAATACATTCCAATGATCGTTGTCCATGCAAAGACTGTGATCGCCAGGGATAAGAAATATCCTCCAATATTTCCGTATGCCACCTTAAATGCTACCGTTGTAAGCTGTGCACTGGTTACGTTTGGATAGTCAATATATGAGTTTGTAAGGATCAATGATAATGCTGTAACAGAACATACAACGATCGTATCTAAGAATACTTCTCCCCATCCCCAAGATGACTGACGAACTGGGTGGTCTGTGATCCCTGCTGCATGTGCAACGATTCCATATCCTGTTCCAGCATCGTTTGAGTATAATCCTCTGGCGATTCCGTAACGCATCGCTTCTTTGACCGTTGCTCCGGCAAATCCTCCAACTCCAGCCATTGGTGTAAATGCACTTTTGAAGATCAATGTAACCGCTCCTGGTACTGCATTAATATTCATAAGTAAGATTCCTATTCCTCCAAGGATATAGAGTATCGCCATGATCGGAACAATTCTTTCCATAACAGATGATATTCTTTTTAATCCTCCCGCAATCGTTAAGAAACATGTGATCCCTAACACGATCACAGCTAGTAAAGGCTTAATCCCAAATGCTTCCTTTAGGGAATTTACAACGGATTCTGTCTGTACACAACATGTCCATGGTCCAAGGACAAAACAACAGATTGCAAGCAAAAAGGCTCCTTTTTTCCACCCAAGTGCATTTTTCATTACGAACGATCTATCACACATATACTCGTCCATTGAATTTTTGTATTTTACACGATATCTCTGTCCAAGAATGATCTCACAGGCTTTTGTAGACATTCCGAGAAGTGCTGAGATCCACATCCAGAAGATCGCTCCTGGTCCTCCCATCGTGATCGCAGTTGCCACACCACCGATGTTCCCAACACCGATCGTATTGGCCATAGCTGTACATGCTGCTGCGAATCCAGATACGGTTCCTTCCCCTTCTCCTTTCCCTTTGAACATCTTTCCAAATGTATTCTGGAAATGAAATTTAATCTTTGTGATGTAGCGAAACTTAAATTTAATTGATAAATAAAGTCCTGTTCCGATCAATGCGATTGTCATTGGCGTTCCCCACAGGAAATCTGAAATCGTCTGAATTACAAGTAATAGTCCATTCATATATTTTTGTTTTATCCTCCTTTGTAATTTGTTGCTTTCATGATAAATTCAGAAATGAAAAAAGATACAGAACCTCATTTTCTGTATCCTTCCTTATCATTTTTATCATAATTTATGTTAAACCTTATTGTAAGAATAAGGTCAAGCTATTTCCTAGTTTTTTTCTAGTAAAATTCTGTATTTCATAATTGGCATGAGCATAATTATCAAGATTATCCTCATATTCCATCGCAAGCATCAGTTCTGGCTTTGCCTTTCCCTGAAAATAACTGATGATCCTTTGAGGATTCCATGCCTCTTCTAAGATTCTTTCCCGAAAGCACAGAATAATCTCCTTCTGGGAGCTTTAAGATATTTGGTGCATCTTTTTACTTTCTCAATTTAAGTAAATAAAATAGTAATCCGGCCGGAATTTCTGCTTACAAAATGCATCGTATGAAATCTTATAGCCATACTGTCTTAGATACATCGCATTATCAATTCCCTGCTCACTTTTTTCCTTCGCAAGACGGATCTCCATGTCTGCCAGGAGATCTCTTTTATAGCATGGAACCTGCAGATAATATCGTTCTTTTAAATGCATGACACATGGTGCATCTTCATTTCGCTCCATATAGGTAAAATAATCTTTGTACCAGTCAACCATCTCGATCTGATGACGTATCTTTTTTTCTTCTTCTTCTAAGACTTTCTTCTGCTGGTCAAGAAATGGAAGTAACCGCTCGACTTTCTTACTAAGCATGACTTCTTTGATATCATCAAGCGGCATTCCAAGACTTTGTAAATATTTGATCCTGTCGATAAAATGAAATTGTTCATATGCATAATAACGATATCCGGTTCTTGGATCGATCTTTATCGGTTTCACGAGTCCAATCTTATCGTAAAACCGCAAAGTCTGGGTTGTAATTCCCATCAGACTTGCCGTCTCACCGATTCGGTAGTATTCTTTCATCTATGATTCACTCTTTTCTCTCAAAGCTATTTTTCTTTATCATAGCATACTTTTGTTACTTCTGAACCATATCCATTGCAAATAAGGCTGCTCCAAGTGCCCCGCATAACTGAGCTTTATCACTGATCACAAGAGTTGTTCCAAGTTTTTCTTCCAGTGTCTTTACCAGGCCCTTATTCTTAGATACACCACCTGTCATCATATAGCGTTCTTCTCCTCCAACTCGTTTTGCAAGAGCTGCTGTTTTGGATGCAACGGCTTTATTTAATCCGTTGAACAATGTCATCGGTTTCTTTGTTCTGCGCGATCAAGGATACGACTTCTGATTCTGCAAATACCGTGCACATACTGGAGATTGTGATATCTTCTTTGTATGTAAGTCCTGCTTCACTCATCTGGTCCAGATCCATTTCCATTGTTCTCGCCATCATCTCTAAAAATCGTCCGGTTCCAGCTGCACATTTATCATTCATAACAAAGTTTGCAACCGCTCCATTTTCGTCAAGACGAATGACCTTGCTGTCCTGTCCACCGATATCAATGACCGTTCTCACTTCTGGATTTAAGAAATGTGCTCCTCTTGCATGGCATGTGATCTCTGTGATACTTTTATCTCCATCGGTGATTGCCGTTCTTCCATATCCTGTTGTTACCATAGCATCGATATCTTCTCTCTGAAGTTTTGCCTGTTTTAGGGCCTCTTCCAAAGCTCGTTCTGCTCCCATCGCTGCTCCAGCACCTGTTGGCAGAATGATTCCTGTCACGATTTCTCCATCTTTATTCAAAATAACAACGTCTGTACTTGTAGATCCGCTGTCGATTCCTGCAAAATATCCTTTTCCCATTTTCTTCTCACCACTTTCTAAATTGTCCATATTCATGCTTTCTGCAAATGCTTCTAATCTTGTCAATAACTGTCCGCTGCTCTGCACTGTATAGTCTGACTCGATCTTTAATAATGGCACTGTAATGTTTTGTTTTACCTGTGCATACTCAAAACTGTAGAAATCACAAAATTTGACCGTATGGTAAATGATCCCTTTTAAGTTTGGATCATTATACAAACGTTTTCTTCCGCTGTTATCCATCATACGCATACAAGGTGTCTGTCCTAAAAGTTCTGCTGCATACCATTCCATTAATTCATTAAAATCATCTGTCTTTGGTGGCTTTACTTCACCGACGCTTCGGTTATTGACACAAGTATCATTCTCCACTGAATATGGCATGGATTCTTTGACCATTTCATATAATTCATTTCCCATTCTCGCCCCAAGAACACTGATATATGGTTCTTTCTGCTTTTCTGGTTCTTTAAATGCTTCAACAAATTTCTTTTGATCAAATTCAGATCCTTTGTAGGCTCCATAGGCTCTTGCAAGTCCTTTTAACTGTAAAACAGTTCGTTCCCTGCTGCATTCTCCGTCACAGTGCAGCATATCGATCATATATAAAAAATCAAGTTTTCCACTGTCTTCCAGAATATCATAGACACTTCGGATCGTATCACAGCAGTTTACTAAAACCAGTTCTTTTTACTTTCCCAGTCATAACTGCTTCTAAGACAGCTTTTCCAAATCCACAGATATTTGGATGTGCGATCTGATCTGCGAGATCAAATCCTTCCGGCATCTGGTTTAAATTCTCACATTCCCCGCCAAATGCCTGCAATAATTCAATTGGTGTATATTTACAAACGTAATATGTCTTACTCATCTTGTCCACCTTCCATTTCTTCAGCTCCAAGCATCTCTAAAAATGCTCCTAGTCTTGTTGAAGTCTGTCCTTCTCCGCCGTGGCTTCGGTCACATCCATCTCCATCTAATAACAGCATTGGAATTCCTGCTTCTTCAAACTTCTTCTTGGCAAGCTGTGCTGCTCCAAGTGTATGTTTACATCCCCAGTGTCCAAACCAGACAGCTCCATCTGCTTTCACATCTTTTGCATGGCGGATTCCGGCTTCAATTCTTCTTACCGCACTTCCATTTAATCCATGATAGACCATTCTTCTCGCCATCGCATCGTATGGATCTTCTGGATCAAAATCAGGTTCGAATGTACGACTTAACTCGCATCCTGCGATCTGTGCATTCTCATTAAATGCCAGTGCTTCCTGTACTGCACCTGACCAGAATGGGATCGTGTGCATCCAGTAGATATTCTTTCCTTTTTTCTTTGGTGCTTTTTCGATATCTTTTAATAACTGATCCACATATTTCTCTTCTTCTTTTGTTCCCAACAAAATATTATTTGTCATTCCTGCAAAAAGCGGTGTGACAAGATCTGTTTTGATATCTTTATCTGCGGATTTTTTCTGACATTCAATGAACTTATCCATCGTACGTTTGCTTCGTCTCATTCGTTCTTTTAGTCCATCTTCTGTAATCGTCTTTCCAGTACATTTTTCTAAAAATACTTTCAGATCTCTGATCTGATCTGCGACATATTTGACGTTATCTTCATTTTGCTGCATCGGTACATCGATCGCAAATGCTGGTACATCATATAGTTTTGCTAATGTTTTGAATGTTAGTAAATTTGCATCGCAAGTAAGGTTTGTGTATACGATACATTTGGGCTTTGGAAGGATCTTCTTCTGTGCCGCTCCCAAAAATGTCTTATGATAGCTGCATAGTGTTTCTGAAATTCCTGTGTTCTCTGCCTGCTGTAAAAATGCTCGTTCTGCATTTGATGCGGAAAGATAGCAGGAAAATGCTTCTACATTATATGGATGTAATCCTGCTTCGTGTAAGATCTCACATGGTGTAAAGATACTGACGATCGCACATTCCTGAGGATTCTTAAGTGGCATCAGCATCGTGTTCATCATCAGATGCGCAAGATATCTATCTGCTGGCAGTAATCGTTTGTCTGGTGTAAATTTATATTTTAAGTTCTGAACTTCCCATCCAAGTTTTAATAATACTCTTGCTCTGTCTGGATTTGTATTTGCCCATTTCTCGATATATTTTCCGTATGTCTCTATGATCTGCATATTTATTTCACATCCTTTTTTTGTTCTAAAGAACTATATTACTTGTTATTTTTCAAAAAATCAACGATTAAATTTGGCACAATACATATATATGTATACATTTTACGGATTTTGTGATAAAATGAACTTTTATGCTTAAGAAGGATTTGGTAATTTTATTATGAATAATGATAAAGAATTTTTAGCAACGGAACCCATTGGGAAACTGCTTTTAAGACTGGCAATTCCGACTTTGGCCGCTCAGATGATCAATATGCTTTACAATATTATTGACCGTATTTATATTGGACATATTCCTGGAAGTGGCGCTTTAGCTCTGACTGGAGTTGGAGTTTGTATGCCGCTGATCATGATCATTTCGGCATTTGCCGCTCTTGTTGGAAATGGTGGTGCCCCTCGTGCTTCGATCTTGATGGGTAAGAAAGATCTTGATTCTGCGGAAAATATTCTTGGAAATTGTTTTACGATGCAGATCATTATCTCTGTGATCTTAACTTTGATCATGTTTTTTGGCAACCGTACATTTTTGATGGCATTTGGAGCCAGTGAGAATACGATCGAATATGCAGTCAGTTATATGAATATTTATTCTCTTGGCACGATTTTTGTACAGTTAACACTTGGAATGAATGCATTTATCACTGCGCAAGGATTTGCGAAAACTGGTATGTATTCTGTTTTGATCGGAGCCGTGATCAATATCATATTGGATCCGATTTTTATCTTCGCATGCCATATGGGCGTTCGTGGTGCCGCACTGGCTACAATTATTTCTCAGGCTTGTTCTTGCATCTGGGTATTGAGTTTCTTATTTGGGACAAGATCGACACTTCGTATCAAGAAACAAAACCTGGCACTGAAAGCTCCTGTGATCCTGCCTTGTCTGGCTCTTGGTCTTTCTTTGTTTATCATGCAGGCGAGCGAGAGTATCATCTCTGTGTGCTTTAACTCTTCTTTGCTTAAATACGGTGGGGATGTGGCTGTTGGTGCAATGACGATCCTTACTAGTGTAATGCAGTTTGCGATGCTTCCTCTTCAGGGACTTGGACAGGGTGCACAGCCGATCATGAGTTATAATTATGGTGCAAAGAATACGGAGCGTGTAAAGGGTACTTTCTTACTCTTATTAAAGGCAAGTTTGACTTACTCTATCATCTTATGGGGCCTCGTCATGTTATTCCCTCAAGTGTTTGCTGGTATTTTTACTTCAAATCCAGCTCTTGTTATATTTACAAAGAAGGCTCTTCGTGTTTACATGGCAGTTATGTTTATGTTTGGAATTCAGATTTCCTGCCAGATGGCATTTAACTCTCTTGGAAAAGCAATTTCTTCTATTGTTGTTGCTGTTATGAGAAAATTTGTACTTTTAATTCCTTTGATCTATATCATGCCTCATATTTTTACAACAGATCAGACCATGGCTGTTTATATGGCGGAACCTGTTGCTGATTTTATTGCAGTAACATTTACAGCGATCTTGTTTTCTGTACAATTTAAGAAAGCTCTTGCTGCGATCCGTTTGAACTAAAAAAAAGAAAAGTCTGGAAAATTTCTAATACTTTTTCCAGACTTTTCTTTTTATCATAGGGCCATAGACGAAAGAGTCTTAATCTCTCTTTAATTTCACTGCCACACCTTTTTCAAGACTTTCATGAACTGCTTCTGCGATCAATTCTGCCTGTAATCCATCGTTTCCATCAGCTATAAATGGAAGATCATTCTGTAAACAGTAGATAAAATCGTTAATTGGTTCAATTCCAAATCCACTTGGCCGTCCACAGTTATTTAAGATGAAATAAGAGTTTGGTGTGCGTAATTTGCTATTGTTATAGATTTCTACTCCACGATTCTGAGAGTCGATCCTAAACATTGCATTTTCACACAGGATCTGTGTTCTTCCATCATTATTTTTTGCGAATCCTTTTGGTAAGATCCAAGAATTTTCTACTGTCCAGTAGCATCCATTTTCCATTTTCAGTGTTGCCTGGATAGAGTCGTATGTATCAACTCCTCTTGCTTTTAACACTTTCTTTGTTCCTACTGCGTATACTTCTTCTACTTCGCATCCCATATACCAACGAACCTGATCATAACAATGTGTTCCTAAGAAATGTACAGGGCTTGATTTGTCTGCCCAGTTGAACCATTCTGTTGGAACATCAATGATATCATCCATGCACATATATCCACGGATTGGTGCTCCTGATTCTTCGTTCTGAAGTTCATTTCGTACATTGATCGCCGCTGGATCCCATCTCTTATGATAGTCGACTGCAACTCTTACATTGTATTTTTCAGCTTCTGCTAAAATTTTCTTTGCATCTTCTGATGTTGTTGCTAATGGCTTCTCCACCAGAATTGGTTTTCCATGACGGATCGCTGCTAATGCCGGGTCCATGTGGAAAGCATCTGGTGTTGCAATAGATACAGCATCAATTTCTTTCGTTGTCTAACATTTCATTTACGTCATTGTATGTTTTTACATTGTATTGTTCTGCAATGCGGTCTGTGATCTCTTTATTTAAGTCACACACTGCAACTAAATTTGTGTTTGGATTCCATGTATATGCATTTACATGGTTAATTCCATAGATTCCTGCTCCTACTACTGCAACATTCATAACTTTCATTTTAAATCTCCTTTTTAACTATATGACACTTTAATTTTCTAGAAAATTCCTACAAAAGAAAGCAAAATGGAAACTGCGATGATTCCAATTACGATCTTTCCGGTTCCTACTTTTTTCTTTCTGATCAACCAGTAGATCAAGAATAAAACGATCAGTGGGAATACATTTGGGAAAATAGAATCTAACTTATCCTGTACTACGACTGTACTGATCTTTAACACAGTTTTTAATGTTACCATGGAAGCGGTCATAGCACCCATCATAAACATGGCGAGTACATTGGCTCCGGAGATAACATCCTGCATTAAACCAGATCCCATGATCGTTTTAATAGATTCTCTTCCCTTTTTGTATGTCATATTTGTTGTTAAGATCAATTCACCAATACAATATCCAACGAACAGTAATAATACGACTAATGCCAGTGGATTTCCTGCTGCCGCAAGTGTTGCTGCTGCGATCTTCATCAATGTTCCGATGATTCCCCAGTCAAAGCTGTCTCCTAAAGCTGCGACAGGTCCCATTAATCCTGTTTTTAAACCTGTGATTGCCATATCAGGCATCTTAGATGGATCTTTCGCTCTCTGCTCTTCCATTGCAATGGTTGTTCCAAGGATCAGACCACCTGCTGTTACATTACAGTTATATAATAATAGGTGACGTTTTAAGGCTTCTGATAAATCTTCTTTTTTGGTATATAATTTCTTTAAAATATGTGAAATACTTCCGCAAAATGCAATTCCCTGCATATTTTCAAAGTTCAGAGGCATCTCAGCGGACATGTACCAACGGAACATTGCTTTATTTAAGTCTTTTTGTGTTAAGACTTTTCTTTTCTTTCTTGTGTATTTCATTTTCATTACTCATGTTCTCTTACCTCCTCTGCAATTTCCTGTCTCTGGAATACTGTAATAAATGCAATACAGATTGCGATGATTCCAGCTGTTAATGAGTTTACTCCTCCAACGGATACTACGATATAACCTAAGAATACGAAAGGAATCTGTTTGTTCTTTCCGATCATATTCATGATCAGTGCGAATCCTAAGGCTGGTAAAACTCCTCCTGCTACTTCTAATCCATGTGTCACAAATGTTGGAAGTGCCTTCATAATGTTAATTACTACATCCTGACCTACCATGTTAATAATAAACACTGGTAAGAATAGTAGTGGAATTGCTAATAACGCTGGATAAATCGTTGCGCATCTCCAGATAGCATCTGCATTTCCTTCTTCTGCATATTTATTTGCTTTTGCTACAAAGTATGTGTTGATCACTTTTCTTAAATTGGTTACGAATGATCCGAGTAATCCAACTGGTACTGCTAATGCGATCGCTGTTGTTGCATTCATTCCTGATCCGATTGCGATCGGAATAACGCATGTTGCTGCCAGACACTCGTCTGTTGGAAGGTTCGCTCCTGGTGCAAAAATACCTGCAAATACCAGTGCGATACCACCACCGATAATTAATCCTTGCATTGGCTGTCCCATCAGTAACCCTGCTACAAGTCCTACCGTTACAGGGCTTGAGATAAACAGGAATCCGAAATATGATAAGATCATTCCTCGGCACCACCAATACATAATTCCCATGACAATTGCTATGATTACAGTATTCATATATTTTTCCTCCTTTTGTTACATCTTACGTTTTACTGCATCGAAACTTATTGCTGATATTTCAGGCATTGGCTGGACAGTGATCTCAATACCTTTACTATTTAATTCTTCCAGCATATCAAGTTCCTTTTGTGAAATTGCAACTCCTGTTGTGATCAGTTTTCTTCCTTCCTCATTTGGTACTGCTCCAACATTGATCGCAGGTAATTCAACTCCTTTCTCTACTAATTTCAGACATGTCTCAATATCTTTGGAAATCAAAAATACCGTATCGTCTGTGTTATCTAGCACCTCTTTTGCTTTATCAATGGTTACAATATCAACATCTGTTCCTTTTGGAACTGCCATCTTGTAAATGTCACTCATAAATTCGTCACTTCCAAGTACATCATCTACTAATACGATTCGCCTTACTGGGCAAACCTTTAACCATCTTGCCACTACTTGTCCATGGATCAGTCTGTAATCTACTCTCACTAATTTAATTTCTGCCATAATTCTTACCTCCGCTCTTTCATTATTTTTGTTGGACATTTAATTCCATCCTGTGCTGTTTCGATACAACTTTCTACCAATTCATCTAATGTCTGCGTTTCACGCTCTGTCACAAACTGAATGATCATTGGAAGATTCACTCCTGTTACTGTTTCAACGTTTTCTTTCCTTAAAGCAATTTTTGTTGCCAGGTTGGAAGGTGTTCCTCCAAACAGATCTGCCATGATCAAGACTCCTTCTTCCTGATCTAATTCGTCTACGTATTCTTCTAACATCTGCTCCCCTTTTTGAATATCATCCCCAGGGTTTAGGGTCCATGCTCTGCACTGACTTAATGGCCCTGCAAACATCTCTGCTCCTTTGATCAATTCAACACTTGAATTGCCGTGTGTTGCAATGATTAATCCGATCATCATACCTCCTCTCTTGGTCATCCATATTTCTATTTCGACACATTTTAATTTTTTGTTTTTCACATCTTACACTTTTTTTATAAAGCAAGACCCGTGCCAACTTTTTTATTTTTTTGCAAAATAAAAAAGCACATATTCATTTTTTTCGCATAAATACGTGCTTTTTTCATCTTAAAATTTTTTAATTATTTTCTGTCAGATAATAGATCATCAAGATCTCCCGCTCATTCAGCGACACATTGTACTTGTTTTCTATGACACTAAAACTCTCTTTTAAATTTTTTATGAAACTTTCCCGACACTTCAGATCATCTGTCATATCTTCCTGTGGCAGCCTTCCTTTTTCAAGTATCAATCGTTCTACCATGACACACATATGAATATACAGCATCTTTTTTTTGATCGATCGAATAGGTTGTATCTTCTAAAATCTCCAGCTTGCTGACAGTTTCTTCGACATCTCCCATGATCTTATCTGGATTCAGGATCGTAAGCTGCCCGATCAGATTCTTTATTGTAAAGCTCCTTACGATATTCTCAATAAATCGTTGTGTCTTGTCCTTGTCACAATATCGTCCTACTGTGGAATAAATGACTTTCTCTCCTCTCTCGTCAATCAATTCATTTAACATAAGTGTCGTAACGCCTTGGATCATAAGCTTGCTTGTCGTTATGATAAACTGTATATCATATTTACGAAAGACATCGCATCGGTTTCCCTCCGTACTTAATTCTGCATAAGTCATCTCCACAACATCAATATCAATGCCTTCTAAGCATCCTTGCAGCAACATCTTCATCTTATCTGTCGTTCCTAAACCTGTCGTACAGCATAAAAGAATTGCTTTTGGTTTTTGTTTGCTTGGAACAAATGATTTCTTTGTAACATGATGCTCGATGATCGTATCCATAATATTTTGAAGATCTTCATGTTTTAAGATCAATTCTCCTGCTTCCAATGCCATTTCTGTCGTAATATTATTGACAATTCCCAAATCTCCTTCGACATCATCTTTTATGTCTTCTGAAATATCAAGTAATGATCCCATATCAACAAAGATCAACAACCCTTTAGAGGTATTCGTATTTTTGAGATATCGCTTAATACGTTTTACTACATCTTTCTTTGGCGTATCATATTCCATATCAAAGCTTCAAATATATAAGTTTCAAATACCTTATTGACAGTACTTGTAATACTAGATGCCGTCGCTGGTCCATGTGATACGATGATCGCATTTGTATAATCCATCTCATCCCTTGCAATACTGTAAAAATATAACATCGCAAACATCCTTACAAACCATGGATTTGTCTCATAATCTACTGCCTGATGAAGCATCTCATAGAAAATAAGTCCCATCTTATAATAACGGTACATCACTCTCTGCAATTGTTTTGCCAGATGTTCGTATTTCCTGTCGTCTGTATGCTTATTCTGATTATTCAGTACATAAAGCATCTTTACAAATACCATTTCCATCACACCACTGTATTTGAGACCGTAATTATCTTGAAGATAGATCAAAATATTTCTCACTGCCTGTGTATACAGATTCTGCACATATGGATGAATTTCCTGATCGATCACGATATCTTCGATTCGATTCACTTCATCATAAATGATCTTTCGAAACTTAATGGTTGATATATCTTTCTCAAGATATTCTTGGATCAGATCATTGATCACTTTCTCCGAAAAATCCACATCCGCCTGTTCTGTCATAGAAATCTTCCACACTGCGTCCTGATCTGGTGACACTTCGATCATTTCATTGATATATGGAATTGATTCTCCATTTCCATGAAGTAATGTATCGGAAGACAGGTGGCTTAAATTAAGAGGTATCACTTCCTGTCCTTTACTTCTTTCATTGTATGCCTTTGCACAGGATAATCGAATGATATTTTTTAACGTTCCAATATTGCCTTTTCCTTGGAATGTCAGCAATCGATTGATCACATTACTGCTCACCTGAAATGTAGTATTCATCGTTTTGGATTCCTGATGGATCAAAAACAAGATCAATTCATACTTCTCTTCCAAAGTTCTTTCCTGAAAATCTGGCAGTACTACATCTACTGGAATTCTTCTTAGAAATGTATCCAGCATAGTTTCTCTGCCTTCTGTTGTTGCAAAGATCAGTCGAACATTCAATTCACAATTTTGTCCACTGTCTCCCATTCTGGAAATAATCCCTTTATCCATATATCGAAATAACTTTTCCTGTCCTTCTGGCGATAGGCGATGAACTTCATCCAAAAACAGATACCCTTTGTCTGCTTCTTCGATCAGGCCTTTTGTATCCTTATTGGCCCCTGTAAACGCTCCTTTTTTGTATCCAAATAAGACAGACGATAATAATTCTTTATTATTCGCATAATCCGCACAGTTTAATACAACAAAAGGGGCATCCTCTGGAATTGTTCCAATGAATTTTGCATATTGGTAGATGTACTCTGCCAAAAGACTTTTTCCAACTCCACTTGATCCAAATAATAAAATCGGCATACCCTTGTTTGGATAACCTGCCGATAACTTACACTTCTCTACTGCGTCTTTTAAACTTTGATCTGCTCCAATAAATGTTGTAAATGGATCCTCTGGTAATTGATCTTCTGGTTGTATGTAAGAAAATATAACCGGCCGTGTTTTTTCTTTCTGGACAATTCCTTCTCTTACAAGCTCATTTAAAATTCCACTCGCTGTGTTTCTCTGAATATTTAATTGTACTGCAATACTCTCCGCCGTTTGATGATTCTTACATTCCTTCAACAATTTCAGAATACGATCCTTATTATTTTCTTTTGCCATACTTTTTCTTATCCTTTCTTATTTCGTACTCCAAGTCTCGTCTTCTTTGTTGTTCTTAAATATATACAATTCTTATCATACCACACATGATCGGCAATTTGTTAAAATATTTGCCACTTGAATATTATTATGTAAAAAAAGGAACTGCATGATCCATTTGCAGTTCCTTCTATTATTTATTATTCTACCATTTATAGTGATGCAGCTGTCCTTCCATCTGAAATGCCTTAAATCCCTGATGTCTCAGCACTTCATAGGCAACGATCGCTACAGAGTTAGATAAATTTAATGACCGGATATGTGGCAGCATTGGGATTCTTATAGAAGTCTCTTCATAATTCAATAAGATTTCTTCTGGAATTCCAGCGCTTTCTTTTCCAAACATGATATATACATCTTCGTCATCTTCATATGCTGGTGCCGAATATACATGTTTTGCTTTTGTTGTTGCCATGTAAATCTTGGGATCATTGTTCTTCTCTAGAAAATCCTCAAAATTGATATATGTACGTACATCTAATTTATCCCAATAATCAAGACCGGCTCTCTTGATCATTTTTCGTTTAAACGAAATCCTAGTGGTTCGATCAGATGCAGAACAGCACCGCATGCCACGCAGGTTCTTCCGATATTTCCAGTGTTTGCCGGCATCTCCGGCTCATGTAATACTATGTGAAGCATTATTAACTCTCCAATCTCTTAACTTTTTATCTATTGCTTCTTTGGAAGATGATTGATAAATCGTTCCAGACGCCCTAAAGCTTCTTTTAGTTCTTCAATGGAATATGCATAGGAAACTCTGAGATATCCTTCTCCACAGGCTCCGAAGGCAGATCCAGGAACGATTGCTACTTTCTCTTCATTTAACAGTTTTGTTGCAAATTCTTCAGATGTCATGCCAAATTTCTTAATAGATGGAAAAATGTAAAAGGCACCTTCTGGTTCAAAACATTCGATTCCCATTCGTTGAAACTCATGTACCAAAAATCGTCTGCGCTGATTGTATGCAGTCCTCATCTCTTCGACTTCATCATCACAGGAACGCATCGCTTCGATCGCTGCATACTGACTAGTCGTCGGCGCCGCCATGATACAGAACTGATGAACCTTGACCATCTGTTTCATCATGTACCTTGGTGCTGCAACATAACCAAGTCTCCATCCAGTCATTGCAAATGCCTTGGAAAATCCATTGATCACGATCGATCTGTCTTTCATCTCTGGCAAGGATGCGATACTGACGTGATCTCTTCCATAGGTAAGTTCTGAATAAATCTCATCAGAAATTACAACAATATCATGTTCTTTTGCAAACTCTGCAATCGGTTCTAACTCTTCTCTTGTCATAATCGCACCCGTTGGATTGTTTGGAAATGAATGATCATTGCTTTTGTTTTATCTGTGACAGCGGCTTCTAACTGCTCTTTTTTAAGCTTAAATTTATCTTCTTCCTTAAGACTTACGATCACAGGAGTTCCACCTGCCATAACAACACATGCCACATAAGAAACGAAACATGGCTGTACAACGATGACTTCATCTCCTGGATCAAGGATTGTACGCATCGCAATATCAATCCCTTCACTCCCGCCAACGGTCACTGTGATCTCATGATTTGGATCATAGACCAATTCGTATTTTCTTTCTAAATATTCACTGATCTCATAGCGCAGCTCCTTTAACCCTGCATTCGATGTATAAAAGGTTCTGCCTCGCTCCAATGAGTAAATTCCTTCTTCCCTGACTCTCCATGGTGTATCAAAATCCGGTTCCCCCACACCTAAGGAAATGGCATCTGGCATCTCACTTACAATGTCAAAAAACTTGCGGATTCCTGATGGTTCCAGACTTACAACTCTCTTTGATAAAAAATCTCTCATTATGGAGTCACCGCCTGTCTCTCATCCACTTTCTTTGCTTCAAGAACAGTTCCATGATCTTTATATTTCTTCAATACAAAATGTGTTACTGTACTGACAACAGATTCCAGTGGAGCTAATTTGGATGATGTGAACATAGAGATCTCTTTCATCGTCTTTCCTTCTAACATAACCATGAAATCATATCCCCCAGACATCAGATAAACGGCTTTTACTTCTGGAAAATTATAAATACGTTCTGCAATGCGGTCGAATCCCTGACCTCTTTGTGGTGTTACTTTTACCTCGATCATCGCTGTCAGTTGATCCTTGCTTGTATTGTCCCAGTTGATCAAAGTATGATACCCACAGATGATATGTTCTTTTTCCATATCTGCGATCTCATTGGCGACTTCCGTCTCCGCGACATCCAGCATCACCGCCAGATCATGGATCGCTAAACGACTGTTTTTCTCGATCAATTTTAAAATCAGTTCTCTTAATTCTGTGTTCATACTGTTTCCTCCATTTTTCTCTCTGAAAATTATCTGCGATTATTTTCAGAATATATTTTATATAACTCGTCCTGTCTAGGTGCCTCCAGATTCGCTGCCTTTCCCTGACGATAGATTACTTTATCTCTGGAATCTGTTGTATGACCAATAATGGTTGCTTTGATGCCTGCCTGTTCCAGTTCATTGACTAATGTTCTTCCATGATCTGTTGTGATCAGCATAGATCCACTTGAGATCAATTGATATGGGTTCAGATCATATCGTTCACAAAATTCGATCGTATGTTGTCTTAATGGAATATCTTCAATGCAAACCTCCACCCCGACACCAGATGCTTTGGAAATCTCCCATAAAGCACCATAAACTCCGCTTTCGGTGATATCATGCATACAAGATGCATATTTTCTGGCGATCAGACCTTCTGGCACGACAGAGATATCATCTAGAAATGCCTTTGCATCATCAATAAATGTATCAGAAAACCATTCTTTTAACTCGTCTTCTTTTTCATTTGCGATGATTCCCGTTCCTTCCATACCAAGATATTTTGTGACTACGATATCCTGACCTGGTTTCGCCCCGCCAGATAGGATCAATTCATCTTCTTTCACTTTTCCAATCCCTGTCACAGATAATACTGCTGCGTAACCGCTGCCGTAATCTCTGTATGGCCGCCTAATACCATGATATTTAATTTCTCACACTCTGCATTGATCTGCTGCATCATCTTCTTGATTCTGTGCTTCCTTGACTCATTGGTGGCAGAAGTGCTGTCACCATAAGTCCGATCG
>ENA-OQAN01000520-OQAN01000520.1-human-gut-metagenome-genome-assembly--contig:-NODE-520-length-20397-cov-1.393340_pt1 | contig 20397 bp, 31 predicted proteins | sample MGYA00242735_ERZ504527 | MGnify/ENA primary metagenome ERZ504527 (study PRJEB26092, sample SAMD00036230) | human gut metagenome | host: Homo sapiens | study: EMG produced TPA metagenomics assembly of... | reverse complement strand
AGCTTCGACGCCAGTTCAATCTGCGGTTCCGTGGCGAAGTAGTTGCTCACATGAGCGGCTTTGGCTGCCTGCTCGCTGACGGCCTTCACCCATTTCGGGTGGGCGTATCCGAGCGCGTTCACCGCGATGCCCGCAAGGAAATCGAGGTATTCATTGCCATCGATGTCCCAGATGTGCGCGCCTTCGCCATGGTCCATAACACGCAGCGGAGTACCGAACACGTTCATGTGCACCCGGGAGTACTCCCCCAGCCACTTGGCGTCCTCTCTGCCGAGGTTTTCCAACTGTTCAGTTGCCATACGAACTCCTCATTTCAATACCGTCTTCGGGAACGACCATGGTTCCAATGCCGTCTGTGGTGAAAATCTCATTCAGGATGGAATGCGGTTTGCGTCCGTCGATGATGTGGGCGCGTGGCACGCCTCCATCGATGGCTCTGACGCAGGCTTCCATCTTGGGGCGCATGCCGCTCTCCAGATCCGGCAACATGTCGCGTAGGTTCTCCACGCCGATGCGACCAATCAGAGAATCCCTGTCCGGCCAATCGGCGTACAGGCCATCCACATCGGTCAGCACGACCAGCTTGCTGGCTCCAAGAGCGGCCGCAAGCGCCGCAGCCGCGGAATCGGCATTCACATTCAACACTTCGGTAGCATCATCCTCATTTGGAGCCACCGAGGAAACAACAGGAATGCGTCCGGCATTGATCAGGTCCTCAACCGCGGATGCGTCGACGCTCACCACGTCGCCGACCAAACCAATATCGGTTGGCGATCCATCGATGATCGGCTTGCGCTGCATGGCGGAAAACAGCGCACCATCCTCGCCGGAAAGACCGACCGCGAACGGACCATGGGCGTTGATCAACCCGACAAGTTCACGGGAAACCTTGCCCGTCAAAACCATACGCACCACATCCATGGCCTCCGGAGTGGTGACCCTCAGACCTCCCTTGAATTCCGACTTAATGCCCAAAGCCTTGAGCATGTGAGAGATCTGCGGTCCGCCTCCATGCACCACAACCGGATGCAAGCCAACCTGTCGCAGGAACACCATATCTTCAGCGAAACAGGCCTTGAGATGATCGTCGATCATCGCATTGCCGCCATATTTGATGACGATGCGCTGTCCGGCGAATTCCTCAACCATGGCAGCGCCTCGATCAGCACTTCCGCCTTTTGGTCGGCACGCAGATCGGTATGCACGTCAAAATGGATCCAGGTCCTTTGAGTTCCTTGGTCATTACCGTTCAATCAGCTTTCGTAATCTGCATTAATGTGTACGTATTCGTGGGTCAAATCGTCGGTCCAGACGGTTGCTTCCGCTTTTCCCGCATGCAGATCGATGTCGATATGCACCTCGCGCGGAGTCATGTCGACTTCGGATCGGTCGCGCCCGGCTCCGCCGTTCTCACAGATACGCACGCCATTGACGTCGACCGTGACTTTATTGGAATCGTAGGGAGCGACTTCCGGCGGCACGGTACCCAGCGAGCTGACGATACGACCCCAGTTCGGATCATTGCCGAAGATGGCGCATTTCAGCAAATTGGATGCCGCTACCGCACGACCGCAAGCAAGCGCCGCATCTTCCGTGGTGGCGCCGGTCACCTTGACACGGATGTCATGGCTCGCGCCTTCACCGTCTCCGACAATCTGACGTGCCAAGGAGCAGTCGCCTGCGCCACAAGCTCGTTGAACTCGTCGGGATCCGGTTCGATACCGGATGCTCCAGACGCAAGCAAAAGCACGGTGTCGTTAGTGGACATGCAACCGTCAACGTCAATGCGGTTGAACGACATTTCCACTCCAGTGTTCAGAGCTGCCTGAAGCTGTCCCGCGCTTACCACGCATCCGTGGTGATCACGCACAGCATGGTGGCCAGCTGAGGCGCGATCATGCCTGACCCTTTGACCATGCCGCCGACACGGAACCCATTGGACCCTTCAAGTTCGACGGTTTTCGCTTAGTGTCGGTGGTCATGATGCATGGGACGCATCCGCACCGGCCTGAGCGGTATCGGCAAGGGCCGCGAACGCTTTGTCTGCGCCAGAAAGCACATGGTCAAGAGGCAGAAGCTCACCGATCAGGCCCGTGGAGCAGACCGCGATATCGCTGTCTTTAGCACCTACAAGCGCCGCGACCTTTTGGGCCGTGCCTTGGACTGCTCATATCCCGCTGCCGGTGCATGCGTTTGCGCCTCCGGAATTAAGGATGACGGCTTTCACATGACCGTCGGCCACGATCTTGCGCGTCCACTGCACGGGAGCTGCGCAGAAACGGTTTGCAGTGAACACGCCTGCGGCTGCGTCAAGCGGACCGTCATTGACCACGAGAGCCAGATCCTTCTTGCCCTTGATCGAGGAAATGCCAGCTTCCACACCGGCCGCGGAAAAACCTTGTGCAAATGTTACGCTCATGGCGCCACTCCAATCTTTGTCAGGCCTGCATCTTCAGGAAGTCCCAGTGCAACGTTCAACGACTGCACCGCCTGTCCGGCCGTGCCGCGGTTGAGATTGTCAATTGCCGCGAAGGCCAGCAAACGCCCCGCCTTACGGTCGATGGCCACCTGAATATGAGCCGCGTTCGATCCGATGATATTGGCGGTGGCCGGCATGACGCCTTCCGGTAAAACAATCATGAAATCCTGATCCGCATATGCGTCAGTCCAAACCTGCCTGATTTCAGCATCTGACATATTCAATGCTGTATCGGTTAGTTTGGCGGAAACCGAAGCGAGAATGCCACGGGCCATTGGCACAAGAATCGGGTGAATCCCAGCGTGAACTCGTTTGCCGCGGATGCGTTCTTTCCTGCAGCATGGGCGAAGTTCTGCAAAATCTCAGGAATATGACGATGAGTACCGCCGACAGAATACGGTAATGCGGAACCGAATGCCTCAGCTGCAAGCAAATTGACGCGCTTCAGATTCTTCCCTGCGCCGGAGTAGCCGACCACCAGATCGGCAACAATATCCGCCGGTTCAACAAGCCCTTGGGCAATGCCCGGCTGCAGCGCTAATGTGGTTGCGGTCACATTGCATCCTGGACCGGCAATACGCTTGGTTCCTGGAATCACCTCACGCTGGTGCTGGTAAGAACCATCTTCGGATATGCCGGTAATGAGCTCAGGCATGCCGTAAGTCCAGTGCTCATAGAAGTCGCCGCCGTAGAACTCATCCCATGCGGTTTTTTCCTCAAGCCTATGGTCGGCTCCCAAATCCACCACCACGGCATTCGGATCAAGCTGGGAAGCCAATGCACCGGATGCCCCATGAGGCAGCGCAAGGATGATCACGTCATGCCCGTTCAGTACCTCCGGAGTGGTGTCTTCCAACCACAAGGTCGGCAAGCTGCGGAATATGTGGCATATGCTTGCCAAGCTTGTCCCCAACGGATGAATGCCCGGCACGCACGTCACTTCGAAATTTGGATGGGCCGCGAGGATACGGAGGGCCTCGCCTCCCGCATACCCTGTCGCGCCGGCCACGGCTACTGTGTATTTGGCCATGTCACGTCTCTTTCCATTGACTCACTGAAAACACATTCAGCATACACTTTATGCACTACATTGCATAATTATGCATTCATTTCGTGTCGCATAGTGGTCATTGCGCGACTATGACAATTATTAAAGGACTAGAAAACACGCCGAATCAGGCAGCGATCGACTCGTCTCCCTGCCCCGATCCCGCGCCGCCAAGCATATTCTGCAACGTCTCGTTATACAGTCGGCAACGGAAAGACCATGCATCGCCAACCAAATCACGGCCAAGGTGTACAACACATTGATGATCACCGCGGCGAGAGCCAAGCCATACCCTTTCATATGGAGCTTCTTGGTACGCCACATCGAAATCGCGCCGACCAACGCGGGAAGGACCGGCACCGGCATCAGCACGGCAAGCACGAGAGACATGATCGCATAGGCATCCCAATGGCCGTATGCGGGATTCTGCCGAGATCGTTGAGATCCAGATTCGGCAGATAGGGCATATTGCCCTGCTGCGGATATTGGTTCGGATCATACGGATTCGGCCCATACGGGTTGGCGCCGTATGGATTCCGTTGTCCGTTCGCATTGTACGGAGGCATCGGTTGCTGCCCATTTGAAGGGTATTGCCCCGTTTGGTATTGCATATTCTGCTGCTGTACAGCATCCGCAGGTTGCGGTTCAGGTTCAGGCGCACCATACACGTATGGATCGTAACCGGCCGGCAGCTGGCTACTCATCGCACCATATTCGGGTTGATTGATCTGACCATACTCCGGCTGTGAAGACGCAGCGGCATCGGAAGATGACGAAACCAGAGCAGCATCAGCCGTCTCCTACGTTCGTCGGTGTTGGTCGGCTGATACTGCTCCGGTTCGTTCATAATCATCCTCTGTTCTTGGGAAGGTCGGGATCAGGCGCGCAGCTGCGCACCCAGCTTGGACGCTTCATCCACAATACGCTTGCGGATGGCTTCGCTGTCTTCGGAAGCGAGAGTCTTATCCGGAGCGCGGAATGTGACCGCGTAGGCCAAAGACTTTTCGTCCTCGCCCAGCTGGTCGCCGGTGTACACGTCGAACAGCTCGATGCTTTCGAGGCTGCTTCCAGCGGCATCGACAATAACCTGCTTGAGTTCAGCGGCCGTAACGTTGGTGGACACCGTGAAAGCCAGGTCCTGCTTGACCGGCGGGAAGGTGGAAATCGGCTTGGCCTGCACCGGCTTGCCGCTCAATGTGGCGAACAGCGCGGTCAAATCCAATTCGAAGGCCGCGGAATGGGACGGGAAGCCCAACGCCTCGTTGACATGCGGGTGAAGCTCGCCGACCATACCGACGAATACGTCACCAGCCATCACACGAGCCGCACGACCCGGATGCCATTGCGCCGGCACATCTTCAGCCTTCGGCTGATCCAGCGTGAGAGCTGCACCAATACGGTCGGAGATGCGCTGCACCGCCTCGACGGCGTCAGACCAATCCACTGCGCGGCGCTCGCCCAGCCAACCGGAGTCAACGGCGTTGCCGGTCAGAATGCCAGCAACATGCATCGGCTGGTCCGGAAGACCGGCATCAAGCGCGGCAAGCTGCTCGTCCGTCGGCTTGACTGCACCCGGCAGTGCCGGAATCGCCGGAGCGTTCGGATCCCACAGATACACGTGGCCGATCTCATACAGCGACACATTCTCCACGCCGCGACGCAGATTGCGCTGAACGGTCTGTGCCAACGTCGGAATAATGTCACGACGCAGGAACGGACGATCACCGGCGAGCGGGTTGGCGATCTCCACGCTGACGTTCTTCGTCTCAGCGACGTCCAGCGCGAAGTTCTTGTAATCCTCATCGCCGACGAACGGGTAGCTCAACGTTTCCACCATGCCGTATTCGGCAAGTTCATCGGCAACCTGGCGCTTGCGCAGCTGCTCAGCAGTCAGACCGACCTGACCTTCGACCGGTGCCGGCGGCACGGTGACGGGAATCTCGTCATATCCGACAAGACGCGCCACTTCCTCAACCAGATCGCACGGCTCGTTCAAGTCGGGGCGCCAACTTGGAGGCGCCACGGAAAACTCGCCGTTGCCGCCTCCTGCGACGGAGCAACCGATGTCGGTAAGAATGTCGCTGATGGTGTTCACGTCCGTGTCAAGTCCGGCCACACGAGCCACTTCCGAACTTGAACAGGATCGGACGGCGGTTAGAGACGGTATTGAAGTCGGTCGGGTGCTCGCTCGGCTCGCCATTGCCGTACCTAACCATCAGTCGGCGGCCATTTGGGCGCTGCCGGCTGCAGCTGGTCGTCCACACGCGTTCGAAACGACGGGAGCTTCGGACGGATCTTGTGACGGCGTGCGGAACGCGCGATCGACACCTGATCGAAGTGCGCGGATTCCAGCAGGATGTTCTTGGTTTCGGCAGTGACCTCGCCATACATGCCGCCCATCACGCCTGCGATGCCAAGCACACGGGAGCCGCGTTCGCCATTCGGGGAATCGGTGATCAGCAGATCCTCGACGCTCAAATCGTGATCCTTGCCATCCAACGTGGTGAGCTTCTCACCTTCGTTGCGCGACGCACCACGATCGGTCCTTCGATCTTATCCAGATCGTAGGCATGCATCGGCTGTCCCAAGTCGAGCATCACGTAGTTGGTGACATCCACTGCCAAGGAGATGGAACGCATGCCCGCGCGGGTCAGGCGGCGACGCATCCAATTCGGCGTATGGCTGGCCGGATCGAAGCCCTTGACCGCGCGAGCGTAATAGCGATCGCATCCAACCACACCGTGAATCGGATTATTGTCGTCGACGATCACTTCGATGTCGGTCTTGGTGCCTTCCGGCAGCCCTTGGTGATCGGCGCCTTCTCGTTCAGGGCGACAGCCGGATCGGTGTAGGCCGCACCGGTGGAATGATGGTATTCGCGAGACACGCACGGTATGAGAACGCGTAGCCGCGATCCGGAGTGATGTTGATTTCCAGCAGCGGCTCGTCCAAGTGCAGCAGGTGCATGGCGTCGTCGCCCGGCTGGAGCTTCTCATACTCTTCCGGGGTGAAGCCGTACTTGCGAAGCAGGATGATGCGTCATGGCTATCACCCAATCCAAGCTCACGTTCGGAAGCGCACATGCCGTTGGAGATATGGCCGTAGGTCTTGCGCGGTTCGATCTTGAAATCGCCCGGCAGCACAGCGCAGGAAGCGTTACGACGACCTTTTCGCCGGCAGCCATGTTCGGCGCGCCGCAGATGATGCCGCGCGGCACCTTGTTGCCGTTCTCATCGGTCTCGTTGTATTCGTCGCCGACGTCAACGTGGCACCAGTTGATGATCTTGCCGTTCTTCTGCGGTTCCGGAGTGGCGTCGACCACGTAGCCGACGACGATCGGACCGACCAGCTGGGAGGTGTGGATCTCTTCCTCTTCGAGACCGACCTTCACCAGATCTTTGGCAAGCTGTTCGTAGGTCAGGCCTTCGGGAACCTCGACATGGTCCTTGAGCCAATCAATGTCAACCATTGGCATGGGTCAATCACTCCCCCATCACAAACTGTTCGCTGAATCGCACGTCGCCTTCGACCAGGTCGTGCATGTCGTTGATGTCGTGGCGCAGCAGCAGGGTACGTTCCACGCCGACGCCGAAGGCGAAGCCGGTGTAGACCTCGGGATCGAGCCTGCAGACTTCAACACGTTCGGGTTGACCATACCGCAGCCGCCCCATTCGAGCCAGCCTGCGCCGCCCTTCTTGTCAGGGAACCACAGGTCGAGTTCGGCGCTCGGCTCGGTGAACGGGAAGTAGCTCGGACGCAGACGGGTCTTGGCTTCCGGGCCGAACATGGCCACGGCAAGCTTATCGAGCACGCCCTTCAGGTCGGCCATGGTCAGATGCTTGTCGACCGCAAGAGCCTCCACCTGGTGGAACACCGGGCGTATGGGTGGCGTCGACTCATCGGTGCGGAACACGCGGCCCGGGCATGCGATGTACAGCGGCACGCCACGGGTGAGCAGACACGCACCTGATCGGAGGAGGTCTGGGTGCGCAGCACCATGTTGGATCCGACGAATCCTGCGGCGTCCTTGGCCTGATTGCCCTTGACGTAGAAGGTATCCTGCATCTGGCGTGCCGGATGATCGGGCCGAAGTTCAGCGCGTCGAAGTCGTACCATTCGGTTTCCACTTCAGGACCGTCGGAAATCTGCCAGCCCATGGAGATGAAGAAGTCCTCGACGTCTCCATCAGCTTAGGCAGCGGGTGACGGGCGCCCAGAGGCTTACGGCTCACCGGCAGCGTCATATCCACGGTTTCGGCGGCAAGCGCACGGGCCTCTTCCTCGGCCTTGACCTGCTGTTCCTTGGTGCCATACGCACGACCGAAATCGGCGCGCAGCTTGCCCATGATCTTGCCGGCGTCTTTCTTCTGGTCCTTCGGCAGCGCGCCGATGGCCTTGCTGGCCTGCGTCATCGCGGATTCCGCTCCGGCGTACTGCGTCTTGATGGCTTTCAATTCCTCCATGCTGGAGGCGTTTTCGATTTTCGCGATGCCCTCGGCAACCGCATCGGTTACCGCTTGGGCGTCGAATACCGCACCTTCTGCCACGAGATACCTTTCTCATTTCCCGTTTGTTTTACGCGAAAAACGCGCAATTTCAACGTTTTCCGACTTTACATTCTTTCAACATGACTCGACATAGCCAAGCTCAGCAGCATTACCGCCGAACTGGTGCCGAGGTTCAAGGATTCCGCTTTGCCATAGAGCGGTATGGACACGATCCTATCGGTTCGTTCCAAAACTTCCTTGGTCAATCCGCGTGCCTCATTGCCGAACAACACCGCTTTGGCGCCGGCAAGCGTTTCCGGCGCGGCGATTACATCCGTCAGGGATTCCGGCTGTCGGGAATCCGTGCCATATACATCGGCCGCATACACTGCCAGCTCGTGAGTATCGCACCATGCGAAGAAGTCGTCCGTTCCCATGGTCAGAATCGGAAGGTGGAACAGTGATCCCACGGTGGAGCGGATCACTTTCGGATTGAACACGTCCACGCAGTCGTCGACCAATACCACGGCGGAGCAGCCGGCCGCGTCGGCGGAACGAATCACGGTTCCGGCGTTACCGGGATCGCGGACTGCCAAAACGCGGCGACCATCGCATGCTCGTCGAAATCGTCCGGAGCGGCGGAACGAATCGAGGAAAGCCTGCATGTCCGCGACGGCAAGCACGCCTTGCGCGTCGGCGCTCATACGGTGCATCACCGCATGAGTGACCTTGTGCACATACACGCCGGATTGCATGGCCTTGCCCGCCATCTGTGCGACGGCAGGTGTCGCAAACGAGGCATCGGGCTGTGCCGACTCGACCTCAACGTAGAGGTCCTCGACAAGTCCTGGATGCCATGTCAGCAGCTCGCGCACCGATTGCGGTCCTTCCACCATGAAACGGCCAGACCGTTTCCGCCCTTTTCGATCGGCGAGTTCGGACACGCGGCGAACGCGCTCCGACTTGGGATTCGCAATGACTTCGGATTTTATAGGCATACGCGTTAGCCTAACACCATTGCCGCAACGAATGCCCCATCCATGTCACGTTTTTAATTCAGAAAACTTTCCACGATTCACTTCCAGCACTGGCAGTCGCAGCAGACCAGCCAGAGGGCGCAGTTCGGTCGCGATATGCAGGGTCCGACAAATGATTCCAGCGACTCTGCCGACTCGCAGGATTCCAATACCGATAACAATTCTCCGGATTCGCAGCAGTCCGGCAACGCACAGAGCGATGCCCCAGCGCTGGCAAAACCACTATGCTGTTACTGATTTCCGGGCTTGCGAATCCCACAGAGGGAAAAGTGTTGTGCAACGGCAGCGATTTGTCACAGCAGGATCGTCACCCTTCGCCTTGCCCCGTATTCGACATGTCATGAATTTGGCAGGTCGGGTACGGGGCTTTTGCGCATCCATGAAAGACATGCACGGCTTGCGAGTGTTTCTTGCCACTTTCGATTGGTTTGCGAGCATCAGTTCGTTACACTGATTATCTGATTATTGTCTGATTGCGGTTGGGAGTGCGACATCATCCCATGAATGTTGGAGGTACAAGCATGGATGTCACGGTGTATTTAGGAGCTCACGAAGCGACAACCCCGTATATAAGCAAGCCGTGGTGGAACTGGCCACATGGATCGCCCAAAACGGGCACCGCTTGGTATATGGCGGTTCCGACGAGGGACTGATGGCGGTGATTGCCGACACCGTGCTTGAGCAGGGTGGCGAGGTGACCGGCATCGAGGCGCAGATGTTCGTGGACAAGGGTGTCGCGCACAAGAATCTGACCCAGCTCACCATCGTGCCGAATATCACCGAACGGCGTACTCGCATGATCGAGCTTGGCGACGTGTTCATCGCCTTCCCCGGCGGCACGGGAACGTTGGAGGAGATCAGTGAGGTTGTGTCGAAGGTTTGCCTTGACCAGTTGACGCAGCCTTGCATTTTCTACAATCTCAACGGTTTCTACGATGACATGAAGGCGTTGCTGCAGCGCATGATCGACGATGGCTTCTCCACAGGGGAACGCCAGCATGGTATCTATTTCGCTTCGGATCTTGCCGAGATAGAGCATATTATCGCCATGCACAAGGCATAGGCGGCTCAGTAAGGTCGTTTTTATTCGACAGGTTTTTCAAGAAAACGGGGACGCCCAAACGACCCTCATAATCGGCCGGAATATCCTCCAACCGGCCCATCACAACCAACATGCATCCACATGCCCCGCAGCGCATCCGGTCAACTCCGGGATGCTTCGTTTGCCGAACTTACTGATCGGATGGAACCCGTATCCGTCGGCCACGCGAAGAATGGATTTGCGTTTTATTGTCTGCATGATTTACAGTTTCGTTACCATGAACATCCCGTTTGTCCTGCTGTACATTTTCCTCGGCGGCGTGCTCCTGTTCTCCGCCTATTCGCTCTGGGAGAAAGACAAAAACAATCGGAGGTAATGCAGAATGGACAGCAAGGCACTTCTTTCCTTGAACCATTTAAGCGTCTGGTACACCGCAGATCACCCCTTACTTTCTGATTTGCACTGGATCTAGGGGCAGCGGAAGATCAGTCATTTCAGTATTTCACATTCCGGGAATATCTAACGTATGTGGCGGCGTCCTATGGTGTCCCGCTGCCAGATGTGTCTGACCTCATAAGGGGATTTCACTTTGAGGACTATGCCAATGTTCTTCTATCGGTCGCGGATCTTCTTCCACTGCCTGCCATAGCGCTTGCCCGCGGAGTAGCCGCGCGTGAAATGCTTGTACTGCCGCTCCGCTTCCTTGCGATGCTTCTCACAGTATTGCTCGCCGTCCTCGCAAAGGTTCGGGCAGCCGGGGTGGCGGCAGGGGCGTCTTGGTTTTCTCGGCATGCGTGCCGCCTCCTTTCGGACAATAGAAAAGCCCCGAAAGGATTGCTCCTTTAGAGGCTTGAAATAGGTCGTCCGGACCGCGTTCTCCTTCTTTCGGCTTGTTATCTACGATGGGCGCCATGGGTGCTTATAGAGAGTGGTTCGCGGTAACGCTACGCTTGCAAGACGGTTGAAACCTGAGTATTTATTTAATCCAGTTAGGCGTAGTGCTTTGTGATGCACATTGGCAATAAAAATCTTGAAAGACGATAAGCGGCTATGCGGGAATTACTACATGAGGATGATTTCCTACGATATACCCTGCAGAGCAAAGGCAAGGTATATTTGTGGGAAACGAGTAATCAATATGCATGAACGGCGCATGTCACCAAGGAGATGGTTTCGACATGGACAAGGATTTCCTTGCGATTTTTAATGCCATAAAGGCTGATGGGGCGAAATGCATATACACCAAGCGCGGCATCGATCCGCTCTACTCCGTCGGGGCTGGCGCTCGCATCGTGGTCATCGGGCAGGCACCAGGCGCGGTGGCGGAAGAGACGCGCATCCCCTGGAACGACAAGTCAGGAGAGCGTCTGCGCGATTGGCTGGGTGTTTCTCGCGAGACGTTTTATGATCCTGAGCGGGTGGCGCTTCTCCCCATGGACTTTTATTTTCCGGGACATGGCAGGTCGGGCGATCTACCGCCGCGCAAGGGATTCGCCGAGCAGTGGCATCCTGCACTCTTGGCGCTCATGCCCAATGTTCGGCTCACTGTGCTTGTGGGCGCATATGCCGTCCGCAGGTACCTGCATCTCAAGAATTCGGACAGCCTTACAACCGTGGTGCGCGATTATGATGCCTATATCGGCCGGGGATTCTTCCCTTTGGTGCATCCGTCGCCGCGCAACCAGCTATGGATGAGCAGGAATCCTTGGTTCGAGGCCGAGACCTTGCCTGCACTCAAGGCACGGGTCAACGCGGCGCTTGAACAGAGGTAAGTGGTTACGAAATCATCTGTGACGATAACTTCCAGCCATACAAGGAGGTTCATTCATGCAGAGAAGGACGTTGGGGACTCGTGAGGCGCTTGAAGGCATCCTCGAAGGTGCCGCGACGCCAACGAGAGCGTTCGCGAGTGACTATGGTTATGACCTCGTCAGTCTTCTGCTGCCCGGTGATGAATGCTCGTATGTGATGGGCAACCCGCCGTTCATCGGCCATCAGCAGCACACGCAGCAGATCAAGGATGATATGGAACTGGTGTGCGGCAAGGCCGGAGGCTCGCTGGATTATGTGGCTGGATGGTATTTTAAAGCTATTGATTTCCTTGACGGGAATCCCTCCGCGCAATTCGCGTTCGTATCCACGAATAGCATCACACAAGGCCAGCACAAGTCGCCCGCTATTCAAGCATGTGGTCGAACGAGGGTGGCGTATCCGGTTCGCTCACCGTACGTTCTGCTGGGACGCTCAGACTACGGACAATGCGAACGTGCATGTCGTCATTGTCGGATTCGACAGAGGCACAAACGCTCCTGCGTTGTATGAATACGACGACATTAACGGTGAACCTGTGGAAGCACGTCCGGCTCATATCGACGGTTATTTATTGGATGCGTCTGATGTGTTCGTGGAGGCGAGGAGTCAGAAGACCGGTCCGTAAGGTCTTTGCCGTCCCGGATGGAAGAAATTCTGTAGGAATAAGGAGAGCCTCCTCGATTTGGAGAGGCTCTCCTTATAACCAATCTGGCTACCTTCTGATTACCCTTGGAGTCCAAAACAGCTTGATTTCAAGGGAAACTGGGTATAGGCCTCAGATGTGGAAGTACAGCTCGTACTCCAGCGGGGTCGGAGCCAGGCGGGCCTGGTCGATTTCGCCACGCTTGATGCCGATCCAGGTTTCGATCAGGTCGTCGGTGAAGACGTCGCCTGCGGTGAGGAAGTCATGATCTTCCTCAAGGGCATCCATGGCCTCTGCCAGGGAGCTCGGAACCTGCTTGATGCCTGCGTGCTCTTCCGGCGGCAGCTCGTACAGATCCTTGTCGACCGGCTCCGGAGGTCGATGTGGTTCAGGATGCCGTCCAGACCTGCCATCAGCTGTGCGGAGAAGGCGAGGAACGAGGTTGCAGGACGGATCCGGAGCACGGAACTCGATGCGCTTTGCAGCCGGGGAGGTGCCGGCCAGCGGGATACGGATGGCGGCGGAGCGGTTGCGTGCGGAGTACACCAAGGTTGACCGGAGCTCGAAGCCCGGGACCAGACGGTGGTAGGAGTTCAGGGACGGGTTGGTGAAGGCCAGCACGGAGGAGGAGTGCTTGATCAAGGCCGCCGATGTACCAGCGGGCAAGGTCGGACAGACCACCGTAGTTCTTCTCATCGTAGAACAGCGGCTTGCCGTCCTTCCACAGGGACTGGTGGCAATGCATGCCGGTGCCGTTGTCGCCTGCGATCGGCTTCGGCATGAAGGTTGCGGCCTTGCCTGCCAGAGCGGCGGTCTCGTGAACGACGTACTTGTACTTCATCAGGTCATCGCCTGCGTGCTGCAGAGAGTTGAAGCGGTAGTTGATCTCCTGCTGGCCAGCGCCGGCGACCTCGTGATGGGAACGCTCGAGGATCAGACCGACCTTCTGCAGGTTGGCGACCATGTCGTCACGCAGATCCTGGGTGTGGTCGATCGGCGGAACCGGGAAGTAGCCGCGCTTGACGCGGTTCTTGAATGCGATGTTCGGGGTGCCGTCGTCTTCGGTGTCGACGCCGGAGTTCCACGGAGCTTCGATGGAGTCGACCTCGTAGAAGGAGCGCTGCATGCTGTTCTCGAAGCGCACCTTGTCGAAGATGAAGAACTCAGCTTCCGGAGCGAAGGAAGCGGTGTCGGCGATGCCGGTGGACTTCAGGTAGGCCTCGGCCTTGCCTGCAACCTGACGCGGATCGCGGGAGTACGGCTCGTCGGTCAGCGGGTCGACGATGGAGAAGGCACGTCGAGGGTCTTGTGCTTGCGGAACGGATCGACGAATGCGGTGGAAACGTCCGGCACCAGCTTCATATCGGATTCATTGATGGCCTGGAAGCTTCCACGGAGGAGCCATCGAACGGCCATGCGTCGGTGAAGGCGTCCTTCAGGAATTCGCTTGCCGGCACGGTGAAGTGCTGCTGAACACCGATCAGATCAGTGAAGCGAACGGAGACATACTCGATGCCTTCCTTGTTGATAAGGGCCTCAGCATCAGCCTTGGTTTCAAGTGCAGTCACGGGACCGCTCCTTTCGAATAAGTAACTTACAGGCTCTTAGTCTAGGAACGCGCGTTTCGCTCACTCGCCAATTGGGTTACGAGAATGTTTCGTAATGACATATTCGAAGGATGATTCGCGAAAAACTGGGGTTCAATTGTTACGAACGCTCGTATTTGCCTCTGCAAAACCGCTCAATTTGTGGACATTCGTGTCGTCATGTCGCTTGCGACGTCCATTTCTTTTCTCAAAAACCTTACCGCATGCGCGCAGGCCAGCGGAAGGTAACGGAGATATGAAAAAGGAACCTCGATAACGTGTTCATCGAGGTTCCCATATGTAAGCCGGCTTTACGATTCCAGGAAAATCAGCGGCCACGCATAGCACGACGGCTGATGCGCTGCGGGTGCATCGGGTCGACGCCCTTCGGAATGCCCATGCCGTTCTTCATCTGCAGAGTGCGCAGACGCTCGTTGAGGATGTTCAGCTCGGTCTTGGTAAGCATGAAGCGGCTCTTCGGATGGATGGCTGCCATCAGCTTGTTCTTGTGGCTGGTCGGCTGGTAGCTCTTGCACTTGAGCACGGTCTTGCGCAGATTCTTCAGTCTCGTCTGATTCTTGCCCTGGCCGACGTAGATACGGTAGACGGGAATATCGGAACCGGCGGTCACACCCTTGATATTCTGCTCCTGACGGTCCATGGCACGCTTGACGCGATTGTAATCGCCCTCGCCGAGCAGATAAATGCCGTTGTAACCGGTGCCGCGCCAAATGGCGTCTTTGGTCTTCGGATCAACCCACACCGGCTCCTGCGGAAAGTTGAAGCCAGCCTTGTTAATGTTGCCGAGCACGCTGATGGCAGCACCCTGACGCCCTTCAAGCTTGGCGTATCCGACTTTGTCGCACGGTTGGTGAGCATCATGGTGGCGAACAGCAGGCCAAGCATGATGGCGAGGATCATGGACGTGATCCATCCGATCACCGACCACTTGAACACGATGCCAAGCACCACGAACACAACGATCGGCGCCACGAACACGCCGCCGCACAACCACGGAAGAGCCTTATCTTCGGCGTGGGTGTACTTGAAGATCTGAATGATCTGCTTGATGGTGCTTTGCTTCTTCTTTGGCTCTTCTTTGTCTGCCATCGACTTCCTCACTTGGTTATGCGGTTACTCACACTGGAACGGTAGTTTATCAGGAACCATGCCATATCGCACGGTTTCCGCCGTTTTTCCTTGATTGACGGGGATTATCGGGTATGTAGAGGCCTGCCATCCGCCTTAAGCAGCGCCTCGCCGAACGATTCACTGAAGGTGGGATGCGGGTGAATGAGCCTCGCCGCGGCGGCGAGCGGCACCCGGTTGCGACCAATTGTTCGGCTTCCGCGATCAGATCGCTGGCGAGCGGCTGACGATATGCACGCCAAGCACGAGGGGAACATCCGGAGCGCCTGCCATCGCACCGCTGACGATGGTCATGGATCCGCCTTCCCCACTCATGAGCATACGCGAGTTGGACAACATGGGATATGCGGTTTCCTGCGGATTGATGATGGTTTCACACGATTTCGCATCGTCGAGTGCAAGACCGACGCTTGCCGCTTCAGGGAAAGAGAACACGACTTGCGGCACGGTTTCGTCGGATACCGGCTTGGGGTCAAGTCCTGCGATGGTTTCGGCGATGGTGATGCCCTGTTCAAACGCGCGATGAGCCAAAGCATGCCCCGGAGTGATGTCGCCCAAGGCCCATACGCCCTCCACATTCGTACGCCCATACGCGTCGGTCGAAACATAACCGCGTTCCTCCAATTCGATGCCGTTGGATGCGAACCAGCCGGCATCGGTGTTCGGTATACGTCCGATAGCAGCAAGCACCACTTCACCATATGCGGTGCGCTCCTCCTCGCCGCCGCCTTGCCTGTAATGCACGGTGCGCCCAAATTCGCACCGGTATCCACGTAATCCACCGACGCACGCGTCACCACGCTGATGCCGCGACGTTTGAGCTCGCGGGTCAACGTCATCGAAGCCCGCTTCTCCCAAGACGACAGCACGCGGTCCTTGCGGATCAGCAACGTCACTTCGCATCCCGCGGCATTCCACAACGAAGCGAATTCCAACGCCACCGCACCCGCTCCGACAATCACCGCACTGGACGGGAACGTATCCAATTCCAAAGCCTGCGTCGAATCCGATCAAACGCACCCGTGAAAACGGGGTTGCCCGGCCAATGGTAACGGTCGCGATCCGGTCGCCAGCACAATATCTTCGCCTTTGATGGTAAGCTCCGACCCGACGGTTCCTCCACTCCCGCCTTGAAGGAACGCATGACCTGCGCTTCTCCCCCGGCCGCGCGACATGCACATCATGAACGTCCCTCAACTCAGCCTCGCCGCGGAACACCGTGACGCCGCGATGCGACAGCAATCCCGCCAACCCCTTCGTCATCGTCTCCACCGTGGACGTACGGAAGTCACGTAATTTGCCGAAATCAATGCTCTGTAAGGTGGCACTGATGCCCATACGTTCCGCCTGGCGTATGTTCTGCGCACTGTGTGCGGCCGTCAGCAACGCCTTCGACGGAATGCAACCACGATTGAGCAGGTGCCTCCCAACGTTTTGTCGCGTTCGATGAGCGCCACCGTTTTGCCGAGCTGCGCGGCACGCAATGCCGTGGAATATCCTCCTGGTCCCGCTCCGATGATGACAATGTCGAAATGCTGTTCAGTCATGCCTGCCCTCGTTGATTCGTGCGTTACAACTGGTTACATGGTAATGGAAAGCCGTCGGTTTTCGCCGACGGCTTGAAAAAGCAACTGCGATTCTCGCAGAATGGATCACTCGGGCCAGTGTCCACGCTTCTGATAGCGCGGCTTCGGCAGACGCCAGCGACGCATCTGGATGGCACGGCTCCACGCGTAGGAACCGGAACGCATGCCCTTGGCCACGGACTGCTCGCCGAACTTTTCAATGAGCTTCTTCTTGAGCTTGCGCCACATGATCACGATGTCGATGATCACCGCAAACAGATAGATGTACATAAGCAGCATCAACGGCAATGCCAACGCCGGCCACTTGTAGGTCACGAAAATCGAACCGATCAAAATGACGAAGGCGACCGGAATGAAGAACTCACCCAAGTTGAAGCGGGCATCGACGTAGTCGCGGATGTATATACGCCACGGCAGACGCTCGGACTTCGGCATATGGTTGATGTCGCCCTTCTGCATGGCATCGTATTCGGCGTTTTCACGCTCGCGCATACGCGCCTTGGCGGCCTTGCGGCTCGCTTCACGATCCTTGGGAACCAGCGGACGGAGATTCTGCGCCTGGGCATCCTTGCGCTTCGGCGTCGGACGCCCCTTGCCGGCAGTAGGCTCCGCAGCCTTCTTCCCGACAGGCTCCTGGTCCGCATCTTCCTTCTTATTAAACACACTCATGCCTATAGAGCGTAAATTGACGTATCGACGCCTTGCCTCATTCATGTCAACGATTGGACGTGATTGGTTCGACGGATACAATGGTCATTCGATAGCATGCGGCGGCACGTTTCCAAGATGCGTATATGCCGCATATATAAGGAGGAGCAGTATGGCAGTTTTACATGCCGATGAGATTCGCGCGCGCGTCGAAGCGGATTTTGACCGCATTGTCGACGTGCTGAACAAGAAAATCGCGTTGCAGTCCATTTCCGCAAAAGGCATTACCGCGGATCATATGAAACAGTCCGCGCAATTCGTGGCCGAAGAGCTGAACAAGGTAGGTGTCGATGCGCATGTGGTGCAGTCGCACAATCCCGATGGCACGCCGCGCTTGGGAGGTCATCGGTTCGAAAATCGTCGATATCGACGCTCCAACCGTGCTGTTGTACGCGCATCACGACGTGCAGCCGGTGCCCGATGCCAGCGTATGGAACACCGACCCATTCGTCGGCACGGTAATCGACACACGCCTGTACGGACGCGGCGCGGCCGATGATGGCGGCGGAATCGCCATTCATTCCGGCGCATTGCAGGCGCTCGGCGACGATTTGAAGGTCAATATCAAAGTCTTCATCGAAGGCGAAGAGGAAATGGGATCGCCAAGCTTCATTCCCTTCATCGAGGAGCATAAGGACGAATTCGATTCCGATGTGATCATCGTCGCCGACTCGGGCAATTGGTCCGCTGAAATCCCCTCGCTCACCACGTCGCTGCGAGGCAATACCGATATTGACGTGCACGTCAAGGCGCTGCATCATCCGGTGCACTCCGGTCAGTACGGCGGACCGATCCTCGATGCGAACACGCTTGCCTCCATGCTGATCGCTTCCATGTATGACGAGCATGGCGATTTGGTGGTACCGGGCGTCGCCTCAGAAGATCCAATCGGCGGACTGCAGCGAGATATGGATGAGGCAACCGTGCGTACGGACGCCGGCATCGTCGATTCCTACCGTCTGGCCGGCACCGGTTCTTTGGCCGCACGTCTGTGGACCAAGCCGAGCGTGACCGTCATCGGCTTCGATGCTCATCCAGTGGAGGGATCGTTCAACGTGATCTCCCCTGAAACGACGTTCCGTCTCAGCCTGCGCACCGCTCCAAACCAGCGTCCGGAAGAGGCTCAGGAAGCACTTGCCAGGTTCATGGTCGAGCATGCTCCGTTTGGCGCCGAAGTGTGGGTCGACAAGCTTGATAATGGCATGGGTTGGGCCATGGATCCAAATGCCGAGGCTACCAAAGACGCCATGGACGCCATGGAAGAGGCGTTTGGCGTGGCTCCGGTCAATAAGGGCGAAGGTGGCTCGATTCCGTTCATTCCGGAATTGCAGCGTATTTTCCCGGACGCGCAGGTGCTGGTCACCGGTCCCGAGGATCCGAAGGCCAACGCGCACAGCCCGAACGAATCCATCAGTCTTCCCAGCCTGAAAAACAATGTGATCACCGAAGCGCTGCTGCTTGACAAGCTTGCCAAGTAGCGGATATCACATATCTTTTTGAGAAAAACAACGGGCAAATGCGAAGGGCGTTCCATTCCATACAACGAATGAAACGCCCTTCGCAAATCCGCCGCGCATTCAACAAACCTCGTACTGCGCAGCCCTGCTCCGATTAATTGCCAGTGCCGGTAAAAGCCCAATGCCAGTAACCGGTGAAATAAGCGCAAGACAACGCAATCACCGGCACGGCCACGCAAATCACGTAAAACAGCCAATCGACGGCATGTAAGCTCGATTTCCTAGCCTGCTTCGCGGAGCGTCCGCGCCGAAACCACGAGCTTCCATGGCGGTGGCGAGTTTCGTGCCGCGTCGAATCGACACGACCAGCAGACTGAACGCCTGCGAGAACACACGTTTGACGGCGCTGCCGTCGCCCAATCCACGAGAACGACGGGACTGCCCAAGCGCACGCCAATCATCCTGCAGCAAAGTAAACATGCGCATGCCAGCCAAACCGCCATACACGAAACGCGACGGCAAATGCAGAATCTGCACCAGACCATCGGCCAAATCAGTCGGATCAAGACCAAGCGCAAGAATCACGCCGGGAACGGCAATGGCCGCCACACGCAGGAACGTGGCCAACGCCAAGTACAACGATCCCTGCGAAATCACAACGACATCACCGAGATTGACCAGCACGGCCCCGGAGTCTTGCCATACAACGACACGGAAATGAAACTTCCCGAAGCGGCAATCCACACCGGCCAGGTTTTACGAAGCACCGTCCACGGAGCGACGCCGCCAATCCAGAGCAACAACACCTCCAATGCGAGTGCCACGGACGCGGAGACCACGTCCAGCGTCACGAACATGGGAATACATAGTATCAGCGCGCCGATGAAACGGCTGACCGGATTGATTTTTGCCACGAACCATGACGGCGATGCCGGCTTGGCATCGTCATGACGTTCCTTGTGCGGTACCACGCTGATGGTTTCCAACTGTTCCATCTCACTCCCCCTCGCTTACGAGAACGCGACGCGCTCCCAACGTTTCGATCAATGGTTCGTCATGGGTGACCATGATGACGGAACAGCCGGCGTCACGCGCACCGGCGATCAGTTTCACCATTTCCGTCCATGTGGTGAAGTCTTGGCCGAACGTCGGCTCGTCCATCACCAAGACTTTCGGCGCGGCGGCCAGCATGGAGCAACGGAAAGCCTTCTTTTTTCGCCGCCCGATAATGTGAACGGATTAGCTTGAGCGAATCTAGCAAGATTCATACGCTCAAGCATGTTGTCGGCTATAGCGTAAGACTCTTCTTTCGCTCTTGCCCATGGATTTGGGGCCGACCGCCGCTTCGTCACGCACGCTGGATG
>ENA-OQAN01000519-OQAN01000519.1-human-gut-metagenome-genome-assembly--contig:-NODE-519-length-20406-cov-1.687756_pt1 | contig 20406 bp, 35 predicted proteins | sample MGYA00242735_ERZ504527 | MGnify/ENA primary metagenome ERZ504527 (study PRJEB26092, sample SAMD00036230) | human gut metagenome | host: Homo sapiens | study: EMG produced TPA metagenomics assembly of... | reverse complement strand
TTCCATTCTTCATATGATGCCCGTAAATGATATTATTATCTGAAGTAAATGTCTTGTCACATCCATGATCTAAAAAAGATTGTTCCTGAACTGCTTTTTTTCTTATTGTAATCCATATGAAGATATTCTTCGTTATCTTTACCTTGAACGATCGGATAATCAATTCCTGTCCCCTTTGCGTAAACCCAGCCAACAATGTCTGGATTCTTTGCCCGAAGTTTATCAAAATCAATCGTTCTATCTCCATTTGTCTTCTTTACATTGTCTTTTTTTATCTTTTCATAAGTATCTTTCGCTTCTTTATAAGATTTATAATATCCATACAGCTTATAGGCGCTAATGCAAAATACTGCAATACAGAGCAAGAGAAAGATATGATATAGTATCTTTTTCATAACCACGATTCTCCCTTTTCTTTTACTATAACAGAAAAAGTAATCTGATTTCATTGATTGAAACCAAATACTTCTTAATTTTTTATGATTGATTTAATTTTAAAGCTCTACTTCATCTCTTACTCGAAATACGCATCTTCTCTCGATGACTCCGATCTCTTCGAGTGTTGTCATCATGCGGTATACTGTTGCCATTCCAATGGAAGAATCTCGTTTGACTGCTTCGTAATAGATCTCTTTGCAGCATTCCCATTCTCCATTCAAGATAACATCTAGTAGAATCTTTCTCTGTTGTGTGATTCTCTTACCACTTTGTTGTAAAGCCTTCTCTACTTGTTCTTGGCACATGCTGTTCTCCACCTTGCCTTGCTGTTGTATGCATGACTGCGGGATAAAGTCTATGGCATGACACTTTATCTCGCATTCATACTACATAAATGATTATACTATATAAAGGTCGTTTTGATGAGTTAGTCTCATCTAATTACATATATAAGGTTAGCATTACCTAACCATTTTGTCAATAGTTTTTCTTAATTTTTTTATTTTTTCACGGTATTTTTTCTCATGTGCTTCCATTGAAAATACACACTGTTTATGATACAATGATAACCAAAATAAACATATCTTGTAGACTAGATATACAATTATTAGTAAGGAGGAATCTTTTTGAAAATACAAGAATCCGCTGAAAATTATTTGGAAAGCTATTTTAATTTTGAAACAAAACAAAGGGTCTGTAAGATCCATTGATATTGCTCATTATTTGAATTTCTCTAAACCAAGTGTCAGTATTGCCATGAAAAATCTTCGTAATTCTGATATGATCACCGTTGATTCTGATGGTTTCATCTCTTTAACTGAAGCTGGTCATAAGATTGCTGATACGATTTTTGAGCGCCATACTGTTTTATCTAACATGCTGATCAAACTTGGAGTTCCTGCAGAGATTGCAGCTGAAGATGCCTGCCGTATGGAACATGTAATCAGCCTGAAAGCTTTCATGCGATCAAAGCACATCTGAATTCTGAAGAACATATTAAAAGCTCTCAGCAATCAAAACAAATAATTTGAAACAAAAGCACTTTTTTTCTGTATATTACAGATCTTAAAAGTGCTTTTTTGTTTTCTGCTGGTTTCGATAACTTCTTCTAAAATACCGTTCTTTATGAAAGTGATATGACTTCATATCCTGCATCTTCTACTGCTTTTCTAAGCTCAATATTACTTAATTCACGATCATATGAAATAATTGCTTCTTTATCTTTTAAAGATACTTTTGCTGAAGCTCCTGCAACTTTATTGATTGCATTTGTCACATTGTTGACACAGTGGTTCACAAGTCATACCTTTGATCTTCATTGTTTTCGTTCCCATCACGGGACCATCTAAATGTTTTTCTTTTACTTTCTTTACAGTACCCGATCCGCCGCCACAGCAAGGACTTTCCCCATGCATATGTTTCTTTGTCTGTTTGATCGCAAAAACTGCGATAACAATAAGGATGAGTACAATAATAATATCTGCCATTTTATGATACCTCTTTTTACTTTACATTATTTATTTAGTAATTTACGGATCAGTTTATAAAGCTGGTATCCGATCACCCCGATAAGATATAATCCAATAAAGATTACAAATGCATAAAACATAGAACCTGTTGAATTTCCCATTGCTGATTACCTTCCTTTTTTCTTGACTGATGAATCCTTCACCTGAAACTGCTGCATCCTGAGCAGCCTGCACAGTTGCCTCCACATCCGCCTTGTTTCTTCTTCTGCACCTGTTTATAAATAACAAATGCGCAATATGCAATAATCAATAACAATATGATAATACTTACTGGATTCATAATCGTCCCTCCTTTATATCATATCTTTTTTATATGAAATTTGATAAGCAAGAAGCCGGATGTTTACACATCCAGCCCCTCTATTATATACCATTTCGACTACGCCTGAACAGATCTCTTTGAATATACTTCTGATCTTTGTATGGATCTGGTCTGAATAGCAGGAATAACATTACAAGCAATAACACGATACCTACTGCTGTTCCTACTGTAAATGCTCCACCTGTTGCAAATGTACCGATCTGATATACGATCAGTGTTACAACATAAGCAAAAATATTCTGGAAAAGAATCGCAAACCAGAACCATTTTCTAGACTGCATTTCTTTTGCCATTGTAGAGATTGCTGCTAAACATGGAGAGTCTAACAGGTTAAACAGTAAGAATGAAAATGCTGCTACAGCACTTGGAAACCAAGTTCTTACTGCTTCTGCTACTGTGACAGCATCTTCTGATGCATCTCCAGTTATATTTGCAAGTACACCCATTGTTGATACGATAGATTCTTTTGCGGAGAATCCTGATAAAGAAGCTGCAACAGCTTTCCAGTTACCAAATCCAAGTGGTGCAAAGATTGGTGCAATCGCTCCACCGATAACTGCTAATAAACTGTTTCCTGGATCTTCAACAGCTCCGAATGAACCATTGACGAATCCATATCCACTTAAGAACCACATAACAACACAAGCTAAGAACAGGATTGTTCCGGCTTTGATGATGAATCCTTTTAATCTTTCCCATACATGAAGTAATACTGTCTTAGCAGATGGGATATGATACTGTGGAAGTTCCATTACGAATGGAGCTGGCTTTCCAGAGAATGGTTTTGTCTTCTTTAAGATGATTGCTGCAACTAATACGGCTACGATACCAATGAAGTACATACATGGTGCCATTAATCCACCTGCTTTATAACTTCTTGTTACATAACTTGTCATAACACCACCCATCATAGCGATAACTGGAAGTTTCGCTCCACATGGAATGAATGTTGCTGTCATAATTGTCAGTCGTCTGTCGTTGTCTTGTTCGATCGTCTTAGATGCCATGATACCAGGATTCCACATCCTGAAGAAATCAGTAATGGAATGAAGGATTTACCTGATAATCCGAAGTGGCGGAATACACGGTCCATTACGAACGCAATACGTACCATATATCCACAGTCTTCTAAGATAGACAGGAATAAGAATAAGATTGCCATCTGAGGAACGAATCCAAGGACAGCTCCTAAACCACCAATGATACCATTAACGATCAGATCCTGGATTGCTGCGCTTGCACCGATTCCTTTTAAGAAGCTTTGAGCGGCTGGCTGGATCATCTCAGCTACAAATGTATCATTTGTCCAGTCTGTTACTAATGTACCGATCGTTGTTACAGAAATATAGTATACAACAAACATGATCGCGATAAAGATTGGGATACCTAAGATACGGTTTGTCACAATACGGTCGATCTTATCAGAAATCGTTAATTTTCCTCCGCTCTTCTTCACTGTAGTGGAAACGATCTTCTGAATGAACTGATAACGTCCATCTGTTACGATACTTTCCATATCATCGTCCTTCGGCTTTTTCAATCTTTTGTTCTGTTATCTTCTATAACTTTGCACTTCCTGAAAGTGCTACGCTTTTCTGCTACTTTGCTGTCATTTTCCAGGAATTTTACTGCATACCATCTTCTCTTATCTTCAGAAATAGATGATGGAAGTACATTTTTAACTTCAGCGATCGCTGCTTCTACATCTTTAGAGAAAATCTCTTTTGGCAGATCTACGGTATTCTTCTTCGCAACTTTGATTGCTTCTTCCACTACTTCGTCAAGACCTTTTCCTTTTAATGCAGATGTCTCAACAATTGGACAGTTTAATAACATAGAAAGACGTTCCACATCAATTTTGATCCCACGTTTTTCTAATAAATCTGCCATATTCAACGCGATGACAACTGGTACACCAGTTTCGATCAGCTGTGTTGTCAGATATAAGTTTCTCTCGATGTTAGTTGCATCAACTAAGTCGATGATAACATCTGGATTTTCATTTAGTAAGAAGTCTCGGCTGACTACTTCTTCTAATGTATATGGTGAAAGAGAATAGATACCTGGAAGGTCAGTGATCGTGATGTCTTCCCCTTTTCTCTTTCCTTTTAATTTACCTTCTTTTTTTTCTACGGTAACACCTGCCAGTTACCAACATACTGGTTAGCTCCTGTCAGGGCATTGAACATGGTAGTTTTACCACAGTTCGGGTTACCCGCAAGTGCGATATTAATAGCCATTTCTTTTTTACCTCCCTGGGGAATTGCTTCCCTCTTAAATAATAGCTTTTCTTGATATTAGATATTACTAACTTTTATTAGATACTACTAACTCTTATGTATTAAGCTTCTTTAACTAATACACACTGAGCATCATTCTTTCTTACAGAAAGTTCGTATCCTCTGACTGTAATTTCAACAGGATCTCCAAGGGGAGCTACTTTACGAATGAAAATTTCGCTTCCTTTTGTGATTCCCATATCCATAATACGACGTTTGTAAGCACCGTCTCCATCGATCTTTGCAACTATAACTGTGCTTCCAACTGCTGCGTCTCCTAAAGTCATGGTCATATCTCCTTTCTTCTCAATATTTCATTGTCTTCAAATCTATCAAGCATCTATCAAATAAACCGCTACGTGACAATTTATTCCTATAAACGCAATATAACAAACATATTAAACCATAATATGTCTAGCCATATCCTTATTAATTGCAACTCTGGAGTCTTTAATGTTCACAATGACATTTCCTCCGATTGCTGATAATACAGTTACTTCTGCTCCCTGTACAAAACCGAGGTTTGATAAGAATCTTCTTGTTTCTTCACTTCCACCGATTCTCTGAATTGTACATGTTTCTCCAATTCCAACCATAATTAAAGGCATGATATCTTCCCCTTTTTCTCTATTCTATCATTGTTAGTTGTAACTATCTTTTGTTAGTGTAAACTAATTTCCTTTTACAATTTGTTAGTATATTCTAACTTCAAAATACTGTCAAGGGGTTTTTTATATTTTTTCGTTATGCAATTTCACAACGTTGCTCTAAAATTTCTGTTAATGCAGCCTGGCTGCTTGAGTGACTTCTTACTACTTCAATATTTTTATTCTTTGCTTCACTGACAGCACAACGTACCATTTTGTGTGAAACTGTGTTCGTAAATAATACGACTAAATCCGGATTCCCAATTTTCTTATTCAGACATGATGGCATCTGTGTAAATATCTTTGCCTTGCAGTTATGCTTCTTACAGATTGTTTCATACTGACGTACCATGCGGTCATGTCCTCCAATAATTACAATACTCATTTTGTGTTCCCTCCTTCTAGATATTGTCTTGCTGTTTTTAATACAGCCGGACATATGATCCATACGCCCGGCTGTTTATTTTCTTATTCTTTATTTGTAAATTAGATTGCTGCCAGCTGTTTACCCATGGCTTTTAATTCATCCTGAGCATCTTCATCTGGAGCTTCCTGACAGATTGCGTCTTCTCCGCCAACAACAGTTGCTCCTGCTCCTTCCATCTGCTCTACCCAGTTTCTCATCCATTCTCCGTCTCCCCATCCGTAAGATCCGAATAATCCGATTGTTTTTCCTGAAGCGAATCCGCAGACTTCTTCAACAAATGGTTCCATTGTTGATTCTTCTAACTGTTCAACTCCCATAGATGGGCATCCAAGTGCAAATGCTTTTGCATCTTTTAAATCTGCTGCGCTGATATCGTCTACAGAAACAACCTTTGCCTCAGCTCCGCCTTCTTTGATTCCCTCTGCAACATATTCTGCCATCTCTGCTGTGTTTCCTGTTCCTGTCCAAAATGCAACGATTACTTCGCTCATGACTTATCCTCCTAATGATTGTCTTTCTTTTTTGTTTGAGTGTTTTATTTTTAGTTTAAGCATACCTAGGTACCTGATAATTTGTGTACATGTCGACGAGTTCTTTAAAACTCTTTCCGTATTCCACAAGTTTGACCATCTGGAAACGAACTTTATCATAAACTTCAAAAATCTTTTTCGTCTGAGAAAGATTGTCGTAAACCTTCCAATAGCTGCAATATAAACAATTTTGTCCATTATTTTTGATAAATCCGATCACATCACATAATGGATATCCGAGAATCAAGCCAAGTTCATGTGGAAAATCTGCCTGCCCTGCTTTGTAAAGCCTGTAACGATTCTTAAGTGTATAAAGGATATTTTGAATCTGAAAGGATGAATAGCCGCAGTGTTTTAAAAATCTTTGGTTTTCTGGATCCATCAGATACTGGTTAACTTGCTGTTCACGATACAGCAGCCAGAGACATTTACCATTTCCTGAATAGATCAGTCCACACTTGATATCACTTCCCGCAAGTGACTGAATTAATTCTTTTGAGTCAATATAGTCGAGAGTTACTGCATTGGATGGCTTTAGCCCCGCAAGTACAGGTGCACAATGCATCGCCATCTGCATCTGCATACATTTTTTCCATTTTACATGACTTAATTCTACTTGATATCTCATTGATTCCTCCTTAGGTTAGTCTTAACTAACTATTTGCATCATACACCTATATAATAGATTTGTCTATAGTAAAAAATGAGAAGATTTATCACTATATTTTCTGCGTTTATAGTCATTAATCTTCCCATTTTAATATTGTTTTATTCTATTTTTATTCTATTTTTATATCCATTAATGCAATCGGCCCGAACACTTTCCTATCGTATCAACTGATTCAGACGTTCCGATGCTTCTTTGATCGCTCTACCTTGTTCTTCTGTAATATTCTGTGGTTTGATCCGTTTCATCGAATGTTTCAGATCACTAATTGCTGATTTCAGCTCTGATCTTTGCTCTCTGGATAATTCTTTTTTATGCTGAGCTAAATATGCCTCACCCTTATAAAGCATGTTTTCACCCTCATTATAACTTCCGATCGCATCACGTTTTTCCTGATCTTCGGATTCATATGCCTTAGCATCTTCCATTGCTCGTTCTATGTCTTTATCTGACATGTTAGAACTTGCTGTGATCGTAATGGACTGTTCTTTTCCTGTCGCAAGATCTTTGGCAGATACATTCAGAATTCCATTGACATCAATATCAAATGTTACCTCGATCTGTGGTACTCCTCGCATCGCACGCTTGATTCCTTTTAATTTAAAGGTTCCAAGGACCTGGTTATCCCTTGCCATCGCACGCTCACCCTGCAAAACTTTGATTTCTACAGTTGTCTGGAAATTTGCTGCTGTCGTAAAGATCTGACTGTATCTTGTTGGGATTGTAGAATTTCGGTCGATCAATCTAGTTGCAACGCCTCCAGCTGTCTCAATGGATAAGGACAACGGTGTAACATCCATTAATAAAATCTCATTTAACCCTGCTTCTCCTGCGATCTTTCCACCCTGAATTGCTGCACCCAGAGCTACACATTCATCTGGATTCATATTCTTGCTTGGTTCTTTACCTGTCAACTGTCTTACTTTCTCTGAAACTGCTGGCATTCTGGTAGAACCGCCGACTAACAGTACCATATGAAGTTCGCTGGTACTGATTCCTGCATCAGATAACGCCTGATGAACTGGTCCTGCTGTCTGATCGATCAAATCTGAAGTCAGTTCTTCAAATTTGGATCTGGTTAATGTGATATCCATATGTTTAGGGCCATCTTTCCCTACTGCGATAAATGGCAGATTAATCTGTACAGTCATAGAAGAAGATAATTCTTTCTTTGCTTTTTCTGCCTCTTCTTTGATTCTCTGAACAGCTGTCTGATCCTTGGACAGATCAATCCCTTCTGCTTTTTTAAATTCCCCGATCAGATAATTCATGATCCTTTGATCAAAATCGTCTCCTCCAAGATGATTATTTCCAGCCGTTGCCAGTACTTCGACAACTCCATCACCAATCTCGATCACTGAAACGTCAAAAGTTCCTCACCAAGATCATATACCATGATCTTCTGGGATACGGATTTGTCTAGTCCATACGCCAATGCAGCAGATGTCGGTTCGTTAATGATACGTTCCACACTTAATCCCGCAATCTTTCCAGCATTCTTTGTAGCCTGTCTCTGAGCATCGCTAAAATAAGCTGGTACTGTGATCACGGCTCTCGTTACTTCTTCCCCGAGATAGCTTTCTGCATCCTTTTTTAATTTGGCCAGGATCATCGCTGAAATTTCTTCTGGTGTATATTTCTTCCCATCAATTTTTACTTTACGATCTGTTCCCATCTGACGTTTTACGGATGCAACTGTACGTCTCACATTCGTTACCGCCTGTCGTTTTGCTGGATCTCCAACCAGTCGTTCTCCATTTTTCGCAAATGCCACTATTGATGGCGTGGTTCTTCCACCTTCTGCATTTGAGATCACACTGGTACTCCACCTTCCATCACTGCTACACAAGAATTTGTTGTTCCCAAATCTATTCCTATTACTTTGCTCATTGTCTTCCCTCCTAAATCAGTGTTGTTTTACAGATCAACACCAGTATCTGCCACCGAGACAACAGTTGCACATCAAATTTAACATGCACATCTTCATACACCAGTCTCCACCTGTGGAATATGGATTCTGATAAGTACTTTGTCTTTGCTGATACCAAGAACCATTTCCTTGCAGCTGTTGTAATAACATCTGATATTCATAATTATCAGGTTCCATGGAAACTGCCTGTTTTGCATGTTCCATAGCAGTTACATTATTTCCAAGGCCTTGATTGGCAGCTGCACTGTAATAGTACCATCTCGCATTTCTTCTGGCTGGTTCCATGCCATCTAAAACATTCCTTGCTTCCTGATAATAACCATTCCTTACATAATTACCTGCTGCTCTTAAATGCGTGTCCTTCTCATATCCTGTCGTTGTCTTCTGTCTTTGCTGAGCTCCGCCATTTGTGTAATAACCACTAAATTGTCCAAAAATATCCTCAAATGGATTCCATTCTCCATACGGATTCCCTTGTTGATTTCCATATGGATTCCCTTGTCCACCATAAGGATTCCCCTGACTCTGGTATCCACCATAAGAACTTTGGCTGTATCCGGTTGTTTTCTCCTTCATAACCTGTTGATAAGCTTGCTGGAGCTCTTTAAATTTCTCCTCAGCTGCCTTTGGATTATCAAGATTGGCATCTGGATGGTATTTTCTGCTTAATCTTTTATATGCTTTTTTTATTTCTTCTTCTGAAGCACCTCTTTGCACTCCTAGAATTTCATATGGATCAGACATTCTTTTCTTCCTTTTCTTTTTCTCGTTTCTCTCGTACCTGTTCGTATCGATACCATACTCCGGAATATAAGACATTTCTCAATATATCTATATCATCGATCAGTGGAAGCTGTTCAAAAGCTTTCGAACACTCTGCCATCATCATCGTTAGAATCTGATGGATCATATCTTCAAATTCCGGTTTTGTATATATATTTTTCAGTGGATTATAGTTATGATTCTTCAGATCATCTTCAATATCTTCATATGCATCCATCAAGTAAATGAATTTACCAAGAAAAAATCCAAATTGATTCAGAAGTTCTTTCCACTCATCATCTTGATACAACATGATCTCTGCCATGATCTTTCCAAACATCCCTGACATCTGGTCGATATCCTGATTGTCTTTTTTCTCTTCTTCTGACAGCTTTTCTAATATATCATTGATCTTATTCCATTTTTCCCTATAAAAATTTCTGGAAAACCCACTTTTATGGTATAAAATTTTTTCTAATACCAACTTCTCTAATTTGCGGTCATCATTCCAATCATCTTTACATTTGTAATAAGTTAACAAAATATTCATGTGCGCGACATAATCCGTGATATTGTTTACTCTTTCCTCATGTTTTTGCAATGGATGTGTGACACATCGCTTCATACTCTTTGTTGTTTCTAATTCATAAAGACTAGTTAAGGTCATCAATACAAAGACCATATCATAGGAAAGTGTAATCTGACCAAACTTTCCATAATGTTCTTTTAATTTTCTGCACAAACCACAATAGTATCCGTGATAGACATCGAATTCACGAAATTTCATCTCTGGTTTGTTGACAATGATATACCCAAACATTTTAGCTCCTCTTTACGAATGTGGTACGACACTTTGGACAACGAACTTCTATCCTTTCCTTTCCTCTTGGAATTCTGATCTTCTGTCCACATCCTGGACATTTGTAAATATGGTAGTTTCTTCATCTGCTGTGCTTTGTATTTTCTATTGCTCCAGAGTCCCCGCATATTGGATGTTTTATTCAGGAACCATCTGTTTTCTTCGGCTCGTTTATAGATGTTTCTTGAAAACATACGGATATAGCAATAAATCAAAAGTGCTAATGCGATCCAATAAAAAATACGGCTAAGTGATACTACGCCGCCAAATACGATTCTTCCTGTAAATAGTGATAGTACAAATGCTGCTAAAATAATCTTCATTAAAAAGCGGTTCAGATCGTCATTTCCGTATCTGCCTGCATGAATTGGTTGAATTTATCTCTCATAGACTTCTCCTTCTTTGATATCTGTTCTATTATGGATATCACATTTAAGTATAATGGTAATTATACGCAAACCTATGCAGAATAGCAATGAATTGGTTGTAAAGAAATTATAAATTTTATTTTATAATTCTAAGATATCAAAAACCATTCTCATCATGCTCGTGAATATAATTGACATTTATAATTATTTTTGTTAATATATTCCATGTAAATATTTTACATTTTATTTCAAAATCTTCTTTCTCTTATTCTTATTAAAATACTTTTGATACTCTCATTATACTTTTCTTAACTATTAATTATTGCTATAAACTACATTTCAATATAAAATGAAAGGAGAAACTTATGAGTCAAACTAAAAAATCGCTACAGGATTTAACTTTACTTGATCGTTTTTTATTTGCTGAAGTTATGGAAGATGCAGAAACTTTTGAAAACGTATTATCTATTATTCTTGGCCAAGACATATCCATTAAAGGACATCCGCAATCCGAACATGAAAAGCGTACATCGCCTTTAAAACGTCAGGTGCGCCTTGATGTATGGCTGAGGATGATACGGATGCTGTATACAATATAGAAGCACAAAAGGAAAATACCAAAAATCTTCCTCACAGAAGTCGTTTTTATCAGGCATTAATTGATTCTAAACTTCTGGACCCGGGAGAGATAGATTTTTCAAAGATGAAAGATTGTTATTCTATTATTATTGCACCTTTTGATCTTTTTGGGGAAGGATTATATCAATATACTTTTCAAATGAACTGCAATGAAACTGGTCAACCTTTAAACGATGGTGCTATACGTATTTTTCTAAATACTCATGGTCAAAATCCCGAAGATATCAGTTCCGAATTAAAAGAACTTTTATACTATATGGAACATACTACCGAAGATATCTTTTGCTCTACACCACGCCTTCAGGAAATAAAAAAACATGTCAATATCGTAAAATCCAGCGAAGAGATGGAGTGAAATATATGCAGGAATGGGAAGAAAAAATTCTTGAGAAACGAAAAGCACGTGCTGAGGGACTTGCTGAGGGAGATTACTTTCGATTAATACAACAAATCAAGAAAAAAAATTGAAAAATCCAAGAATTTAATTCAAATTGCTGATGAAATTAGAAGAAACACCTGAAAATATTGAGTCTTTATATCATTGCATCAAAGATCATTTTACTTTGGAAAATAAAGATATCTATAAACTTTATAAAGATTGTAATTAGAATAGGATTTCGATGCCTGAAATCATCAATCATGAAGATACCTGCAGCTGATCTACTGCAGGTATTCTTCCATGATCTTCTTTGTTTTATTGACCACGTATCCACTTCCGCCTCGTTTCTTCACGTTTTCTGTCATGGATACCAGTTCCAATGCTTCCCTATTGTTTGTTGCTGGCATTATGGTCACAAACCAGCCGATTTCTGTTCCTTTTGTGTCTGTCTGTGATTGTTTGATCTCTGCAGTTCCTGTCTTTCCTCGAAGATCTACCCCTTCTATGTTCGCTGTGTGTCCCGTACCAGAGGGATCTCTGATTACTTGTCGCATAGCTTCATTTACGGTATTCACAGCTTGTTTGGTAAATATAGTTTCCTTTAATACTTGTTTTTTTGATCCGTTTTCTTTGACCAGATACGGTTTCAGCATATTACCATTATTAGAAAATGCTGTGTAGATTGCTGCCATATGTACCGGGTTTACCATCATTTTCCCCTGTCCATATCCACTGTCAGCTAACTGAATATCGGAAGTAAATCCTTCACTTCCATAGGATGAAGCGTTTAGTCCAAATGTAAATTTCAGACTTTCTCCAAAACCTAAGTTGTCAGCTGATCCTTCAAGGTATCTTTTCCTATCTTCAGGGCTGCTTTTGCAAAATAAATATTGTCAGAATAGATCATTGCATTTTGCAGATTATGCCCATTATAATCGTGCAATGTTGTTACGTAATAACCACCCCAGCTTTTATCCTTCTGCCAGCGTTTTCCACTGTTTCCAAAGTCATCATTTGCACGAAATTTATTCTGGCTTAGTCCTATCGCTGCTATGATCGGTTTGATGGATGATCCTGGTGCAAATGTTGCTTTAAAACGGTTTTGCATTGGCAGTCTTTGATCGCTATTGATCACATTCCATTTCTTCTGGCTCATTCCTAAGATAAATGCCTGTGCATCATAAGACGGAGTACTTACAAGTGCCTTGACCTCTCCTGTTGAAGGATTCAATGCAACATGAGCACTTTTATCATTTTTATACTGTTCGTAAATAGCCTTTTGCAAACTACTGTTGATCGTTGTTGTTAAATCCTTTCCATCTGTCTGAGATCTGACCGCCAGTGACTGTTTTTTCTGTCCATTAGAATCTTCTATGTATATCTCTAAGCCATTCGTGCCAGAAAGCTGCTCATCATATAATTTCTCAAGTCCTGCTTTTCCTTCGCCATTTTGCATATAACCGATAAGATGTGCTGCTGCCTCTCCAAGTGGATAGATTCTCCCAGTTTCTGTGGAAACAATGATCCCTTTCACATCGAGAAGATCTTTTGAATATTCTTTTAATTTGATCAATGGTACAAAAGAATCATCCGTCACCCATTTTTGATCAAGTTTCTTCTGAATCTCTTCTTTGGATAATCCTAATTTCTTTGCCGCAAGTTTTACGGAATTACCGTCCATCTTCCCAGGAACAAATCCTACAGAATAGATCTTACCCTGTACAGCAAGTGCATTTCCCTGTGCATCTTTGATCTTTCCTCTTTTGGCATATAAAGTTTTTACTCTGACTTTGTCTTCTGCTCCTAATTGCGGAAAAATAACGGAGTCATCCCAATCTATGCGATATCTATGATTTTCTTTGACAAAATCTGTACGGTTATTATAGGCAATAATTCCAGCATTTGTCTGCATTTTTACGTGATATGTCACGGTTGTTGATCTCTTCTTTGAAGTTACATCAGCATCGATCGTTTGGACCCCGATTCCCTTATAAATATTTTTATTTCTCTTGATAAATTCTTCTTTTGAAATACTTTTTTTGGCTTTTCTTCATTCAAAAGATCGTACATCTTTTCATACTTTCCATCTTCTGCATATGACATATATTTTAATAATGTGTCACCTGGATTCATCGCAATATTATTCTTATAGAATAATACAGCTCCCGCAGCTGCGATCACCAGTGCGACTCCTATTGCTGCCTTCTTTGCTATACTTCTTCTATCTTCCATATGATACTACCTCTTTCTGATTCCTACCTTGATCTGTATTATTTTATTTAATCGTAGAGATCTTTTCTCCTGTTTTCAAAGACAGGATTGGCTGTTCTTATATTTTGAATCTGTTCTTTATCTATCTGTGCATAGAGCAGCTCTTCCTTTTCTTCTCCTAAATACAATCTGGTTCCATCTGGTGCAAATCCAGTACTTCTTCCCATGTAATGTTCCTTACTGTAATGACAACATCCTAAAACATACATCTCATTTTCAATAGCTCTTGCCCGAAGAAGTGTCTCCCACTGCATAAATTTTCCTTTACCCTTAACCCATGCCGCTGGATACAACATGACCTGAGTTCCAGATAATGCTTCATATCTTGCAAGTTCCGGAAATCTGAGATCATAACAGATTCCAAGTCCGATCACACCTGCAGGTGTCTTAATCGGTGTAAACAAACAATCCCCCTTAAGCGTATTCATTGATTCATTCCATTTATATGCATTAAACAAATGTGTCTTTTTATAATCAGACACAAGTTCTCCCAGGTCATTCAGGATTACCATTGTATTGTAGTTCTTTGTTTCATCCACAGTCTGTTCATTCATCCCAAAAATGATCCACATCTTAAACTCTTTTGCAAGCATCTTCATTGCCTGTACAAATTCGCCATGCAAGCTTTGTGCCTTTTTTGTATAGTTGTGTTCAGCATCCGGATAATAATTCATGAAATATTCTGGAAAAATGATCATAACTGCCTCTTCTTCTGTTGCTTTCTTTATTATATTGTTTTGCTTTTTCTATATTTTCTCTCCAGTTTCCGGAAGATGTTGTCTGTGCAACCGCTATTTTATCCATGAAATTTTATCCCCTTTCCAGTCTCTAGAATACCATATTTCGGGCTTTTTTTGTACCGTTATTAACTTTCTTTAAATTTTTTGTAAAAAAAAAATAAAAAAAAATTAAAAATAATGCTTGCATTTCTTAAAACATTCGTATATAATAAATCTTGCGTTAAGGAAGCGCAGTAAAAACAACATAATTTAAGCGTGATTAGCTCAGTTGGTAGAGCACCTGACTCTTAATCAGGGTGTCGAGGGTTCGAACCCTCATCGCGTACTAAAGCACTGTTTTTGGTTGATCTTGTAGCCGGGGATGGTGTTTTTCTTTTATTTAAATCTTATATTGTCTTGTAACTGATCTTGGAAACGTCTATAATAGATGATATTACTGATTAACTATCATTCTAAGAGGAGCCTCAAATGTCAAGCAACCACAAATTCGAATCGAATAAAAAGTATTTTACGATTTCTATCTATACCATTGCTGTTATCCTGATCGGATGTGTGATCTTCCGTTTTATAACACAATGGTCTAATACAAGCAAACTGATCTCTCAATTATGGGAAATCTTATTTCCATTTTTTATGGGATTTCTGATTGCCTATATTTTAAACCCTGTTGTAGCTTTCTTTCAAAGAAATGTATCAATAAAAACTTTTAAAGAAGAAATCTGCCAGTACACAGCGTGGACTCGCCATTTTGATCAGTTATCTTGTCATGGTTGGTTTTATCATTGTATGTCTTCGATTTATCATTCCACAGTTATATGACAGTATTCGTGAACTATCCCTGATGATTCCCGATATTTATAAATCAATAATGTCGATTTTTGAACATTATCGTGAGAACAGCACAGATATGTTTCCTGGTCAGATTGCCGATATGATCGAGACAAAGACATTACCAAAGCTTTTCGAACTGACCAACAATCTTCTGACCAATATCGTCCCTATGCTTTATGAGGCTTCCATGTCTTTTGCCAAGGGATTATTTAACCTGTTTATCGCATTTATTGTTTCTATTTATATGACGATCGATAAATTTATTTTAAAAAAATGCTGGGAAACGATTGGTTCTTGCAATCTTTAATGAAAATTTCTCTTATCGTGTACTTCGCACTTTAAAAGATTGTCATAATATTTTTCTGGTTTCATTATCGGAAAATCCATTGATTCTCTGATCATTGGTTTACTGGCTTTTGTTGCGATGACTATTTTAAAACTTCCTTATACCGTATTGATCAGTGTTATTATCGGTGTCACAAATATGATTCCTTATTTTGGACCGATCATTGGTGCAGTTCCCGGTGCTTTTATTCTTTTTATCGTAAGCCCGACGAAGTGCCTGATCTTTATTATCATGGTTTTTGTCCTGCAGCAGTTTGACGGTCTGATCCTTGGACCTAAAATCCTTGGAGAATCTACCGGAGTTCGTCCACTACTGATTTTATTTTCCATCACTGTCGGTGGCGCTTATTTCGGTCCACTTGGAATGTTCCTTGGAGTTCGTTTTTTGCTACAGTTCAATTTTTGATCGGAAACTGGGTAGATTATCGGTTGTATAAGAAGAATATTAAGTTAGAAAAAGAAGCTTAACATAATAAGAGGATTGACTCATATGATATTTTGTGAGTCAATCCTCTTTTATTGTTATTGATTCGCTATCTGTTCTGCCAGATCATTTAAATATACCCAGCGGTCCATCTTTTCATTCAAAGCTTCTTCTGTCTCTTCTTTTTGCTGCGTAGCTCTGCTAACTTACCAGAATTTGTTGCATTTTCCATGATCTCTTCATCTAACTGTTCTATTTTTTTCCTCCAGTTTCGCGATATCATCATCGATCGTTTCAAATTCTTTTTGTTCTTTGTATGTAAATTTGAGCTTCTTTTGGTGTTCTTTCTGGAATTTCTTTCCATTATTTTCTTTTTTCTCTGGTTTACTTTTCTCTTGTTTCGCGATTGGCTTTACTTTCTCCAGATAATCCGTATAACCGCCTTCGTACTGTTTTAAATGTCCACCTTCTTCAAACGCAAAGATACGGTTTACAATACGATCAAGAAAATATCGGTCATGAGATACTGTGATCACGATTCCTGCGAACGTATCCAGATAATCTTCTAAGATTGTTAATGTCTGGATGTCAAGGTCGTTGGTCGGCTCATCGAGGATCAGAACATTTGGTGCTTCCATCAATACTTTTAATAAGTAGAGACGTCTCTGTTCTCCTCCAGAAAGTTTATCAAGCGGTGTGTATTGAAGTTCTGGCGGGAACAGGAAACGGTCTAGCATCTGGGATGCACTTGCCTGCCCTTTCGTTGTCTGGATGTATTCTGCGACATTTCTGATATAATCAATGACGCGGATATCTCCTGTCATATCTTCATTTTCCTGTGCAAAATATCCGATCTTTACGGTGTCACCGATCGTAATGTTTCCTTCGTCCGGCTTTAAGATTCCCATGATCATCTTCATCAAAGTTGATTTTCCACAGCCATTTGGTCCGATAAATCCAATCCTGTCATCTCTTAGGACAATATAAGAAAAATCATTGATCAGATGTTTATCACCAAATCCTTTGGAAATGTGTTCTAACTCGATCGTTGTCTTTCCAAGACGGCTGCTGATCGAATCCATCTCAACATTTTGCTGCATGGATGGACCTTTGGCATTCTTAAGTTCTTCAAAACGTTCCGTTCTGGCTCTCTGTCTCGTTCCTCTCGCTTGATTCCCTGTTTCATCCATTCCATTTCCACGCGGAGTAAACTCTGGCGCTTACGTTCTGTCGCTAGTTCCATCTCTTCGCGCTGGACTTTTAACTCTACGAATCCAGAATAGTTGGTATCGTATTCGTAAAGCTTTCCTTTGTCGATCTCTACGATCTTATTCGTTACACGATCTAAGAAATAACGGTCATGAGTTACCATGATCAATACACCTCTAAAGCTGTTTAAGAATTCTTCCAGCCATAGAACCATATCGTTATCTAAGTGGTTGGTTGGCTCGTCAAGGATCAGTACTTCGGTTGGATCTACTAAAGTTCTTGCGAGCGCAACTCTCTTCTTCTGGCCTCCAGATAAATGATCACATCCTTCATCAAAATCATAGATTCCAAGTTTTGTAAGGATCGTTTTTGCTTCACTCTCTGTCTTCCAGTCCTGATGTTCTTTTCCATCCATCACATATTCAAGAATGCTTTGTTTCTTCGGAAATTCTGGATTCTGTGGAAGATAAGATACACGGATTCCATTTCCACAGATAATCTGTCCTTTGTCTGGCTCGTTGATCTTGGCAATGATCTTTAATAATGTAGTCTTTCCTGTACCGTTGACCCCGATCACACCGATCTTATCGCCACTGTGGATTCCAAGAGATACGTCATCAAAAATGACTTTCTCTCCATAAATTTTGCTGATATGTTCAATATTTAATATATTCATCTTACTACTTTGCCTGATCGATCGCTTCAACTAATTCTTCTTTGGATACTGCTCCGATCAGTTTTGCCTTAACCTCTCCATCTTTGATCACTAAAAATGTTGGAACTGACATGATCTTGTACTGTGCTACGATATCAACATTCTGATCGATATCAAGTTTTCCGACTTTTACAGTTCCTTCATATTCTTCAGCTAATTGTGCTACCACTGGTGCCATCATCTTACAAGGTCCGCACCATGTTGCAAACATATCTACTAATACTGGCACATCACTTTTTAATACTTCCTCTTCAAAATTATCACTTGTAAATGTATATTCCATAATAATTCACCTATCCTTTGCTATTTATTTAAACATCGTTTTGCTTCGTCTAGTGACTGAAAAAATTGACAGACCCATCTGTTCATGCATGGATGCAAATATAGAAACAACTGGATCTTGCATCGAAACTTTCCTTGTTTCATGATTATATTACCACTTTTTGTTTATTTTATGCAATCCTTTTACTTGGCATGACGATATGCGACTAAACGACAGATTGGATTTCCTTTAGCTGAAAATTTCTCCTCGTATTCTGTCATGACATTTCCTTCATTATATTCGCTGTGATGAAGATCATATGTATGATTTTCCAGGATCCATCCTGCTTCTTCTACCTGCTCTAAGGAGAAGTCAAATAAGTCTTTGTTATCTGTCTTAAACATCACTCTTCCTTCTGGTGTCAGGATATTATTGTATCGTTCTAAAAATCTTGTAGATGTCAGTCTTCTCTTTGCATGGCGGTCTTTTGGCCATGGATCAGAGAAGTTTAAATAGATCCTGTCTACTTCATCTTTGTCAAACACTTCTTCGATATTCTCTGCATCCATGCGGATCAAACGAAGGTTGTCCTGTTCAAAATCTTCTAATTTCTCTACAGCTCTTACTAGGACACTTGAATATTTTTCGATTCCAATATAGTTTACTTCTGGATTTCTTCTTGCCATTTCTATGATAAACTGTCCTTTTCCCATTCCTACTTCGATGTGGATCGGATGGTCATTTTGGAATACCTCTGCCCATTTTCCTTTCATCTGTTCTGGCTGCTGGATGGAAAACTGATTTTCTATGATCGTCTCTCTCGCTCCTGGTACATTTCTTAAACGCATTTATATTCATCTCCTTTGTCTTTTTCTCGAATCTTTGTTGATTATATCATAGACGATGGGTATAATAAAGAAAAAGTATGCGCCTTAAAAAGGCTTAGGATCTGCACTTCAAGGAGGAAATGCCCATGGAAATCGAAAGAAAATTTATCGTCCACAACTTACCTGATAATCTGGATTCTTATCCACACTCTGAGATCGAACAGGGCTATCTTTGCATGGAACCTGTGATTCGTATCCGCAGAATGAATAAGCAGTATTTCTTAACTTTCAAAAGTAAAGGATTGATGGCTAGAACTGAGCATGAATTTCCACTTGATAAAGCAGCTTATGAGCATCTACTTCCAAAAGTGGATGGGATTTTAATTTCTAAGACTCGTTATAAGATTCCAGATGAACATGGATTTGTGATCGAACTGGATGTCTTTCATGGAGAATATGAAGGGCTTGTGATGGCGAGGTGGAATTTCCTAGCGAGGAAGTTGCTGTGGAATATGAAGGACCTGAGTGGTTTGATGATGAGGTTACGTTTGATTCTCGGTATCAGAATAATAATTTGGCGAATAAATAATTGTTGGCCATAGGCTTTGACGTATATAAGAGATATAAAATAAATACAGGGTAGCTAAACACGAATTTCATTGACGATTACAAAACAGCTTGTTCGCAAACTTTCCTTGCAAAACTCGCTTCGCTCAAACATTGCACCAAGTTTGCTTGCGATTTTGTATCCTATGAAATTCTATCGTTTAGCTTACCTTTTATTTTATTTTATATCTCTTATATACGCTGAAGGTTATTGGTAATAACTATATATTCTATATTTATTATCATGTAAATTTTACTTACAATTTTTTTCTAAAAATGATAATGGTTCTATTTTATATTATTTGTCTACCAAACTTTACATCGTTTTTTATAGCAGGCGATTCCGTAGTTTAATATTGTTTCGTAGCCTTCTTCTTCTAGTTTCTGATCGTATTCTTTT
>ENA-OQAN01000518-OQAN01000518.1-human-gut-metagenome-genome-assembly--contig:-NODE-518-length-20419-cov-3.075892_pt1 | contig 20419 bp, 20 predicted proteins | sample MGYA00242735_ERZ504527 | MGnify/ENA primary metagenome ERZ504527 (study PRJEB26092, sample SAMD00036230) | human gut metagenome | host: Homo sapiens | study: EMG produced TPA metagenomics assembly of... | reverse complement strand
ACCGGATGTAAGCAGCGCTGACCAGGAGGAAACGGAACAGGCGCAGCAATCGACGCTTACATATGAAAATGATTCTGTTAAAGTAACAGCAGAGCACTGGAGGACGGAGCTCTTCCGCAGAATACAGCATTGAAGGCTGACGGCGTAAACGAGAATTCATCCGTATCTTATGATACAGTTTCTCAGAAGCTTTCAGCAGCAGCTACAGACAAGGGCAGCAGCCTGAGAGGTTTTTTGCGTATGATGTGTATTTTGCTGATGGCGACGGAAACAGAGTCGAGCCGAACGGCAGAGTCAGAGTAACTTTTGAGTACAAGACACCGGCAGCACCGGAGCTTACCGATGCAGCCAGCACGAGTGTAACCGTTGAGAAGCTTCATTATAACAGCAGTACCGGTGATACTGATGTTAACACCTTACAGGCCAACGAGGATCTGAAGGTTCTGAATGTCAACGAGGCAAACAGATCCAGACACTTCAGGTTGAGACTGGCAACGCAGCTGTTTTTGCCGTTATGTGGGATTCTCCTGAGACAGCAGAGGTTGAGGCGGAAGCTGTTTCCGGTAATGAGGACGAGGTGCCTGTCGCATCAGAGGAGCTTACGGACGGAATGGATATTTCGGACGAGCCTGAGCAGGATGCAGCCGAGACACCGGCAGCAGAGAATCCGGAGGTAACTCCTGAGGCAGAGCCTTCTGAGGAGCCGGCAGAGGCTCCGACTGAGAATCCGGATGCTGAACCTACCGAAGCGCCGGCTGAGAATCCGGATGTGGTGGAAGAACCGGCAGAGGATATTGCGAGCCCGGAGGAAGTTCCGGCAGCAGATGAGAATGGTGAGACAAGCCTGATCGAGGTTCTGGGAGACGATACGAATCTTCGTGTCAGCCCATCTACCGAGGCAGAGGTTCTGGCAACTGTAAACGCAGGAACACAGCTCACACTTCTGGATACCGTAACAGCAGAGGACGGAGCAACCTGGTACAAGGTTTCCTGGGAAGGAACCGAAGCTTACATAAGAAGTGATATGGCACAGGTTGTTGACAGCAGTGATGAGGCAGAAGAGCCTGAGGATGTTCAGGAAGAAGAAATTCAGCCGGAGATCACCAGATATGATTACACGAGTGACGAGGTCAATGTAAAGGTTACTCTTACCGATCCGGCAGACCTTCCGGACAATGCAGAGCTTTCCGTAACACCGGTAGAGCTCAGTCAGGAAGCCAAAGACAGATCACAGAAGAAGCAGTCAAAGAAAAGAAAGCTATCGAGAAGATCCATTCCTACGATATCAAATTCCTGGTAGACGGCGAAGAGGTTCAGCCAGGTGCTTCAGTGAAGGTATCTGTATCTCTGAATGATGAGAAGAAGATCAAGGATGCGGATGTATATCACGTAGACGAGAATGATAACGTTGAAAATATGGATGGCAGCGTTGCAAGAATGGTGATGTTGAGTTCGAGACTACGCATTTTTCTACTTATGTAATTGTCCAGCAGGGAGATGACATCATCAGTGTTACTGTTAAATATTGTGACAAAGATGGAAATGAGATTTATGCAGAAGATGTCAAATCGCTTGGAGTTGGAAACAAACTTAAATTAAAAGAGCTTGCTAACTGGAAGGTTAAAAGAGTAGTTGTTGCCCCAACGTCCGGAGGTAGTTCCACAACGTATAATTCAGATGATACAGATGTTGAGAGGTCTATAGACCTGGCTGAGAATGCTACAGTTACAGCTTATTATGAAGCTACAACGGGAACAACAACTGGAGATCCGACATTCTTTGATTATACGGTTAAGGTACTAACTAAAAATGGTGGCAAGGATTCTATAAATAATCCGAAATATTCTGATGATTCGGAAAGTAGGTATAGGTTAACAGCAGGTGATCTGACCTTGGTGGAGGATATTCAAATAATTATGATGAGTATACCAAGGTATGGCATGATGATAAGAATCAATATCCAAATAGCTGGACTGGATACTGGGAAGATGAAGATTCAACAGTAAAGGGATTATTAAAGAATGTTAACGGACCGGACGTTAAATTTAATTATGCAGACCCAGGATTTTTTAAACAGGAAGATTTACCTGTAACAGATAGATCTGACAATACAGTATATCTTAGAAGAGTATATAAGGATTATGTACTTAATTTTGATAGAACCGGAGATACGTATAAGTTATCAACTGTTCATGATGGAAACGGAAATCAGGTTGCAACAGCTGGTGATAGTTTCTTCCCACTGGATTCTGTTGGATATCAACCCAAGGGTAATCAAGCCAATAGTAATGTAGAAGATGGTATGGTAAATGGTGGTGGTGATAACAATCATAACTATTTCTTTGGATTGCGTTATGATATTAAGTTTACGCTTGGAGATTATATTGGAAATCTTAAGTATAAATTTACCGGTGATGACGACTTATGGGTTGTTTTGGACGGAAATAAAGTAGTTATTGACCTGGGTGGAATTCATAATGCAGCTACTGGTGAAGTAGATTTGTGGAAGTACTTATTAAATAAAGGTCAGACAAACGCAAATTTAACAGATGACCAGAAAAAAGCTGAGCATACATTAACAGTTCTTTATATGGAAAGAGGAGCTGTCGCTTCCAATTGTGAGATGGAGTTTACGCTTCCAAATGCAACTATTTCACAGGTTACAAAAGATCCACTTGGAACATTAGAATTACAGAAAGTAAATTCTAATAAAGAGCAAGGATTGAACGGAGCTCGTTTTACACTTTACGGAGATCCTGATTGTAAGAATGAAATTGGAAGTGTAGAATCTGCACGAGTTGATAATGTGGATGGTAAAGTAATTTTCAGAAGTTTAAGAAAAGGAACTTACTATTTAAAAGAAACACAGGCTCCAGATGGTTATGTAAGATCTACGGAAACATGGACTGTAGAGGTAACGAAAAAAAAGTAATACGGAAGTTTCAGTTACTTTGAAGGACAGTTCCGGAAAGTCAGTAGAGGATAACCAGATTGTCAATCAGACCCAAGAAGAACTTATTAACTCCAGTATGGAATATAATAAGACAGCGACGGTAAAGGATTGGGATCAGAGAACTTATGATATCAATATTACGGCTGCATCTACATCAACCAGCAGTACGGTTATAGAACGAGACAGTGTAGCGGATATTATGATGGTATTTGATATGTCGGGTTCTATGAATGATGATGGGAAGAAGAAAGAGGTAGGGCGATTTGATAGGGTAAAAGACAGTTTAGATACGACAAAAGTCTACTATTATAATACAAAAGAAAAAACACCATCAGTTTTCGGGTCGAACCATACGTATTATTCAAATCCGATGATTTATATTGAGGGAAAATGGCAGTATTACAATGGTAGTGTTTGGAAAACGCCTAGTAAATCTGATTATCACTATGCATCATATGGATATGTATATACTTGGAATTCCAGAATCACAGCTTTAAAAGAAGCAGCAATTGCCTTTATTAAAGATACTGCGGCAAAGTCTAAGAATAGTAAAATTGGTATAACTACATTTGATGGATACGGGTCTCAGTGGGATAATGATACTAGAGGAAATGTTATACAGCCAATTACAACTGTAGGAAATTCACAACTTGAGATGATTAAGGCTGTTGGTAAGATTACAGCAGATGGTGGAACATCACCACAGAAGGGACTTAAGAAAGCGCAGGAACAGTTAAAGAATGTAGAAAATGATGATTTATCTAAGTACATCATTCTGTTTACAGATGGAGCTCCATCATATAAATCTGATACAAAAGCAACGGAAACAAGTATAAGCACTTTAAAAGATAAGGCTACAATATTTACTGTTGCATTGAGCAGTGGTGGGTTAGAGGTACCGGGATCGGAAAAAAATAATATTGAATGGATGAAAGGTCTGGCAACAGATGAACAGCATGCATTCAATGTATCGGATGCAAGTGGGCTTGGATCTATTTTCAAGACAATCCAGGATACAATTACTCACAATATTGAGATTAAAAATGCAACGATCACAGATGTGATTGATCCGAGATTTGTAATTATCAATGATAACAACAATACAATAATTACAAATGAAGATCTTGCTGAACCTATTACTTTAAAAAATGGAGGAGTTGTTTCTCTAAATGAAAATGGTTATCAGGTTGTAACATGGAATGAACAAACAATTCCAAATAAAGCCGAGGGTAAGCAATGGTCAAATACTATTACGGTAAGAGCCAAAGACGAGTACATCGGTGGAAATAATGTTCCTACCAATGTAGCACCAGATTCTAAAATTACTACAGGATATGGAAATGCGATTTTACCTCAGCCAAAGGTCAATGTAAAATCTGATTTGGTTGTAAACAACAATGAAACAACAATTTTCTATGGTGATACAGTTCCGACAACTAAAGACGTTATAAATGCATTGTTTAATACGTCAGAACCACAGGGATATGTAACTCAGCTGGATGGTACAAAGAAATTAGTGACCTATACAAAGGGAGCTGATGGAGAAACAATTAATTCAGATGAGTTTGAATTAAAATGGTATGAAGATGAGAAGTGTACAAAAGAAATCTTGGAAGAAAAGATGGCGCAAGTTAAGCCTGAGCCGGAGTCTAAAACATATTATCTGAAGGTAACTTATAAAAACGAAGGATTAGAAGGAATTTCCGGAAAAGGTGATGGTACACTGACAGCACATAATTCCCAGGATGAGGATGATAAGAAACGAGAATATGGTGTTTATACTATTCACATTATCGCCGGACAGATTCAGATTACCAAGGAACTGGAATCTACAGCAAAAGAGGCTGTAACGTTTAACTTTGATGTTAAGAGAGGTAAAGACAAGATCGCAACAGCGACGGCTAGAATTGAAGCGGGTCAAGCTGAGGCAACAATAACATTTGCACTTGAGAAAAATGCAGATGCACAGATTAATACAGATATGCCTGCATTGACGAAGTTAGCAAGAGGTGAATACACTGTCTCTGAGGTATCAAATTCAAGCTACACTCTGAAATCCGCAACTGTTGGTGAGGCGACAAATTGTAAATCTGAAGTTACAAACAGTAAAGAAATTAAATTTACAATCGGAACAGACACACATAGTACAGAAGTTCTGAAAAATGGAAATGCGGATACAACAAACGGACAAATTGGAGTAGCTGAGTTTACCAATGAGATATCTGTAGCAAATGTAGAACTTGAAAAAGTTGATAAGGCAGATCATAGTATAACTATAAAAGGTGCTAAATTTGCGTTATATGAAGCAGATGAAAACTGGGGAAAAGCTTCTGAGAATTCGGTTGAAGGATATGGAGAAATCGTTTCAGAAAATAATGGAAAAATCGAGATGAAGAATCTTCCAGTTGGTAATTATCTATTATATGAAACAAAAGCGGCAACCGGTTATACTCGTCCGACAGAGCATGGAGAATTATAGTTGAAAGTGGCGGAAAAGTAACAGTTCAAGACGGTAACGGGAATTTGATTGCTAGTAAGAGCGAAAGCGAACCGGCAATTTACCAGATCGAAAACGCGAAGGTATATTCCTTACCAGAATCCGGTGGTCCGGGAACCTATGGATTTACAATCAGTGGTGTAGCGATTCTTGCAACTGCACTCCTGTTGTTTATAAATAATAAACGAAGGGAGGAAGAAGCAAAGAGATCGTAACACATTAATTGTAAATGGCCGATGAAGGGCGAAAAAGAAAAATGCAGAGAAAGAAAGGAGCAAACCTTATGAAAAATTTATTTAAAAAGATTGGTGCATTATTAGTGGCAGCGGTTATGGTACTGTCTATGTGCACAGCGGTATTTGCAGCGACAAAAGATACGGCAACAATTACAGTAGATGGTGCGGGAAAAGCAACATTAACTTACGCGCAGGTAATTAAAGCTGATCAGTCAACAAGAACCGGTTGGAATTTTGTAGATAGTAATGTTGCTAATGCATATGTGACTGCGTTTGGTGTGGCTGATGCTCAGGCTGCTATTGAAGCAATGATTCCAAAAGAAAGGGTAGATGCGAATAAATTAGGTGCAGCACAGGCAGCAGCAGCAAATTATGTGACATTTAAAGGTATGGAAAATCCGCAGACTGTAAGTGCAGCTGGTGTTTATTTGGTTAAAGCAACAGAAGCAGGTTATACTTATAACCTTATGAGTGCTTATATTGGATTTGGTGAAGTTACTATTGAAGGAGAGAATGGTAATGTAACATATGACTATCCATCATTAGTAGATGCAAAGATTACGGCAAAGAAAACACCAATTAAAGTAGAGAAAGAGGCTGTAGATACTGATAATGTAGTAGCAACTGGTGATATTCTTACTTATAAAGTAAAGACAAACGTTCCATTTATTGCACCAACAGATAAAGAGAAACCATTCTGGGTATATGATGAATTAACAGGTGCTGAGTATACTAAGGAGGCAACCATTACTCTTGGTGGAGAGACTAATGATGTAACAAAAACATATCCGATTTCTTGGGATTCCGCAACAAAATTCAGTGTTGATTTAAGTAACATGATCGATGATGCAAATAGCAATGCTGGAAAAGAAGTAGTAATTACTTATAAGGTAAAAGTAACGGCTGAAAATGATGAGATTACCAATAAAGCAACAGCAGGACATAAGGCACAACAGATTTCGGAAGTAAAGAAATCAAAGTTTACGAAGGTAACATCACATTAACCAAAACAGGTGAGAATGATGTTAAACTTGCAAATGCAGGATTCGAAGTAAGAAAAGATACTAAAAACTCAGCTGCTTTAAATTTCAAAAAACTTGGGGATGGAGTATACCTGTATGTTCCTGAAGCGAAAGAGGGAGAAACAACTACAGAAGTTTTCACTAAAGCAGACGGTACAGTAAAAGTACAGGGTCTTAATGTTGGAACATATTACTTCAAAGAGACTACAGCTCCGGAAGGATATTCTGTAAATCAGGATCAGTCTGAGGCAACATTAGCAGTAGGAGGAGATGGTAAAGCAACTGCAGCTCTTACAGCTACAACAAGCATGACAGATACCAAACTTTCCGCTCTTCCATCCACAGGTGGCATGGGAACATACCTCTTCACTATCATCGGTGTTGTAGTTATGGCTGGCGCTGCTGGTGCTTTCTTCATCAGCCGCAGAAAAGGATCTGAGGAGTAATCGTTTGATTGCCGGATCGATTCAATTCAAAAATTATTTATAAGCAACGACAAAGCAAGTATTAAAACATAGTAGTAAATCTTTTACCGCCCGGCCCTTTCGGGGGCCGGGAGTGGTAAATACAACAGTATGGAGAAACCTATGAGAAAGAATAAGAAGAAAAATTATATTGGACTTGGTTTGCTGTTTCTGATAGGGTTGTCCATACTGCTGTATCCAATGGTCAGTGATGCCTGGAACCGGTACAGGGACAGCCTGCTGATCAGCAATTATAGCAGCAGTGTTTCTTCGGATGATAATTCGGAGAAGATTGACAGCATGTGGAAGGCAGCACAGGAGTATAACGAACAGATCAAGCAGGAAAGTGTGCCGGATGCTTTTTCCGTGAGGGATGGACAGACGGACAGTACATATGAGTCTCTTCTGAACCTGAATGGTGATGGAATGATGGGGTATGTGGAGATTCCTGTGATCGATGTGAGCATTCCAATCTATCATTACACGACAGATGAGTCTCTGGAGAAGGGCGCCGGTCATTTGTTCGGCAGCAGTCTTCCGGTTGGCGGCAAGAGTACCCATTGTATTTTGTCGGCACACAGAGGACTTCCAAGTGCGAAACTTTTTACAGATCTGAATCTTGTGGAAGAGGGAGATGTTTTTTACCTGCATGTGCTGGGTAAGACTCTTGCCTACGAGGTGGATCAGATTCTTACCGTTCTTCCAGAGCAGACAGAGTCTCTGGGTATCACGGATGGGGATGATTATGTAACGCTGGTTACTTGTACGCCTTATGCGGTGAATACGCACAGACTTCTGGTGAGGGGACACAGAGTTCCGATGAAGGCTGCGAAGGCGGTTCAGAAAACAGAGAAGAAGGTTACCGGAATCACCAATCCGACGCTTCCGATGCTTGCTCTCTGTGTTGTGATCGGAATTGTGATCGCGGTGATCCTGGTTGCCGGTATCAATTCTGTTCAGAACAAAAAACGACGCAGGAAATAGTTTATGGCTAAAAAGAAAAAAAAAGAAAAAGAGTAATGTTGTCCTAAACATCATTATTGCCCTAGTGTTTCTGGCGGGGGCGGGTGTGTTCCTTTATCCCACGATCAGTGATATGTGGAACCAGTATCGAAATGCCCAGCTGGTCAGTAAGTACGAGGAAGCGGTAACGGAGCTTTCGGACAACGACTATGACAGGCTGTGGAAAGAGGCGAAGGAGTATAATGCCGAGCATCCGGTGAATGCCATTGTAGATGCTTTTGAGGAAGAGGATACTTATGAGCTGAGTCATCCTTATGACAGGGTTCTGGATCCGAACGGTGATGGTCTGATGGGGAGTATCGAGATCCCGAAGATCAAAGCCAGACTGGCGATCTATCATGGACTGAGCAAAACGGTCCTGGAAAAGGGTGTCGGTCATGTGGAGGGTACCAGCCTTCCGATCGGAGGCAAGAGCACCCATGCGGTTCTGGCGGCGCATCGAGGTCTTCCTAACGCAAAGCTTTTTACAGATCTGGATCAGATGGAAAAGGGAGATATTTTTATCCTGCACATTCTTGGCAAGCATCTGGCCTACAAGGTGGATCAGATCAAGACAGTGCTTCCGGATGAGACCAGTGACCTGGATATTATCGAGGGTGAAGATCATGTGACTCTGATCACGTGTACCCCTTATGGAGTTAACACCCACAGGCTTCTTGTCCGGGGAGTGCGGACGAAATATGTGGTGGAAGATACAAAGAATGACGAAACGATACCGCAGAAGCTTGCTGTTGTGGATCCGAAGAGGGTTCTGGCCGGCGGCGCTGCAGTGCTTGTTGTTCTGATCCTGCTGATTTATCTGATCGTCCGTCATAGGGACAAAAAACGGAAAAAGAAGCAGCTTTCAGAAAGGAAAGAGGAGGCAGAGAGCGATGAAAAATAGAAGAAAGCAAGGGAAAATATTCCGGAGCCTTCTGGCTGTTCTGATGCTGACGGCTATGCTGGTCACGAGTGTTTTGCAGCCGGTTTTCGCCGGGGATTATGAAGCTGGAAAAACAGGTAATCTGACGTTGACGGTTCAGCAGGCGGATGAGGAGGGAAACCAGACTCCGCTGCCGGATGTAGGGCTGACGATCTACAAGGTTGGCAGTGTGAATTTTGATGGTAATGTGCATTTCGTGTTGGATGAGGCACTGGCTGCCGCAGCAATCGATTTTGATTCCATCACGACGGCTGATGCTGGTATGAAGCGGCAGAGAAGCTGGCGGCTATGATCGTCAGCGGAAGCGTGGATGTGTGGGGTATGTCCAAGTCCTCTGATGCAGAGGGGAATATGACTTTCGCTGATCTGGCTGAGGGTATGTACCTGGTGGTGCAGACAGATGGAAACAGCAGTGTTATGGTTTCACCGATGCTGATCTCCGTTCCTTTTGCAGATCAGGAGCAGGGATGGATGTACGATGTACAGGCTTATCCGAAGTCTGTAAGTAATCCGCCGAAGCATACACAGATCCAGGTTACGAAGAGGATCTATAATGTTGATGATAACGGGAATGTGATTCCTCTGGAAACGAAGGAGGATGTAACTTATAAGGTTGGCGTTTTTTCGGATCAGGAAGGTACGATCCCGTTCCGTGATGATTATTTACAGGATATCCATATCCAGAATGCTTCCAGTGGTACAGCTACATGGACGGATGTTCCGGATGGCACCTATTATGTATTTGAGCTGGATGAGGATGGAAATCTTCTTCAGCAGAATACGGAGATCAAGGTGGATGATCAGAATTTTTACTACTACGATGTAACGAAGCCGAATGGTGAGAATGAAGAGAAGTCCAATCAGGTTGTGATCGGTGGAGATAGTGGTGCTACTGAGGCAGCGGCTTATGTAAATAACTATTATACAAAGATTTCCGATATATTCAGCCGTAACGGATATATCAACATTAAGAAGAATGTGATGATCGATGGTGTTGCTTCTACTGTGGATGATACGTTCTATGCAGGTTTGTTCTCCACTGAAAGTAACGGTGAGCTGACGCTTGAGAAGGTAGTGACTCTGAAACAGAATGATAGTGTTCAGGTAATGGTGGATCTTCCAACAGATCAGGAGATCAACAGTGTTACTTATACTGTTCTGGAGACGGATAAGGATGGAAATCCGGTTGATGATGATACCTTTAAGTATACAGTTACCGGTCAGGGTGAGGTTACACTGAATAATGATAACCGATATACTGTAACAAAGGAGATCACTAACAGTCTTTCTTCCGAGCCGACACCGATTCCGACTGCTACACCTGGAGCAAATCATGGTGGAAATGATCGGATCACTCCGATCCCGAATAATGGTACAGCGGGCGGAACTGCTCCGAACGATACCAGCGGTACAGCAAGACGTTCTGTAAAGACCGGCGATGATACACCGATTGGCGTATGGGTTGGAATCCTTGCAGCAGCGATCATTGTTGGCGGTGGTGCAGCTTATGGAGTTAAGAGAAAGAAGAAAAAATAAATAACGGATCGTTCTGAAGGATGATCAATGGAAGAACCGGGCGATGTGGATGCCCGGTTCTTTTTTTGGAATATTTACGTATTGGGGATGAAAAAGCAGCGGGTGATATTTTTTATCGAAAATTGCTCTTGACATTTTGGTATGATAAGTATATTGTATGTGTTGCAGTAAATTTCATAAAAGATAGCCTTTTATTCAGAGTGGTGGAGATACAAAGGATCTGTGAAGCCACGGCAACCCCGGAGAATCCAGGAAGGTGCCAACCTGAGCGAGCAATCGAACAATAAGAGGATTGTTTACAGAATTTAAACAGTCCGGATTGTACGGGCTGTTTTTTATGTATATAACCGTTGTTTTATTACAAAAGGAGAAGATCATGGAGAAAATTTTATTTACATCTGAATCTGTAACTGAGGGTCATCCTGACAAGGTCTGCGACTCTATTTCCGATGCGATCCTTGATGCTATGATGGCACAGGATCCGATGAGCCGTGTTGCATGTGAGACTGCTACTACAACAGGTCTTGTACTTGTTATGGGCGAGATCACAACCAAGGCTAATGTTGATATCCAGAAGATCGTTCGCGATACGATCCGTGAGATCGGATATGACAATGCGGATTATGGCTTTGATGCAGATACCTGTGCGGTTATCACATCACTTGACAAGCAGTCCACAGATATCGCTATGGGTGTTGACAAGGCTCTTGAGCAGAAAGAGGACGATATGAATGAGGACGAGCTGGATTCCATCGGTGCCGGTGACCAGGGTCTTCAGTTTGGTTATGCTTCTAATGAGACTGAGGAGTATATGCCATATGCCATCAACATGGCTCACAAGCTTGCTCAGCAGCTGACAAAGGTTCGTAAGGATGGCACTCTGAAATATTTAAGACCGGATGGAAAGACTCAGGTTACTGTAGAGTATGATGAGGCCGGCAAGCCGAAGAGAATCGATGCTGTTGTATGCTCTACACAGCATGATCCGGATGTTACTCAGGAGCAGATCCATGAGGATATTAAGAAGTATGTTTTTGATGCGATCATTCCGGCTGATATGGTTGATGCGGATACGAAGTATTTCATCAATCCGACAGGTCGTTTTGTTATCGGCGGACCTCACGGTGACAGTGGTCTGACAGGTCGTAAGATCATCGTTGATACCTACGGCGGAACAGGACGTCACGGCGGCGGTGCTTTTTCCGGTAAGGATTGCACAAAGGTTGACCGTTCTGCTGCTTATGCTGCACGTTATGTTGCAAAGAACATTGTTGCAGCCGGTCTTGCTGACAAGTGTGAGATTCAGCTTTCCTATGCGATCGGTGTTGCGCATCCGACTTCTGTCAGTGTGAATACCTTCGGAACAGGTAAGCTTTCTGAGACCAAGCTTGTTGAGATCGTTCGTGAGAATTTTGATCTTCGTCCGGCTGGTATCATCAAGATGCTTGACCTTCGCCGTCCGATCTACAAGCAGACTGCTGCTTATGGTCATTTCGGCCGTACAGATGTTGATCTTCCATGGGAGCATCTGGACAAGGTTGAGACTCTGAAGAAGTATCTGTAAGAGAGTCAAAAAAAATATTTATATATCCTTTTGGCAGGAATATTGATTTTAAGAAATGCATATGATATAATGCCATTAGGCAAAAGAGATAGTAATAGTTCCAAAAGAACAAAGAGTGAAGCCCCCGGTAGTGCCAATACCGGGGGCTTCTTCTAATTTTTTATAGTGGACAAGAAACCACTAGGTTAGCGTTGTCCTACTTGTTGCCGTCTAGCCATTTGCAAACGTAATAGGCAGTTATGTTTGCCATGCAGGAAACAAGAAAAGAGATAATAATTTCCAAAAGAACTCACCTCCTCCCGTTGCCGGGTATCGGGTGGACAACAAAAATATGATAGCATAGTTTAGAACAAAATGGAATAATACTGATGCTGGAAGATGGGGTTTTTTATAGAAAATTTAGAGATAGGGAATATAGTTTATGTTATAATACGTGTATGTGAATGTGTGAATTTATAAAGGACGGAGATACAGATGAAGTTAAAAACACGTATTATTGTGGGCTTCGTTGCGATCATCCTGCTGCCGCTGCTTCTTTTTTCCGCAAGTCTGTACGGGTTCAGCCAGACGCAGGCGAAGCATGTGCAGGAGAGCAGCAGCCAGGCTTCGGATTCCAGCCAGATGGTCTATGATATTTCGCTACCGCAGTCTTCCAGCAGCCAGGTGAAGCTGATGGCCAAGGATATGATCCTGACCGCAACGATCATCCTTGTTTTTACTGCTTTGTCCGTGGGGCTGTGGATCTACAGGAGTATTGCGGTTCCGCTGGTGAAGCTTAAGAAGGCTACCAAGAACATCAAGGAGGGGAATCTGGATTTTGTGCTGGAGGTTGAGGGGAATGATGAATTTTCTCAGCTTTGCCAGGATTTTGAGGAGATGCGTAAGCGTCTGAAGGAGTCCACGGAAGAGAAGATCCTGATGGATAAGGAGAATAAGGAGCTGATCAGCAATATTTCCCATGATCTGAAGACGCCGATCACTGCGGTGAAGGGTTATGTGGAGGGGATCATGGATGGTGTGGCGGATACGCCGGAGAAGATGGACCGGTATGTGCGTACCATTTATAATAAGACCAATGAGATGGATCATCTGATCAATGAGCTGACCTTTTATTCCAAGATCGATACCAACCGTATTCCGTATACGTTCAGCAAGCTGAATGTGGAGGATTATTTTTCGGATTGTGCGGAGGAGCTTGGGCTTGAGATGGAGACCAGGGGGATCGAGCTTGTGTATGCCAATTATGTGGAGAAGGGTGTGCAGGTTATTGCGGATGGTGAGCAGATCCGCCGTGTGATCCATAATATCGTGAGTAATGCTATTAAGTATATGGAGAAGCCAAGGGGAATCATCCAGCTTCGGGTGAAGGATGTGGGTGATTTTATCCAGGTGGAGATCGAGGATAACGGCAAGGGGATTGCCGCCAAGGATCTGCCGTATATTTTTGACCGTTTTTACCGTACCGATGTTTCCAGAAATTCTTCCAAGGGAGGAAGTGGTATCGGACTTTCCATCGTAAAGAAGATCATGGAGGATCATGGTGGAAAGGTCTGGGCCACAAGCCGGCTGGGGATCGGAACGATCATGTATTTTGTTCTCAGAAAATATCAGGAGGTACCGATGAATGAGTAGGATTTTGATTATAGAGGATGAGGAAGCAATCGCGGATCTGGAGAAGGATTATCTGGAGCTTTCGGGTTTTGAGGTGGAGATCGAGAACCGTGGTGATACGGGGCTTGTACGTGCCATGAAGGAGGAGTTTGATCTGATCATCCTGGATCTGATGCTTCCGGAGGTGGATGGTTTTGATATCTGCCGGCAGGTCCGTGAGGAGAAGAATACGCCGATCATTATGGTTTCGGCCAAGAAGGATGATATCGATAAGATCCGGGGACTGGGTCTTGGTGCGGATGATTATATGACCAAGCCGTTCAGCCCAAGTGAGCTGGTTGCACGTGTGAAGGCGCATATGGAGCGTTATAACCGGCTGGTTGGTTCCAATGTGCATAAGAATGATGTGATCGAGATCCGTGGTATTAAGATCGATAAGACGGCCAGGCGTGTGTGGTCAATGGTGAGGAGACGACGTTTACTACCAAGGAGTTTGATCTTTTGACTTTTCTGGCTGAGAATCCGAACAGGTTTTTACAAAGGAAGAGCTTTTCCGGGAAATCTGGGATATGGAGTCTGTGGGTGATATCGCTACAGTTACGGTGCATATCAAGAAGATCCGTGAGAAGATCGAGTTTAATACGGCCAAGCTCAGTATATTGAGACGATCTGGGGTGTGGGGTACCGGTTTAAGGTGTGAGCCTGTGGGGAAGGCTTCGGATGGAGCTACTGCAGGTGTATGAGTGCAGATCGGAATGATGGTGTATGATCTGTCGGGTGCTTTTGAGAGGAGTGGAGATATGCCGCTGTTGAGGGAAAGAATTTATACGATAGAGGATATTTATGCTTTGCCGGAGGGTGAAAGAGCGGAACTGATCGATGGACATATTTATTATATGGCGCCGCCGAATACGATGCATCAGAGGATCTCAAGTATCTTGTCCAGAAAGATAGGTAACTATATAGATTCTAACAAGGGGAAATGTGAGGTGTTTGCCGCACCGTTTGCGGTGTATCTGGATGAGAAGACGAATACTTATGTGGAACCGGATGTTTCTGTTATCTGTGATCCGGATAAGCTGGATGACAGGGGATGTAAGGGGGCTCCGGACTGGATCATCGAGATCGTTTCTCCGGCGAGCAGGCGTATGGATTATTATACCAAGCTGTTTAAATACAGGACTGCCGGTGTGAGAGAGTACTGGATCGTGGATCCTGTGAAGAAGCTGGTAATGGTGTATGATTTTGAAAATGAGGATACGGAGCAGTATACATTTCAGGATTCGATCAAGGTGGGGATCTATGAGGATCTGAGGATCGATTTTGCTGAGATGTGATAAAGATGGAGGGGAATATCGTCTGGTGATAGCTCCCTCTTTTGTTTTTGGCAAAAAAATAGAACGCCGTCGCAACGCCGTCCTTACAAAAACACAAAGTGTTTTTTGATTCTGAAATTATTATATGTGCGAGATGATATTTTGTCAACCTGTTTACTGCGAAAATTTACCACGGTATACATCCGACTTAGATGCAAAAATCTGAAATATGGATAATCGTCAGTGACAGAAAAATTCGTTTCAGGTATAATGAAACTAACTATGATATTGATATGGGGAAAGTAACAGAGGTGGATTTTTTGAAAGGACGAACTATGGAAGACAGATTATACAAGAAACTGGAAGCGTACGGTAAGAGTGATTTTTATCCGTTTCATATGCCGGGGCATAAGAGGAATCCGCTGGCTGTGGAGGGGGATTTTCCGGTGGAGAGGGATATTACGGAGATTGACGGGTTTGATAACCTGCATCATGCTGAGGATATTTTGAAAAGGGCCCAGGAGGATGTCGCACGGCTTTATGGTGTGCCGGAGAGTTTTTACAGTATTAATGGAAGCTCCGGGGCGATCCTGGCGGCGGTGTCTGCGGCTGTGGATAAGGGGGGACAGATCCTGGTGGCAAGGAACTGCCATAAGGCGGTTTACCATGCGATTTATCTGCGGGAGCTGAGTGCCACGTATATTTATCCACATGAGGATCCGAAATTGGGGATAAACGGAGGGATTTCACCCGGCCGTGTGGAAATGTATCTGGCGGAAAATCCGGAGATCCAGGCGGTGCTGATCACTTCGCCGACTTATGACGGGATCGTGTCGGATGTGGCGAGGATCGCGGAGATCGCGCATCACTATGGTGTGCCGCTGATCGTGGATGAGGCTCACGGGGCGCATTTTCGGTTTTCGGATTATTTTCCGGTGTCTGCGGCGCAGCTTGGTGCGGATGTGGTGATCAACAGTGTGCATAAGACGCTGCCCTGTCTGACTCAGACGGGGGTGATCCATCTGTGCAGTGAGCGGGTGAGCCGGGAAAAACTGAAGCGTTTTCTGGGAATCTATCAGAGCAGTAGTCCTTCTTATATTCTTATGAGCAGCATTGATGCGTGCATGGATAAGCTGGAGCGTGAGGGGGATGAGATGTTCCGTGTGTTTACGGAGAATCTGGAAAAAGCACGCAGGCGTCTTTCCGAGTGTAAGTATATCCGGCTGGTGACGCCGCAGGCCTGTGAGTGCCAGAGAGTTTTTGATTTTGACAGATCCAAGATATTGCTTTCTACTGTGAACAGTTCGCTGAACGGCCGGGAGCTGCATCAGATCCTCCGGAGGGAGTTTCATCTGGAAATGGAGATGGAGGCGGAGAATTATGTGCTGGCGCTGGCGGCTGTGGGTGATACGGCGGAGGGCTTTGAGAGGCTTTGTGATGCTATTGAAGAAATTGACCGCCGTGAATCGTTAAAATACAGAGAAGAGGCTGTGGAGAAGGAGCCTTTGAAAAACGGAAAAATGAAGCAGATTATGCGGATCTCCCAGGCTATGGATGCGGAGAGTGAGCGGTGTCCGTTGGATGAGTGTATCGGACGGACGTCCGGGGAGTTTGCGTATCTTTATCCGCCGGGGATCCCGCTGATCGTTCCGGGGGAACAGATTTCTGGACATTTCGTAAAAAATGTGAGAAGATACCTGGAACAGGGCTTTGAGGTCCAGGGCCTGAGCGACCAGACCAGTGAGACGGTGTGTGTTGTGAGAAATGAGATGTGAGGTGCGTGGCAGCAGACGGATCTGTGTATTACGGATCAGAGCGTGTATAGTAACGCATATGCAGCAGAGGAGACATATGGGAAAGATTTTTTACATTATGGGAAAAAGCTCTTCCGGTAAGGATAGTATTTACAGACAGCTGGAGGGGAATCAGGAGCTGGGGCTTAAGCGGCTTGTGATCTATACTACCCGTCCGATCCGGGATGGAGAGGAGAACGGAAGAGAATATTTTTTTTTGCAGATGAGAATAAACTGAAGGAGTTCCGAAGAAACGGGAAGCTGATCGAGCGCGTACTTATCAGACAGTTTACGGGCCGTGGACATATTTTACTGCGGATGACGGGCAGGTGTCTGTGGGTAATGACAGCTATCTGGGGATCGGTACACTGGAGTCTTTTGTGAGGCTCCGGGAGTATTACGGCAATGAAGTGATGTGGCCTATTTATATAGAGGTGGAAGACGGAGAGCGTCTGGAGCGTGCGCTTGCCAGGGAGAAGACCCAGGAGGTGCCGAAGTACGAGGAGATGTGCAGGCGTTTTCTTGCAGACCAGAATGATTTTTCCGAGGAAAATATTCTTAAAGCAGGTATATGGAAGCGTTTTGAGAATCATAATCTGGATGAATGTGTGAAGGAGATCGTAAATTATATAAAATCTGTACAATAAGGAAAAAATAGTTTTTTTTTATACAGAAGATTATGTTATAATTAGTTGAAAGATGTCCGCCGGGTATAACGGAGGGCACAAAAGGCAGAAAGAGGTGATTCTTATGGCAGGATTTCATGACATCATCGGCCATGACGATATATCAGCATTTGAAGAATGCGATAGAGACAGGGAAGGTATCCCACTCTTATATTTTTACAGGGGAACCGGGATCCGGCAAGAAGCTTCTTGCGGGGACTTTTGCGGCAGCGCTGCAGTGTGAATCGGGAGAGTCTGAACCGTGTATGGCTTGTGATTCCTGTAAGAAGGTGATCGGCAAGAATCATCCGGATATCATTACAGTAACTCATGAGAAGCCTGGAAGCATCAGTATTGACGAGGTGCGTGACCAGGTTGTGCGTGATGTGGATATCAAGCCGTACTGCAGTCCGTATAAGATCTATATCATTCCGGATGCGGAGATGATGACGGTGCAGGCGCAGAATGCCATTTTGAAAACTATCGAGGAACCGCCGGAATATGCGGTGATCATGCTGCTGACGAGCAATATCGACAGTCTTCTTCCTACGATCCGTTCCAGATGTGTGCGTCTGGATCTGAAGGTGGTGGATGACAGTCTTGTGAAGGAATATCTGATGGAGCATCTTCAGGTGCCGGATTATCAGGCTGAGATCGATGCGTCTTATGCGCAGGGCAGTATCGGCAAGGCGAAGGAGGCTGCGACTTCTCAGGAGTTTGCAGATATGACTGCCAATGCCCTGAAGATTTTGAAATATGCCAATTCCATGGAGGTTTATGAGCTGACAGAGGCGATCAAGACTTTGACTGCTGATAAGAATAATATCAATGATTATCTGGATATTTTCCAGTTCTGGTTCCGCGATGTTCTGATGTTTAAGGCAACAAGGGAAATTGACAACCTGGTTTTTAAACAGGAGATTAATTTTATCAGAGAGCAGGCCAGCGAGCGTTCTTATGAGAATATCGAAAAAATCCTTGAGGCACTGGAGAAGACGAAGGTGCGTCTCCGTGCCAATGTTAATCTCGAACTTGCCCTGGAGCTCCTGTTCCTGACAATTAGGGAGAAATAGAATGGAAAAGGTAGTTGGAGTCAGATTTCGTAACGTTGGTAAGATTTATTATTTTAATCCTAAGAATTATAAGGTGAAGGTCGGCGATCATGTGATCGTGGAGACTGCCCGTGGTGTGGAGTATGGCCGTGTTGTCCTGGAGCCGCGCAGCGTGAAGGAGGACGAGGTGGTCCATCCGCTGAAGGAGGTTCTCCGTGTTGCAACGAAGGAGGACGAGGATCATGAGGCTGAGAACCGCCAGAAGGAGAAAGAGGCTTTTAAGATCTGTAAGAAGAAGATCCGTGAGCATGGGCTTGATATGAAGCTGATCGATGCGGAGTATACCTTTGATAATAACAAGGTGCTGTTTTATTTTACAGCGGATGGCCGTATTGATTTCCGGCAGCTGGTTAAGGATCTGGCGTCTGTGTTTAAGACCAGGATCGAGCTTCGCCAGATCGGTGTCCGTGATGAGACGAAGATCCTTGGCGGTATTGGTATCTGTGGAAGGACGCTTTGCTGTCATACGTATCTTTCGGAGTTTGCGCCGGTTTCCATCAAGATGGCGAAGGAGCAGAATCTTTCTCTGAATCAGACGAAGATTTCTGGTGTCTGTGGTCGTCTGATGTGCTGTCTGAAGAATGAGCAGGAGACTTATGAGGAGCTGAACCGGAATCTTCCGGGTATCGGTGATATGGTAACGACGCCGCAGGGTGTTTCGGGTACGGTCCAGAGTGTGAATGTTCTCCGGCAGATGGTTAAGATCGTGGTTGAGGTGAATGACGAGAAGGAGATTCAGGAGTTTCCGGTCCGTGATCTGAGGTTCCGCCTAAGAGAAAAAAGGGTAAGGGTGGTTCTGCTGACCACGAGGAGAAAGAGGTTAAAAAGGGAGATTCGAAGCCGAATGAGAAGTGATCTGGTTTATTGCGGTGAGCGTGTGGATGATCTTCAGAATGGGTTGTTTGTGATCCAGGATCCGAAGAAGTTTTGCTTTGGGATGGATGCGGTTCTGTTGTCTGGTTTTGCCCGGGTGAAGAGGGGTGAGGTTGCGCTGGATATGGGGACCGGTACGGGGATCATTCCGATCTTGCTTTCTGATCGTACGGATGGGGAGCATTTCACGGGGCTGGAGATCCAGCATGAGTGTGCGGAGATGGCTGACCGTAGTGTGAGGTATAATGGTCTTGAGGACAGGGTTCGGATCGTTGAGGGTGATATCAGGGAGGCTGCCGGGATTTTTGGGGCGGCTTCTTTTGATGTGGTGACGTGTAATCCGCCGTATATGATCGGGCAGCATGGGTTGACGAATCCGCATCTTCCGAAGGCGATCGCGAGGCATGAGATTTTGTGTTCGTTTGATGATGTGGCTTGTCAGGCTGCCCGGGTCCTGAAGGATCGGGGGCGGTTTTTTTCTGGTGCACAGGCCGTTTTCGGCTTGTGGAGCTGATGGCGACTTTGACGAAGTATAAGCTGGAGCCTAAGAGATGCAGCTGGTGTATCCTTTTATTGATAAGGAGCCGAATATGGTGTTGATCGAGGCTTGTAAGGGCGGGAATTCCAGGATCCGGGTTGAGCGGCCGCTGGTGGTTTATGAGCGGCCTGGGGTTTATACGGAGGATGTTTTGGAGTTGTATCGGATGGTGTGAATGTTGTGATGTTGTGGCTTAGGGTGACTGCCTGGTTGGTTGTTTGGTTGTGAGAGATTGGGAGGCTGCTCGGGAGGTTTTGGGCCATCGGCGCTGCGCTGGATGGCTGGGAGGTAGTG
>ENA-OQAN01000517-OQAN01000517.1-human-gut-metagenome-genome-assembly--contig:-NODE-517-length-20435-cov-3.158460_pt1 | contig 20435 bp, 26 predicted proteins | sample MGYA00242735_ERZ504527 | MGnify/ENA primary metagenome ERZ504527 (study PRJEB26092, sample SAMD00036230) | human gut metagenome | host: Homo sapiens | study: EMG produced TPA metagenomics assembly of... | reverse complement strand
AACACGATTGGCATTGGGATTTCTGATAGGTATTACTATTGTGTCATTTATTATTCTTAGGACCTTAGCATTTATTAATCGAAAAAGAAATCAGAATTCACCAAATGTTCAGGAGGAGAGAAAAGAAACTTCCCAATCTAAGACAGAATGGACAAAGATTTATAATGCACAGAATATAGTAGAGACAGAACAGCTCGTAGAAATGTTAAAGCAAAGTGGAATAGAAGCTTTTTCCCAGGAAGCAGGTGCGAATGTTGCAATGCATGGAGCACCTGGATTTGGAATATATGGTGTGGATATATTCGTGAAAACCGATGATGCAGAGAAGGCAGTACAGCTGATCAAGGAGATTAATAATCAAGAGAATGAAGAAATTTTTTTGACATTGTCACATATGCGTGCTAATATGATTATAGAAAAAGTGTGCTGCCGATAGACGGTTAGTCCACATACTTAATTGATTGAAAATAACCGTTCAGTTTTGCTGGGGCGGTTATTTTTGTGTCTTGTTGTTAACTTTGCCGAATACCTTTGAGTAACGAGGGAGTGAGATATATGGAGCAATTATTGATTGTTGAAGATGATATTGGTTTGAATCAAGGTTTATGCAAAGCACTGAAAGTAGATGATCGGAAGGTTATTTCCTGCAAAGACCTGAAAACGGCGAAGGAGCAGCTGCTTTGCGGCGGTGTATCCCTGATCCTGTTAGATATCAATCTGCCGGATGGCAGTGGGCTTGAATTGCTACGGGAGGTCAAGGAAACCACACCCGGGATTCCTGTTATTCTGCTGACTGCCAATGATACCGATCTGGACATCGTGGACGGACTGGAGAGGGGCGCTGATGATTACATTACCAAGCCCTTTTCTCTTTCGGTTTTGCGGGCAAGGGTGAATACCCAACTGCGAAAGCAAACGTCAAGCCATAAAAATGCACCGATCCATATTGATCTTTTTCACTTTGACTTTGAAGCAATGACCTTTTATGTGGGAGATTCAAAAGTGGAATTGAGTAAAACAGAACAAAAATTACTGCGTCTGCTTGTTGAAAATCGTGGTCGAACCATGACCCGTGGAGACCTTGTAGACAGGATCTGGACAGATGGTGCTGAATATGTGGATGAAAATGCTTTGTCTGTTACGATCAAGCGTCTGAGGGATAAGCTTGGGGCACAGAAATACATTAAAACCGTCTATGGAATCGGTTATAGCTGGGTGACAAAAGATGAATAAAACCGGCATTGTGATCATACTGCTGTGTTCTCTGGCGGCGGCAGCTGTTGTATTATGGGAGCGGAGAAAGGCCAGAAAAACGATGGAAGAAATCGAAAGGATGCTGGACGCTGCCATGACCGGTTCTTTTTTCTGAAATCACTTTTGATGAAAGCCAGCTGTCTGCTTTGGAAACAAAGTTTGCACACTATCTTTCTGCCGCAGAAGCATCTTCTCGAAATATGGCACAGGAAAAAGACAAAATCAAATCCTTGATTGCGGACATTTCGCACCAGACGAAAACGCCGATTGCAAACCTGCTGTTATACAGCGAGCTTTTGATGGAGGAAACTCTTCCTGCATCGGCAAAGGAAAACGTGGAGGCACTGTACAAACAATCGGAAAAGCTACGATTTCTGATTGATTCTCTCGTAAAACTTTCCAGACTGGAAAATGGGATCATTTCACTTTCCCCTCAGCAAGCATCACTTCAGCCGCTGCTTGAAAGCGTAGTAGAACAATATGCCGCCAAGGCTTCTGGAAAAGGATTATCCATATATCTGTACGATACAGATATTTCCGCTACATTTGACTTCAAATGGACAGCGGAAGCACTGGCTAATATTGTAGACAATGCCATCAAATATACGGAGCATGGAACAATCACGATTTCTACCGTAAATTACGAAATGTTTACAAGGATCGATATATCGGATACCGGTTCAGGTATCCCGGAAAACGAGCAGGCAAAGATATTTTCCCGTTTTTATCGTTCAAATGCTGTTCAGGAACAAGAAGGGGTTGCATCGGCTTATACCTTGCCCGACAGATTATATCCGGTGAGAGCGGTTATATCAAGGTTGCTTCCGTTCCGGGAAAAGGAAGTACGTTTTCCATATTTCTGCCGAAATAACAACAATTCTATCAAAACTGTTAGATTTCATTTTCTGCCGGAAAGAATGTGGAAAGAATCCTATGCGATAATCTGTATGTATCAAAGGATCATTTCCTTTCATACATACAGATTTTTCATGGAGGTACTCGTTTATGGAGGTTTTACAGGCAAAAGACCTGAAAAAAGATTTATGGCTCCGGTAATAACGCAGTTCATGCGTTGGATGGAGTTGATTTAAGTGTGAAGAAGGGAGAGTTTGTTGCAATTGTCGGCACATCCGGATCCGGAAAATCCACGCTGTTGCATATGCTGGGCGGGCTGGATCGCCCTACAAGCGGCACGGTCATAGTGGACGGACAGGATATTTTCTCCCTGAAGGAGGAAGCGCTGACCATCTTTCGCCGCAGGAAAATCGGCTTTGTATTTCAGAGCTACAATCTTGTTCCGGTGCTGAATGTATATGAAAATATCATTCTACCCACTGAACTGGATGGCGGAAAGGTAAACAAGGCTTTTGTGCAGCAGATCGTGCAGACGCTTGGACTGAGCGACCGTCTGGATGCCCTGCCCAATCAGCTCTCAGGCGGTCAACAGCAGCGAGTAGCCATTGCCCGTGCGCTGGCGGCAGCACCCGCTATCATTCTGGCAGATGAACCCACCGGCAATCTGGATTCCAAAACCAGCCAGGATGTATTGAGCCTTTTGAAAGTCACCAGTCAAAAGTTCGCCCAGACAATCGTAATGATCACTCACAACGAAGAAATTGCGCAGATGGCAGACCGCATTATCCGTATCGAAGATGGTCGGATCGTCTCCCAGAACTAACGGGAGGTGGCTACGATGAATGTCAAAAACAGAAAATGTATTCGAAAGCTCAGCTTAAAATCTCTTTATGCGAACCGTCGCCGCAATCTGATCGCTATTTTTGCCATTGCACTGACAACGCTGCTATTTACGTCCATGTTCACCATTGTCTTGTCGTTGAACGCCAGTTATGAAACCTACCAGTTTCGGCAGGTAGGTGGCTATGCACACGGTACCTTTAAGGATGTTTCCCCCGAGCAGGCGGAACGTATCGCTGCCCACCCAAAGGTGAAGACTGCGGGGGTACGGAAGGTAATCGGTATCACTGCGGAGGGTGTCTTTTCCAAAACCCCTGCAGAGATCAGCTACATGGATGCCAACTGCACTAAATGGAGCTATGCAACCCCTACTACCGGACGGATGCCCGAAAGCGGCAAAGAGGTAGCCATGGATACGGCAGCGTTGCAGCTGCTTGGCGTAACGCCGGAGCTGGGCGCCGAGGTCACGGTTTCCTATTCCATTACGGACAAGGATCAAACCGCCTTTACTGTAACAGATACCTTTACGCTGGTGGGCTATTGGGACTATGATGAACTAATGCCTGTTCATTACATCAACATCAGCCGTGATTACGCAGATGACATCGAAGCGCAGGCAGTGAAAACAGGTTTACAGCCTTTCCGCACCGATTTGAATGTCATGATGGCTTCCAGTACAAACATTCAAGGGCAGATGGAGCAGGTGGATACCGATCTCGGCTACACATGGGACAGCTATACCGATCCCAACAGCGTCCGGATCGGCGTCAACTGGGGATATACCTCATCCCAGCTGGAGTCGCAGCTCGATCCGGAACTTGTGATCGCCATAGCAGCTTTTTTGCTGCTGGTGATTTTCACCGGGTATCTTATCATCTATAACATTTTCCAGATCTCTGTTGCGGGGGATATCCGGTTTTACGGGCTTCTGAAAACCATTGGCACAACGCCCCGGCAGCTCAAACGCATCATTCGCCAGCAGGCACTTCTGCTTTGTCTGATCGGCATTCCGGCGGGGCTGCTGTTGGGCTATGGCATTGGCGCTGTTCTGGTGCCTGTTGTCTTGCGCTCCACCCAGTTGGATGCAGGCATCACCACCATCAGCACTTCGCCTGTGATCTTTGTTGGCTCCGTGCTGTTTGCCCTGCTGACGGTGCTTTTGTCCTGCTCCAAGCCCGGGAAAATGGCAGCCAGGGTTTCTCCGGTGGAGGCTACCAAATATACAGATGCGATGCAGACCAAGAAAAAACAGCGCAGCACCCGGGGAGCGAAGCTCCATCAGATGGCCTTTGCCAATCTGGGACGAAACAAAAAAAAGACGGTGCTGGTGGTGGTGTCTCTGGCACTGTCGGTGACGCTGTTCAATGCACTGTGTGCCTTTGTGGGCGGCTTCAGCATGGAGAAGTATGTATCCTTCATGACCTGCGCCGATTTTATCGTCAGCACGCCCGACTATTTCCGTTACAACCCGGCAGATGAATTCATCACGCCGGAACAGATCGAAGAGATCGCAGCAAACACAAAGTCCAGTCTTTCCGGCACGGGATATGCTGTGCGAAAACCCGTATATCTTTGGATGACGAGGATGCTCTGCGGCAGGACTATGCAAGGTACGAAAGTGCTGAGCAGTTGGACAGCCATATGAGCCGCATGGAGCACCGGGGCGATATGGTGATGGGAGATACCAGAATCGAGGCTCTGGATAACAGCCTGTTTGACAAGCTGCAAGTGTTCGACGGAGATATTTCTCCTATGCTGGAGCCAAACAATAACGCTATTGCCATTGCGGTTTCCTTAGATGACTACGGTAATCTGCCCAATCCTGAATACTACCCCAAGGTGGGAGACACGATCACCGCCACCTATGCGGACGATGTGAAATATATCGACAGCCGCACCGGGGAACTCCGCACCGAAGATACACCGGAGGAGTACTTTCAGGAAAAACTGTATGGAGCCAGAGATGTAGAGTACACGGTCTGCGCCTTGGTAGAGCTTCCGTATTCCATGAGTTATCGTTATGGTGGTATTGGATATGAGACAGTTTTGTCTGTGGATACCGCACAGAGGGACAGCGGCGGTGCGGCCATTCCGATGCTCTACCTGTTCGACACAGCGGACGACGCAGACGAGGCCGAAGCAGAGCAATATCTATCGAAGCTCACTGCCGGTGAGTTTTCACCCTTGATGTATGAAAGCAAGGCCACGGCTCGCTCTGAGTTTGCTCAGTTCCGGCAGATGTTCCTTCTGGTAGGTGGTATCCTCTGTGCTATCATCGGGCTGGTGGGACTCTTAAATTTCTTCAACGCCATGATGACCAGTATTCTTTCCCGCCGCCGTGAATTTGCTGTGCTTCAGGCTGTAGGAATGACGAACCGGCAGCTCAAAACCATGCTGATCTACGAGGGATTGTTTTACGCAATGTCCTCCGTATCGGCGGCCTTTATTCTGTCGCTGGCGGTGGGACCTCTTGCAGGAAAAATGCTGGGCAGTATGTTCTGGTTCTTTGAGTATCGATTCACCATTCTGCCTGTCCTGCTGACAATTCCGGTATTTCTTCTGCTGGGGTGGCTGATTCCTTGCATGATGTATGACAACGCAGCGAAATGCAGTGTTGTAGAGCAATTAAGGGATGCTCAATAACTGTTAAGCAAAAAACGGCCCTCTGCCAATGAAAAGGCAGAGGGCTGAGTTTTAATCTAAGGGTTTACATTCAGTTACAGTTTTTAGATAAATTTCGGGGTTTCCGTTCAATATCAAGTCTGCATATCCAATCGGGTCATTGTAGATTAGATAGTCCAGCTCTGACCGCTGATACATATTGTCAGCAACCTCATTCTCCACGGCTATTGTATCAATAGCAATCATACTGCCATCTAAGAATTTCAGTTCCACACAGGCATTATCCATGTTGAACTCACAAGAAATCAACCTATCCATAAGAAACCTCCACTTTGCTGGATGTTAGATCATCCCAAAATATTTGAATGCTTCTCGGATTGCTTTCTCTTTTTCCGGTGGACACTGGGGCTGTCTGGAATCCTCGGACTTCGGCAGATTATAGTTCTTACCAACCCCAATCCCACATTTTCGCTTAATTTGTGAGATATACAGGTTGGATACCTTTAACCCGCTATGCTCCAGCACATAGTCCTTAATCTGGGTGTAGGTTGCCCCATCTTGAAATTCGGACATATCCATATCTTCCAAAGAGAACTCAACCCGAATCTTTTTCGAGTCGACCTCACCCTTGGAAAGCAAGACTACCGTCTCAACATGGACTCCCTGCGGAAACATATCAGTAGTAGAAACCCGCACCAGTTCATAATCCTCCGCACACAGCACCTTCAGATCCCTCGCCAGTGTCGCACTGTCACAGCTCACATACACAACCCTCTCCGGCTTCATTTTAAGGATCGTATTCAGAAGTACCTCATCACAGCCCTTCCGTGGCGGGTCTACCACGATAACGTCTGCATAAACGCCATTCTTCTCATACTCTCTCGCAGCACTTCCTCTGCTTTTCCGACAAAAAACTCTACATTCTCAATGCCATTGAGCTTCGCATTCTCTCTTGCATTGTCAATGGCCTGTGGTACGATCTCCACGCCGCGGACGAATTTTGCTTTCTGGGCCAGGAACAGGGAGATAGTTCCGATTCCGCAGTACAGATCCCAGACAGTTTCATTTCCCGTAAGTCCGGCGTACTCCAGAGCCTTTCCATACAGTTTTTCAGTCTGGATGGGATTGACCTGGAAAAAGGACAGGGGAGAGATCTGATAGGAAATATCTCCGATGCTGTCCGTTATATAGGACTGTCCCCAAAGGAGGCGAAGCTGATCACCCAGGATCACGTTGTTCCGTTTTTTATTAACATTGATGGTAATGCTGGTCATTTCCGGAATTTCACAGAGTGATTCCACAAGAGCCTTTTCTGCAGGGATCTTATCTCCGTTTAAGATCAGACAGACCATCATCTCATCTGTATGGAAGCCATAACGAATCATAATAATGACGTACAAGACCTTTTCCCGTGGCCTCATCGTAGGGCTGTACATGATATTTTTCCATGTGTCCGATCACACGGTCCAAAACCTCTTTATTCTGTTTCACTCCCAGAATACATTCTCGGTTATCAATGATGGAGTGGGTTCTTCCTGCATAAAAGCCTGTGATGATCTTTCCGTCTTTATTTTTTCCTACCGGAAACTGTGCCTTGTTTCGATAATGATAGGGGTCTTCCATCCCCATGATCGGTTCCATATCAAGATTCTGAAAACCTCCGATTCTTTCCAGATGTCCACGAACCTTTTTCTCTTTAAATTTCAGCTGCTGCTCGTAGGATAATGCCTGAAGCTGGCATCCTCCGCACTGGCGGGCAATGGAGCAGGCAGGTTTCACACGGTATGGAGACGGTGTGATCACCTCCATCAGGCGGCCATAGCCATAGTTCTTTTTTGCCTTGATGATCTTGGCTTTGATCCGGTCTCCGATCACGGCGTCTTTCACAAAAACGGTGAAGCCATCGGCTTTCCCGATACCTTCACCGTCAACTCCGCAATCCTCTATATCTAAAGTGAGTATATCGTTTTTACGGAATTCCATGTATTAAATATCTCCTGTTCTTCTTAAATTGGACTCAAAAAGCCGGTTGAAACCAAGCCATTCTTTTTTGCCTTTGTCTGCGTGGAAAATTTCTGTCAGTGTCTCCATCCTTGCATCTGTATTGTCTGCCAGATTCAGGCAACTGCCTCCGCAAGCGCCGGTTTCTTGGGAGAACCGTACTCCAGCTCACCATGATGTGCAAGAATACAATGGATCACCTGATTCTCAAGCTTCTCCGGAAAATCCGGGATCTCTTTTGCAAGATCATGTACCATCTGGGCCCCGATCACAATATGTCCCAGAAGCTGTCCCTCATCTGTATAATCATTCATCGGAAAAGCAGAAAGCTCCTTCGTTTTGCCCACATCATGAAGAAGTGCGGTTGTGATCAGAAGATCTCGGTTCAATAGTGGATATGCATTCGCCATATAATCGCAGAGACGGGTCACTCCAAGAGTGTGCTCCATCAGCCCGCCGATAAAGCCATGATGTACGGTCTTCGCTGCAGAATGTCCCTCAAATATCTTCATAAATTCCTGATCTTCCACAAAGAGCTTCTTCAGAAGCTGGGAAAGATAGGGATTCTTCACACTGTTGATAAGCTCTCGTAGCTGGCTCTGCATATCATCCACACTGTTCTCACTGGTAGGAAGATAATCTGCCGGATCATACTCCCTTCTCCTGCCTTGCGTGCTCTCTTGATATTCAGCTGCATGGCGCCTGCAAAGCTTGTCACATCTCCCATGATCTCAATGTAATCAAGAGTATCAAACTCATCAATTCCCAGAGAATTGGGATCCCAGATCTTACCATCGATCACACCTGTTTTATCCTGAAGGATCAGATTCTCATAGGGCTTGCCATTCTTCGTTGTAGCTGCCTGTTTCTGTTTGCAGAGATAGATCCCGTTTACTCTGTCTCCCTCATGTAACTCATTTAAAAAACGCATAAAATTCTTGCCTTTCTGTTCTTTTTACTTTCAAAGCAGACATACTCACGAACACATCCGCTTCACACTTTGCATTCATAGCCAGACTTTCTTTATGATCTTTGGCCGCATCCCGGTCCGGGCTTTCTGGCATTTTTGCACAGTTTCCACTTACTTCCGGGCTTTATTCAGTATCATAACACATTTTACTTTCCTTTGCTATGGAAATCATGTAAAATAGGAAACGAAGTGTTTTTTTGCATATCCTGTGTTACGCAGAAAAGCACAGAAGTAACAGAAGTAACAAAAAGGAGTAACTATAGCAACAATGAACAAAAAAGCATACAAAGCACTTGAATACTATAAAATCATAGATCTGCTCACAGACAAGGCATCCTCCCCCATGGGAAAGGATCTCTGTCGGAAGCTTACCCCTTCCACAGACATTGAAGAGATCCGGGCCATGCAGCTGCAGACACACGATGCCCTTGCACGCCTGTTCAAAAAAGGCGGCATTTCCTTCGGCAGCGTCAAGGACATCCGCGCACATTAAAAACGTCTTACTGTTGGCAGCGCCTGAATGCACCGGAGCTGCTTTCTGTCTGCAGTCTTCTTGAGAATACCGGTCGTGTAAAGGCCTATTCCAGAAGTGACCGTGATGACGGAATGACCGATTCCCTTGACGGAATGTTTGCGGCACTGGAACCTCTGACACCACTCAGCACAGAGATCCGCCGCTGTATCCTTTCCGAGGATGAGATCAGTGACGATGCCAGCAGCACGCTCCGCCAGATCCGCCGCAGCATCAAGGCCACCAATGACCGGATACACACCCAGCTTTCTTCTCTGGTTGCAGGAAGTGCCAGGAATTATCTTCAGGATTCCGTTATCACCATGCGCGACGGCCGCTACTGTATCCCGGTAAAAGCTGAATATAAAGGCCAGGTTCCCGGTATGATCCACGACCAGTCTGCCACAGGTTCCACTCTTTTCATTGAGCCTATGGCTGTTGTCAAGCTGAACAACGACATCCGCGAGCTGGAGCTGAAAGAGCAGAAAGAGATCGAAGTGATCCTTGCATCCTTAAGCCAGCAGGTAGCTGCTGAGCTGGAGGCTATTCACGCAGATCTTTCCATCATGGTACAGCTGGACTTTATTTTTGCCCGTGCCGCACTTGCCATGGACATGAACGCCAGTGAACCTGTTTTCAACACAGAAGGCCGGATCCGGCTTCGCCAGGCCCGTCATCCACTGATCGATAAGAAAAAAGCCGTTCCTATTGACATCCGTCTCGGGGATGATTTTGACCTCCTGGTTGTCACCGGACCAAACACCGGTGGTAAAACTGTTTCTCTGAAAACCGTAGGTCTTCTTACCATGATGGGACAGTCGGGTCTCCATATCCCGGCGCTGGATCGTTCCGAACTTGCACTTTTCCGCGAGGTTTATGCTGATATCGGAGATGAGCAGAGCATTGAACAGTCCTTAAGTACCTTCTCCTCTCATATGACAAACGTGGTTTCCTTCCTGAAATCCGCAGATCAGGATTCCCTGGTCCTCTTCGATGAGCTTGGTGCAGGTACGGACCCTACAGAGGGTGCCGCTCTTGCCATTGCGATCCTGTCACATCTTCACGAGCAGGGTATCCGTACCATGGCAACCACCCATTACAGCGAACTGAAGATCTATGCCCTCTCCACTCCAGGTGTGGAAAATGCCTGCTGTGAATTCGATGTAGAAACCTTACGTCCGACCTACCGCCTTCTGATCGGTGTTCCGGGAAAAGTAACGCATTTGCCATTTCTTCCAAGCTGGGGCTTCCGGATTTCATCATCGACAAAGCAAAGGAACAGATCAGCGAGCAGGATGAATCTTTCGAAGATGTTCTGACATCCCTGGAGCAGAGCCGTGTCACCATCGAAAACGAGCGTGCTGAAATTGCCCGTTACAAAGAGCAGGTAGAAGAGCTGAAAAAATCCCTTCAGGAAAAAGAAGAAAAACTGGATGAACGTAAAGAGCGGATTCTCAGAGAAGCCAATGAACAGGCACATGCGATTCTCCGCGATACCAAGGAATACGCAGATCAGACCATGAAGCTTTTCCATAAATTCCAGAAGGATCACGTAGATACCGCTTCCGTGGAAAAAGAACGCCAGAACCTGAAAAAACGTATGTCAAAAGCCGAAAATGGAATGTCTTCCAGGCAGCAGAAGCAAAAGCCAAAGAAACAGCTGAAGCCATCCGATCTTTCTCTTGGCGATACCGTAAAGGTGCTCAGCCTGAATCTGAAAGGAACAGTTTCCAGTCATCCGGATTCCAGAGGATATCTCTTTGTGCAGATGGGTATCATCCGTTCCAAGGTTCATATCTCCGATCTGGAGCTTGTGGACGAGCCGGTGATCACCACTCCGTCCATGCAGCGTACCGGCGCCGGAAAGATCCGTATGTCCAAGGCAGCCAGCATTTCCACAGAGATCAATCTTCTGGGAAAAACCGTAGATGAGGCAGTTGCAGAGCTGGATAAATATCTGGATGACGCTATATCGCACACATGAAATCCGTCCGTATCGTTCACGGAAAAGGTACCGGTGCCCTCCGCAAAGGTGTCCACAATTACCTGAAGCGCCAAAAGCACGTAGCTTCTTTCCGTCTCGGCGAATTCGAGAAGGCGATGCCGGCGTGACCATTGTAGAATTCAAGAAATAAAAAGGAGCTGAAGCCATGGCTACAAAACAGAAAATCCTCATTGTTGACGATGACAACAACATTGCAGAGCTGGTTGCTCTCTATCTCACAAAAGAATGCTTTGAGACTAAGATCGTAAATGACGGCGAGGAAGCCCTGAAGCAGTTCCATATTTTTCACCCGGATCTGATCCTTCTGGATCTCATGCTTCCGGGCATTGACGGATACCAGGTATGCCGTGAGATCCGTCACACCTCCGATGTACCGATCATTATGCTTTCCGCCAAGGGAGAAACCTTTGACAAGTCCTGGGACTGGAACTTGGAGCGGATGATTACATCATCAAGCCTTTTGACTCCAAAGAGCTGGTGGCACGTGTCCGTGCGGTACTGCGCAGATTTCATGTAAAATCTCCGTCTGCCGCACCAAAGGAAAAATGTGTTTCCTATCCGGATCTGGTGATCAACCTGACCAACTATTCTGTAACTTATATGGGACACCAGATCGATATGCCGCCAAAGGAGCTGGAGCTTCTCTATTTCCTGGCAGCTTCTCCCAATCAGGTTTTCACAAGAGAACAGCTTCTGGATCACATCTGGGGCTATGAATACATTGGCGATACCAGAACCGTAGACGTTCACATCAAACGTCTACGTGAGAAGATCAAGGATAACCCAAACTGGGCTCTTTCCACAGTCTGGGGAATCGGTTACAAATTTGAGGTAAAGGATTCATGAAACAGCATCTTTATACTAAACTGCTGATCCTGTACTTTATGCTGGGCGGAATCTGCTTTCTGCTGCTTTCCTCCGGTGGCTCCTACCTGGTAGAAAAAAGGCTGGAGCGCTCTACCGGAGAGTCCCTTTACCGCACTGCCAGCCAGCTGGTTTCCAAAAATGAACTTCGTCAGGCTGTAAAAAGCCCCAAAAACGAATCCCTCACCCTGGCTCTTTCCTCTGCAGCAGCCTTTCAAAATGCAGATTTCTGGGTTATGGATACAGATGGGAACATTCTGATAAACACAAACCAGCAGTCCTCTGATTCCGGTGATATCACCGTCAGGAACTTCCGACCGGAAGATTACGAAGATACCTGCTATTCCTCCGGTACGTTTTACGGGACATTAAAAACCACACAGCTAAGCACAGTCGTTCCCATAAAAGATACGGATCTGGTGACTGGTTATCTGGTGATCCACTACCCTATGAAAAACCTCTACGAAAGCCGCAGCAATATCGTAGAGGTTATGATCCTGATCTTTATTGTGATCTATGCACTGTTTTTCAGTTTTCTTCTGATCTATTTTTACAGGGTCCACAAACCTCTGAAAGAAATCTTAAAGGGTGCCCTGGAATTTGCCAACGGAAATCTTACCTACACGATCCCCGTAGATTCTGACGATGAGATGGGATATCTTTCCCACTCCCTGAATTACATGGCAGACAAGCTGAACAAAAACGGAGAGTATCAACGACAATTCATTTCCAATGTGTCCCATGATTTCCGCTCGCCTCTGACCTCCATCAAAGGCTATGTGGAAGCCATGCTGGACGGTACCATCCCACCGGAAATGCAGGAACGTTATCTGAAAGTCATTGCTTTTGAATCCACCCGTCTGGAGAAGCTTACCCGAAGTCTCCTTACCTTAAACGAACTGGATGTCAAAAAGCGTATGATGCATATGCGGCGTTTTGATATCAATGAAACGATCCGTACCACAGCCGCCACCTTTGAGGGAACCTGTTCGGAACGAAACATCCGTCTGGAGCTCCTCCTTGCTGGAAAAGAGCTTTTTGTCCGTGCAGATATGGAACAGATCCAGCAGGTACTGTACAATTTATTGGACAATGCAGTAAAATTCAGCAGCGACAATTCTTCTATCACACTGGAAACCACAGTCAATCATGGCAAGGTTTTGTCTCAGTCAAAGACCATGGAAGCGGAATTCCAAAGGAAAGTCTTTCCAGAATCTGGGACCGTTTCTATAAGATTGATGCCTCCCGTGGAAAAGACCGCAAGGTACCGGGCTTGGCCTTGCCATTGTAAAAGAGATCATCAACGCTCATAAGCAGAATATCAATGTGATCAGCACCGTAGGTGTTGGAACAGAATTTATCTTTACACTGGAAAAAGCAAAATAAAACATCAAAAAACCTCTGATCCGGAAGGCTGTAAAAGAAATATCTCTCAATATCTCCTACAGTATTTCCGGATCAGAGGTTTTTATTTACTCTTTGCAGGCTTATTTCCAATCGTAATTTCTCAGATGGCCTTCCAGATTCATATGCGTAAAATTATGCTGTCGCAGCGCCTCATAAAGCACAATGGCAACTGAATTGCTTAAATTCAGGGAACGGATATCTCCGATCATCGGGATCCGCACGCAAGTTTCCTGATTGTTTACCAGGATATCCTCCGGGATTCCCGCACTCTCCTTGCCAAACATAATGAAACAGTCATCCTCATACTGCACATCTGTATAAGTCTGAGGTGCCTTGGTGGTTGCGTAATAAATCTTTGCTCCCGGATTCTTTTTGAGAAAATCCTCATAGTCCAGATATCTGGTCACATCCAGATGTTCCCAATAATCCATACCTGCACGCTTAATGGCCTTTTCATTCAGGCGAAAACCAAGCGGTTCGATCAGATGCAGCCTGGTTCCTGTTGCCACACAGGTTCTGCCGATATTTCCTGTATTTGCCGGAATTTCCGCTCATGGAGCACAATATTCAAAACTCCCATTTATTTTTTTCCTCTTTTCTACATAGCATTAAATATACAAAATATGCATTCGCAATCCGCTTCGCTGCTTGCTCATGAGATCAAAAAGCCAAGCTTTTTGGTCTCATCTTCTGCCGGGCGTTCCAGATATCTGGCATTTCCGCCGCTGTAAAGAAGCCTGTTATTTCCGGAATCGGTCTGCCCGATCACTGCTGCCATGATCCCTCTCGCCGCAACTGCTGCACAAACGCATCACCGCCATGGATTCCCATAAGAATACTTCCGCCGGAAAGCAGCTTGTACGGATTCACATCAAGGATCTCACAGATCTCTATGGTTTCCTGTCGGATGGGCACACTTCGAAGATCTGCACTAAGACCTACTCCGGATGCCTCCGCCATTTTCCAGAGGGCAGCAAGAAAGCCGCCTTCTCCCATCCGATATCGGGCACTGGCTCCGGATTCTTCCGCCATTTTCCAAATTTTATCATTCTCTGTTCCTGTTCCGTAAACCTCAGGAAGCTTTACAGCATCCTCCGAGAAACCGTTCTGCAAAAAACTCCCGCAGCCTGTCATGATAATTCTTTGTGATCCATGCAGTTCCTTCTGCTGCCACAGGGCCTGCCACGATCAGCTCGTCTCCCGGCATAAGCCGTCCGTCTATCTCTGCCTGAAGCGCTCCAGTGCTTTTTTTCCAAGTTTCATAACTGCCGCCTTAATAAAGGATAAGCGAAAGCACAGTCGGAACTACCATTGCCAGTACCAGAATAACTGCGATGATCGCTGTGATCACTTTTCTTTTTTTCGGATCAAACATTCCCATAATTATTATTCACCTCATCTGTAATATCCGTTAATTGCGCATTGTTGGTCAAAGGATCCCTGTCTGTATAATCAAAAAGAAGCTTCTTTCCGTCCCGGAACACCTCGATATGGGCGGTTTTCGGGATTTTTTTCGCTTTCCGGTAATCCCAGATCAGCCGCTCATACGGCTTCTGGTCTGAAGCAAAGGATGGCCTGCTCTTTAAATTCTCTCGAAGATAAAGATCCAGGAGCATTACATCGGAAAGTGCTTCCGACGGGATCTCTTTCTGTTCTCCGGCAAACTCCATAAGGATCTCATAGCGCCTCATCCTGGAATGAGAAATCTCCGAGTATCCTTTTTTCTCATAAAATCTGCCAAGTGCTCATACATCCGGAAAGGATCGTCAAAATACTTCTCCAGAAATACAAGGGTATTTTTGAACTGCCCACTATTATAATACACTTCCACCATACTTTCCACCATTTTCAGCCTTAAAATCTCCCCGTAGGTCAGCCAGGCTGTGGAAAGTACCTCATAGGGTTCCCGATCCTTGTAAAGAATCTGATATTCCCCTGTCATTTCCATCATGTATGATCCCTTCAGCACTTTCAGAAAACCAAGCTGAAACTGTTCCGGACGCAGTGCGTAAACATCGCAGAAGGACTTGTGGAAGCTGTCGTATCCCTCATAGGGAAGTCCTGCGATCAGATCCAGATGCTGGTGGATATTTCCAAAGCTGTGGATCTGCTCTACAATCCCTTTCAGCTTTTCAAAATCCATGGTTCTCCGAATGGCTTTGATGGTCTGAGGATTGGTGGACTGTACACCAATCTCCAGCTGGATCAGTCCCGGACGCATGGTTTTCATCAGCGCCAGCTCCTCCGCACGGAGAAGATCTGCTGAAATCTCAAAATGAAAATTGGTGATCCCATTATCATTCTCCGTAATATACCTCCAGATCTCCATGGCATGGTCATGCTTGCAGTTGAAGGTACGATCCACAAATTTGACCTGAGGAACTTTATTATCAATAAAAAACTGCAATTCCTTTTTTACAAGCTCAATATCACGGAACCGAAGCTTCTTATCTATGGAAGAAAGGCAGTAACTGCAGGAAAAGGGGCATCCCCTGCTGCTCTCATAATAAATAATGCGGTTTTTAAACTCTGTAAGATTGCTGTATGCAAACGGAACTTTACTTAAATCCATCAATTCCCGCCAGCCCGTGTGTACAACATCCCTGCCTTTGTTTCATCACGAAAAGCCACTCCGCGGATCCCGCTCAAAGTTTCCGGTTTTCTTTCTATATAATAACCTGCCAGTTCATGGAAGGTTTCCTCTCCTTCTCCCACCATCACTCCAAAAAACGCAGGATTCTTTTTCAGAAATTCCACCGCATCGTAGGATACCTCCGGGCCTCCTGCCCAAAGCTCCACCTGTGGAAGGATTTTCTTAAGATCCGGCACCAGCTCCCTGACAAAGGAAATATTCCAGATATAGCAGGAAAAGCAGACCACATCCGGCTGCTCCAGATAAATATCTTTTAAAATGTCATCCCTGATCTGATTGATCGTATACTCTTTGACCACAACCCTGGAGCTGTATTCTCCGGAACAGGATTTCAGGTTATATACCGCAAGATTGGAATGGATATATTTGCATTGCATGCTGCAAGTAAGATTTTCAAATTTTATATTCTCCTAACTTCTGTCGGATAATTTCTTTCCCCGGCAGTTTTCATTATTTCTCTGTTGAGCCTTTTCGCTTTATGATTATAACGTTCCCGCCACCGGATGTAAATAGAAAAACAGGGGTTACTGTTCACTGGTAATATTCCGCGAGGTGTTTTTTGTGAGCGAAGGTCACAGAAACCCGAGACATACCGCGCGAATTTATGCGATCAGCATAAATTCTGTGCATCGCGAAGCGTGTTGCTGAGAACGGAGTGAACAGTAACAAACAGGGATTTCCCTCCTGCCGCAAAAATGCCGTTTTTGTTGTATTTCCATCCAACAGCGTTAAAATGAGTACTATATATTTTTATAAAGGAGTAATCTTTTTATGAATCGAAACAGCTGTCTGAATTATTTTCAGGCGTTTCCCTTCTGGGAACATATGACGGAAGAAGATCGGAATTTTCTTCTTGATAACATTCGCGAGCTTCATTACCCGGCAGGTGCTGCCGTACAGTCTGAAGAGCGCCAGTGCCTGGGAACTCTTTTTCTTCTGAAGGGAGTTCTCCGTGTTTATCTACTGTCCGCTCAGGGAAAAGAGGCAACCCTGTACCGTTTAAGGGACAGTGACATCTGCACTCTTTCCGCCTCCTGCATGCTTTCTGCCATTACATTTGATGTACAGATCGATGCAGAAACAGACTGTGATCTGCTTCTGCTTCCGGCAGTTCCTTTTTCCCGGCTGATGAAAAACAATATCTATCTGGAAAATTTCATCTACAAACGGACAACTGAACATTTCTCAGATGTGATCGCAGGAATCGAACGGACATTTTTTATGACTCTGACTCAGAGAATCGCAGCCTTTCTTCTGGATGAAGCTGCAGATACCGGTTCCGATGAGCTCGCTCTCACACAGGAAGCCATCGCCCGCTCCATCGGAAGTGCCAGAGAAGCTGTCAGCCGCAGCCTTAAAAAAATGAATAAAGACGGCTCTATCCAGATCTCACGGGGATCGATCCGCATTCTGGATAAAAGACGTCTTTATGAAATGATGAATACTTTTTAATTTGAAGATGTTTTAGGTGCCGGCTGCAAGATCCACCAGAACAGCATCGGCATAATAGTCATTACCGGCCACATATAACGGATCATCCCATTTACAGGAGACACAAGACATATCAGTATATTCAGCACCGGTATGGCAAAGATCAGGAGTTTTTTCCATTGCTTCTTCACCAGAAGATATCCCATCAGCAACAGAGTAAGCCAGGTATACGTTCCTGCACTTAAGATAAGTCCCAGCCAGGTGCACGCATCCATAATTCATCATAAAGCCTGAATAGATACTGGATCTTTTTTGGGCCTACATAGCTGACATCGATCCCGGATTTTTTCTGATACAGTTTATCTATGTAAAACCGGTACACGCCCTGCTGTCCTCTTCCCATATGGAACGGATCATTATAGCTGTAGGTGTTATTCAATGTCGCCTGGACATATACTCCCGGATGACGACGGAACATGGCAAACCAGGCTTTAAAATAATCTTTCATGTATCCATCCAATTTAGGATCATTATCATCATCTCTGAACCTGAATGTAATTTTCACAGGATCCGACAGTTCCGGATTATACTTCTCGGCAAGAACATCATAATCCAGGATCCTGTTTATCGCTTTCTTCTCACTTGCGGTTACATCATCCGGATATTCTCTCAGATATCGGGCAGTCTGCTGAAACGGTACCGAAAGCATTTCACATCGGGATCCAGGTGCCACGCCAAGGGCAGGTGCTGCCCCCTTTTCTACGCCCAGATAGCAGGCAAAAACACAGACAGCCACAATAAATGCATATTTCCTCGCGCCCTTTACCAGGAAGAAAAACAAAAGGATCAAAGAAGGCAGGACCAGATGAATGCCATTATTTCGGGTAAGACAAACACTGATTCCCAGAAGAAATAAATATACTGCCTTTCTCTTGGAAAAGGAATGACAAATATCTATATACACTGCAAAATACAAAGTAATGACCGCCGTATATAATCCATCTTTGATCACTGCCTGGGCATAGCTTCCAAATATGGGAACAAATGCAAACAGCAGAACAGTACCAAAAAGTATCCATTTGGAGCCTTCCATCTGTACAGATAGCGGACTACCGCACTGTAACACCAGATTTCCACAGAAGTAAACACAATGACGATCAAAAATACTCCAAAATTATAACACCAGATAGTTTTTCCAAGTGTCAGCAGTCCACCCATGATCATCGTCAGGACCCATGGATGATGATTGTCCAGCGGCATAGCTCCCAAAAATACATCCAGTTGCCGAAATCCATCTGCCGGGATCGAACCTGGGAGAAATGCAGGATAAACGGTGTCCATCCAATGATCATAGATATCTTTGCCAGGCGGAACCACATTACTTCTTCCTCTCTGGCCGGGATACGCCCGCAGGCCTTTCGGAAAAACTCCATCTCAGGAATCCTCCAGAAATAAGTGATTCCCATATCACAGATAATATAAAATCCTATAAAACATCCGGCTGAGATCAGGATCTGTTTCTTTGCGCCAAACAGAAAATCCCAGTTTCCATTTGTAAAATAAGAAGTTCCAAGAAGCATTCCCGCCGAAAAGATCACTGCCAAAACATGTGCCTGCCAGTTTCTGTATTTCCGGTAGCCCTCCCATCCTTCACGTATAAAATAAGAAGCAGGATCCATGCAAGCAAGCTCGTGCATCCCAATCCATTATAAACATCGCTCATTTTTTACTACAGAAGTATTTCCATCCATTGGAAGGCCCGTAAAAGAAAAGGCCAGCGCTGTGATCATTGCCGCGATCACAGGCACTGCATTCTTTTTTATTATTTTCTCATCCATATTTTTATTAACCCTTGTCTAAAATTTTCAGTAAACCAACAATGCTCCGGAAACCGTTTCGGTTCCCAGAGCTGTATCTGTTTTTTCTGTTTTCTGTTTTGGTTACTGAAGCGCTGCCTCAAGCTCTGTCTTTGATGTCAGTCCCACAAAACGTGCGGTCTCTTTTCCTTCTTTGAATACCAGCAGTGTGGGGATACTCATGATCTTGTACTGCTGTGTCAGTGATGGCTCTTTGTCTACGTCAACCTTGCCAACCTCATATCCGGCTTCTGCAAGCTCTTCCACGACCGGAGCCTGACGTCTGCATGGTCCGCACCAGGTTGCCCAAAATCTACCAGTACCGGCTTTCTGCCTTAATACCTCAGTTTCAAAATTGTCTGTTGTAAAAATTTTTGCCATGATAAAATTCCTCCTTGATCCTGTATTTATTTTTAGTATCAGCTTATACTTACGCCTTCAGAAGCTTCCGCACATACTGACAGGCGGAAAGTCCTGCCTGGGCACCGTCATGAACAGCTTTTGCCACCTGGAGAAGTCCACCGGTGCAATCACCTGCTGCATACAGTCCCGGAACTGTAGTCTCCATCTCTTCATTGACCCGGATATTTCCTTTTTCATTCAGTTCCGCTCCGATCTGGCGGGCCATCTCCGAGCTTCCGGCTGTACCAAGTGCTACAAAGACTCCCTCTGCCGGCACAAAAGAATCTGCTCCGGTACCTGCTTCCTGCATGGACACATCACTTTTCAGGCGGATGCCGGAAACACGCTCATCTCCTTCGATCGCCTGGATCTTCATGGTGTTAACCGGAAGCGGATTTTCTCTTGAAAATTCCGGTTTCTTTCCATCTGTAAAGATCGTCACACGGGAAGCGGTATGAGAAAGTTCTTCTGCTTCATGAAGAGCAAAATCACTGTTTCCAAGCACTGCCACTTCTTTTCCTCTGTAAAAAAATGCGTCACATACTGCGCAGTAGCTGACACCTTTTCCCTCAAATTCCTTTACTCCCGGAATCCTGGCAGAAGCTCTCCTGCTTCCGGTTGCCAGGATCACGCTGCGTGCCTCAAAATCTCCTGCGGTAGTTTTCACCTCAAAAGTATCAAAACCACCCATTCCCACAACCTGGGCATCCAGGATCCGTACTCCAAGTGCTCTTGCCTGGACAAGACCTCTTTCGAAAAGTTCT
>ENA-OQAN01000515-OQAN01000515.1-human-gut-metagenome-genome-assembly--contig:-NODE-515-length-20569-cov-1.524362_pt1 | contig 20569 bp, 29 predicted proteins | sample MGYA00242735_ERZ504527 | MGnify/ENA primary metagenome ERZ504527 (study PRJEB26092, sample SAMD00036230) | human gut metagenome | host: Homo sapiens | study: EMG produced TPA metagenomics assembly of... | reverse complement strand
AATCAACAGGAGAACTCAGGGCTGCTTTCTTTCCCGAAAGACCCGTAAATGCCATCTGGACTTCAAATCCATTGGCTTCCAAATAATCCCTCTCCAGTTCAGCAATCCCTTTATCATCCTCGATAATCAGTACCTTTTTCATGCTTCCTCCTTTGCTAATGGAAACTCCATGACAATCTTCAAGCCATGGGCGTTTCATTTTCAGCCCAAATGATACCCTTCATTCCCTTCACTAGCTCCCGTACGACGGCAAGCCCAAGTCCACTACCCTTGGCCGGATTGGTCCTTGCTTTATCAGTACGGTAGAAACTTTCAAACAGATGACTTAAATCACTGGGCGCAACCCCTGGCCCATCATCGCTAAAAGCCAGCTGAACCCACTGTTTCCTTGGAACCGACAAACTCATGACCACATGCCCCAAATCAGCCGTCTTATATTTGATGCTGTTGGAAAGAAGGTTCGTTACAATCCGGGAAAACTGAATCCGGTCAAGAAGGACTACGCATTCCTCCCGGGGAGCCTCCACCTTGAGTAAGAGCCCTTGGCTCTTGAAGTGTTCCGACTGTTCCTCAACATAGTCTTCCAAATATGCCTTAAGAGGAACCTTCTCCATATGGTATTCCATCTGCCCCAGGTCCAGCTTGGAAAAAAGGAACAAGCTTTGGACCAAGTTTCCCATATGCCTTGCCGTATCAATGATCATCCGAAAATAATGGTCTTTTTTCTCCGGTGTATCTGCAATCCCGTCTCGCAGGCCGCAGGCATACCCTTCGATCTTGGTCAGAGGGGTTGAAAGGTCATGGGAAATTCCTGCAATCATTTCCTTGCGGTTCCGTTCATATCGATCCCGGGTTTCCCGTGCCATCTTAAGCTGGCGGCGCGTCAGTTCAAAGGCCATCATCGTCATCCCAATTTCGTCTTCGCTATCTACAGGAACCGGCGTATCAAGATCCCCTTGGGCAATATGACTGGCCGTCACCTGCAGGACCTGCAGCGGTTCAATGATCTGTCTGCCAAGATACCGGGACAGCTTCCAGCCAATGATGAGGATCAGCAAGGTAACCAAGCCGCAGACCACATAAAAGCTCTTTTTTAATAGAGCCTTGGAACTGATATCGATCAGTTCCCCGTCCACGACCAAAGGCCCTTCTCCAATTACGGCAAGACGGACCCCACTCTCATCAGAAAAATAATGGAACGCAAGGCCCTTTTCACCCCAGGAGATGGAACCTCTTCCGCTGGGAGCCTCCGAAAGTGCTTGGGAAAGGGTTTCCATGCCCTGTGTATCTTCTGTTTGATAGATGATGGCACCCTGCTTTCCAACGATGACCACCCGACATCCCAACGCCTCCAGATGATGGGCAGAGTCCACGAGGTCCTTTGCTCTTTTCTTAAACTGATCGGCTCGGACACGGAACCGGGTCAATTCAAATTGGGTTGAAAGTGTCGGCCCACTTTCCGGCCAAAGAAAGGAGAGGATTGTTGACCGATTCAAATTACCAAACTGAAGGCTCAAGAAGACAAGGGCACTTAACAGGGCCATAAAGATCACGGGGATGATGATCATGAAAAAATTAGAAAACAGCAGCCGCTTTTTTATGGAAAAATCTCGTATATGTATCATGCGTCCTCCTACACAAACACGCTGGAATCCACTTTTTTATTATACTACAAAAAGAAGGGATTCCTGCTAAGAGGAATCCCCTTATCGGTCATCGTACAACTTTTCTAAGAACCATCCACATTCCATCATCATGGACGCATTCCCAGATTCCGTCAATATCTGTCTCAAAATCTTGCAGGTCCCCGCTCCGCACAACGGCAAGGATGTCCTTATCTTCTGAAAGGGATTCTATAGAAGCAAAAGGCATCATGTTCTTTGCGTTCCAGTCCAATGCGCCCGGAAGCAGCTCTGGAATTTCATCCTTCCATTTGAGCCGTTTGGCCACATAACCCGAATAATAGGTAAGGGAAACCGGATAGCGTCCGCCATAGGTAACGACTGTTGTGTCATTTCTGATCATGGTTCTAACTATCTGGCCGCATCATAAGCAGAAGCTTTCCGGCATTGCGGGATGGCTACCATATAAGTAAGAATCAGATACACGGTCAAAGCGCCTCCCGCCAGTCCTTTTACAAGCCGTTCATGTTGGACCAAAAAGGAGGAAAAGAAGACGGCAAACGGCAGCATATAAGGAAACGTATAGGTCATATATTTTGTCTGGACAAGTTCAAAGATAAAAATCGTCACAAAAGCCCAGGAAGCAAAAAAAAGCCGTCCGAACATCCACTTCGGGGAGCTTTTCTGATAGGCTGCATGCCTGCAGAAATTCCGGATTTTAAGGGTCCACTCCCGCCTTGATCCTGAAAGGGGCAGGGTAAAGGACCAAGGGGCCCAGCCCAAAAGAAAAACAAAGAAATAGTAGTACCAAACATTTTGGCGTGGGTGTTCCGAAACGGTAGCCCTCAAAAAATTATGGACGCCAAAGAAATTCAGAAGAAAGTCATGACCATGCAGGACCGTCATGGGTCCATACCAAAGGCCGGTCAAGATCAAATAGAGAAGCCCTCCGGAAACCAGTTTCATGTGCGCCAAGCTTTTATGTCCCGCCGCCACCAGAGGAAAAAAAGGATGATAAGCCAGGAAGCCCCAGTCCTATCGGGCCTTTGACCAAGGTCCCGATGGCAGCGGCCGTATAGGCCGCATAGTACCAGCTGGATTTTTTTCTGCGTATAGCCTAGATAAAATGCCATCAGTGTCATTTCTAAAAAGACAAAGAGCGTCATATCCGTAATAATGGCCTTTCCAATGTAAAAATATTCAGCACTGGTCAAAAGGAGCAAAGAAGCCGCCATGGCCCGTTTAGCTGAATACAACCGCTTCACAAAAAGTAGGACAGCTCAATCCCTAGAAGGCCAAATAAAGCAGAACCAAGGCGTGCAGCAAAGGAAGTTACGCCAAATAGCTTAAAGGAAAGGAGCAGTTCCCAATAATAAAAAATGGGCTTGTCATACCAATAATGACCATAGATCATTGGGGAAAACCAATCCCCACTTCGAAGCATTTCAAGCGCGGTTTCAGCATAATTTGATTCAACCGGGTCGGTCACAAGAAGGTCCTGGTTCCCGGCAAATAAAAGGATGGCCCCTAAGACCAAAAGGAGCCAAGGATAAGCACGTTCTTTTTTCATGACTGAACTTCCTCCTGACGGGCTTGATCCTGAGCAAACCGAAGGGTTCGAAAAAGTCCTTCTTCCAAGGTCATCTTTGGGATCCATGCCAATAAAGTCCTTGCCTTTGCGCAGCTCAGCACGGAACGATGGATGTCTCCGTACCGCTTAGGACCTTGTTCATGAGGAACACTGTACCCGGCTGCCCTTTCGAGCATCGCCAGTACCGTTTTCAAGGAAACTTCTTTTCCCGTACTAATATTGTAGACCGCATCACCACGTGTTGTTACAAGGCTCTTTGCAAGAGCTTCGGCTACGTCACGGACATAGATCCAATCCCTGGTAGGATCAGTTGCTCCAAAAAGGGTGATGGGGCGATGACGCGCAATCTGATTGGCAAAAATCTGAATAACACCACCGGGATCCTTACGGACTTCCCGCTCTCCATATACATTGGCAAAGCGAAGAATCACCCATTCCATAGAAAAAGAAGGTGCCAGCATACGGATATAGTTTTCTGCCGTCACCTTGCTCAATCCATAAGGAGACAGCGGACATAAAGGCGCTTCTTCCGCCAGCGGCAGGAGTGCTTCTGACGGATGACCATAAACGGCTGCGGAAGAAGCAAAGACGAACCGGCTGACATGGGACTTTCTGGCACCTTCCAAGACGGCAAGGGTCCCACCAATATTAAGGGAGGCATCCCGCAGCGGATCTCGTTCCGAAGAAGCAACTTCAATTTGGGCGGCCAAATGGATCACCGCGTCAAAATGTCTGGCTGCCATAAATTCCTGAAACTGAGGCGTCAGGATATCGATTGGATAGAAATGAGCTTCCAAAGGAAGCAGTCCTGCATTGCCTCGCGAAAGATCGTCGACAACGGTTACATCATATCCTTTTTCGATTAGATACCTTACAGTGTGATTGCCGATGAATCCGGCTCCTCCAGTGACCAGCACGTTCATGGGACCACTCCTTTGATTCCTTGATTTTCATCAGTATAAAAGCTGAATCTAAACAAAGCCTAAACAAAGGAATAAGCTTTCCGTAAGCCCCTGCAAAATCCTTGTAAGGAAGCCGCCTTGATTGTCTTAACGAAATACGAGCAGGAAGAACAGCCATATACAAAACATATTGTTTCACGTGAAACAATAAAAAGTCTCCCTGGATCATCCAAGGAGACTTTTTAAGGTAACATTGATGTTAAGTTGGGGGTGACACAGGCACACGATTCTTGCAATGAAGACGGTTGCCCTTTTCAGGAATCGTTCCCGTTGCGCTCCAGGAACGGCCCTATATTAGATAAAATTCCCAAAGGGGAGCTTATCATTAGAAAGTAACAACAAGCTGGCTCCAGAGCGTACGGGCATGTTTATCGGAGGTTTCTCCCCGTTTGCCCTTCAAATCATAGTAGTCAACTTCAGCCACCATATTCTTGGCAAGGGTCAAGTTGGCTCCCACCTTATAGCCTTTGAAGCCATAACCTGCAAAGGCATCCCATGCACCATCATAGTGTGGGCAATAACCGTCGGAGCAGACTGATCATAATAAGTTGCAATCAGGCCCCAGCTGCCCGGCTTATCTTCCTCAGCACCGCCATAGGTCAGACCAACGACGTAACCGTCATCATCGCCGTCTCGATATTCGGAAAGAAGGACATCTTTATCACCTTTCAGGTACATACCGGAAAGATTCAGCTTGCCAGCGGTATAATCAGCGCCAACCGTCCAAATTTTATTGTCACCATTCAGGCCAAAATCTTCAAATTTAACGTCCTTGGCCTTAAGGTAGGAAGCCGCCAGATTGAGGTTGCCCCAAGTCCCGCCCAACTCCGCTTGGTAGAACGTATCAGCAACGGAAGCATCCGTATCATCGTTCCAGCCAAAATCACTTTCACTGGCCATTTTCCCATAGGCTGCCGTGAGATAGGCATTACCGAAAGGTACGGTCGCCCGAACCGCGTCGACCTGGCTATCATAGATATTGCCATTGCCGAGGAATTCATCATAGCGGCCAGCTTTGATACCGACAACTCCAATATTTCCTTCCAAGAAGGCTCGCTGGAAATCGGTGTCACTGTCACCAGATTCATTCTTGCCCTGAAAATACTGATGATTTTCAAGCATGGCCGTATAGTGCCAGTTATCGTTCACTTCACCAGTGAACCAAAGACGGGTCCTCAGGTCCGATTCAGAATTGCTTTCCCCATCGTCCTTGAATATACCGCCTTTATTGCTTGCATAGCTCATCTGGACCTCGCCAGTCACACGAACATGATCCGCATTCTTTTCGAGTTTTGCTACTCTAACTCCAAGATTATCGAGCTCATCGGCAAATTCACCAACAAGCTTATCATCAGCACCGATAGCTCCTTAGCCAGTGCCTTTGCAACAATCTGGGCCATTTCATAACGGGTCATGGTACGGTCGCCTTTATAGGTGCCGTCAGGATAACCATCGACAATCCCTGCCGCGGCCAGCTTGGCAACCGCGGCATAAGCCAATGACCAGCGGGAACGTCAGAAAAAGGATTGGCTGCAAGTGCCGTGCCGCTGATTCCCAGGGCAAAACCAGGGCTGTGACAAATTGTTTTTTCATTGTTTCCTCCTTTTACACCAAAAGAACGGAGTAAGCAAAGTTTCCAAGTTTCCTTCGCTTACTATTTTTTGTTTTAGTTAGTTTAATCTAACATGATTAGTATACCGGACATTGCCGCTTTTGACAAGCCCTTTTTTATTATCCTTACGGCCTTCTATCCGGCTCCGTCCTAGATAGAAAAAATATATGGGTTCCATTGCTTTTCCGCGTGCTATAATGACTCTTATCTAATACTGAAAGAAGATGTAATCGATGAAGCCTTTGTTTCATTCCCTCCTCTTGTCATCCGTCCTGCAAGTCCGGATGATGCTGCGCTTTTGCGTTTGATTTATGCTCCTTATATCCAAGAAACAGCCATAACATTTGAAAAAACGGTTCCCTCTTTAAAGGAATTTCGAGAGCGGATCGTCCATACCCTTCAGCAATATCCTTACCTTGTCTGTGAAGAAAACCAAGAAGTCGTAGGATATGCCTACTTAAGCGCATTTAATCCCAGATCTGCTTACCGCCACTGTGCAGAGACCAGCATCTACGTAAAAAAGAATATGCGACATCATGGAGTAGGAAAAGCCCTTTACCAAGCTCTCGAAAAGTCTGCTCAATCCATGGGAATCCTAAATCTAAATGCCTGCATCGCCTATCCATCAAACGAAAAGAAACCAGATCCCTTTTTAAGCCTAGATAGTCCTCACTTCCATGAGCACCTAGGCTATACAGTTGTCGGGCGCTTTCATCAATGTGGATTTAAATTCGGTCGCTATTATGATATGATTTGGATGGAAAAGATGATTGGCTGCCATGACAAATCGCCTCATCCCTTTACTCCCTATCCTGAACTATCTGCAAAATGAACAAAATGATGGATGGGGTAATAGGGAGAGAAGAATCTTCTTATTTTTGAGGGATTCCTCATATCCCTTCAAAAATCCTTTCTGAGCGTTTTTATTGTTTTCCTTATAGATTGAGTCGTATTTTAAGAAAAATCCATTGAGAAATGATTTTTACGCAAGTATTGAGAATGAGAGTTCTTTAAAAAATTCCTGTCAACTAATTTTCCCCTTTGCCAGCATGCGAAAAGAAATGGGTCCCAGTGGTTGATCCACTGGGACCCATTTCTTTATAAAAAAAGGGCCGCTTCCGCGTGCCTATAGGGATTCAATTGGTGGGGTTATGCGGGTTCGAACCGTAGACCTCATCGATGTGAGCGATGCGCTCTAACCAACTGAGCTATAACCCCGATGTACCCGTCCATTATACTCCTTAGAGAAGAAATTGACAAGTCTTCATTCCTATCCAAAAAATACGTCATAACGGCAACAATAAATAGGCCAGGAATCATATTTCCTACTCGCATCGCTATTATCTTTGACATTGTAAGTCCGATACCAAAAATAAGGATTCCCCCTGCTGCCGAAATCTCTTGGGCCACTGCATCTGTAACAAAAGGTCCAATGAAACTGGAAAGAAGTGTCAGTGTCCTTGATAAAAAAAGACAGATAAAGCAGATGCCATAACCCCCGCTCCCATATTGGCACCATACATGATGGCGCTCAGACCATCAATCATCGCTTTTGTATACAGCTTGATGCATCCCCATTTAATCCATCTTGAATGGATCCAACAATAGCCATGGCACCAACACAATAAATAAGGCTTGTCGTTAAGAATCCTTTTGCAAAGGCTCCGGTCTCCCCTTTTTGGGAAAACCGTTTTCCCAGATAAAGGCCTACTTGTTCCAGTTTTCCCTCAATATTCAGCGCCTCCCCTACGAGGATTCCCAGGACGAGACCAGAAATGACAAAAAGGGTATGCTGCCCAGCAAGAGCCATCTTGAGTCCCAGGACCATTACACAGAGACTCAGTCCATGGATAACGGTCTCCTGGTACCGAACTTTGATGCCGCGTCCCGCCAAAAGACCCAGAGCTCCACCTGCAGCAATGGCCACAGCATTGACCACCGTACCTGTTCCCATCATGATGCTTCACCTACACCGTAAACGGTTTTCCTTCTTCTTGCAAAGCAGGTCCTTCTTTTTTTAGAAGTTCCATGACCCGTTCCAGATCGCCTTCATTATAGTATTCAATGACGATACGGCCTCCATGTTCCTTCTTATCAGGCTGGACCTTGACTTTTGTCCCAAAATATTGGGTTAGATCTTCTTGGATAGCCTTCACATAGATGCTTTGACTTTCCTTGACAGACCGTCTTGCTTTATCCTTCGCTTTTTTCCCATTTTTAGCGGTCTGTTGGGCTTCCAGTTTCTCAGCTTGTTCCTTTTCAGAAAGGCCTTCCTTTTCACTGGTAACGTATTCTTCTACCATACGAGCAGACCAACCTTCTTCTGCTGCACGAAGCGCGAGCTTATCAATTTGCTGGGGATCCGTCAAACTAAGGAGCGGACGAACTTGACCCGCAGTCAATTTTTTATCCGTCACCAGTTGGGCCGCTCCTTCAGGAAGCTTTAAAAGCCGCAGACTGTTTGCCAAAGCAGCCCGGCTCATACCAAGGCGTTTGGCCGCTTCTTCTTGAGTGACCTTAAGAGCGTCCATCATATTCTTGATGCCCCGAGCCTCTTCTATGGGGTCAAGATTGCTGCGCTGCATGTTTTCAACAAGAGCGACTTCCATCATAGTGGCGTCATCATAATCACGGATGACAACAGGAACCTTGACGAGCCCCGCTGCTTGGCAGCTCGCCAACGGCGCTCTCCGGCAACAATTTCATAGGTTCTCCCTTTTTGCGGACAATAAGGGGTTGGATAATGCCGCTTTCCTGAACCGATTGGGTAAGTTCTTCCAAAGCCTTTTCATCAAAAGTGTGACGCGGCTGGTAGGGATTGGGAATTAAGTTTTTAACAGCCAATTCCCCTACATTTTCACCCGCCTGCCGTTCTTTGACCACTTTCTTAACCGGTTCAAACATCACATCAAGACCATTTTTCCCCAATCCTCTTTTACTTGGCACGGCGCTTCACCTCCCTTGATAGAGCCCGATATGCATCAGAAGCCTTGCATTTCGGATCATAGGCAATGATGGGTTCCCCGTAGCTAGGTGCTTCTCCAAGGCGTACACTGCGAGGAATCATCGTCTTATAAAGAAGATCTGGGAAATGCTCATGGACGGCTGTCACAACATCATTGGAAAGGTTCGTTCTCGTATCCGCCATGGTCATGACAATTCCTTCTACGGAAAGATTAGGGTTGCTCGTTTCCCGAATACGATCAACGGTCTGGATGAGCTGAGTGACCCCTTCCAAGGCGTAGAATTCACACTGGATGGGAATCAGTACTGAGTCTGCCGCTGTAAGGGCATTGATAGTCAATAAGCTTAAGGAAGGCGGGCAGTCAATTAGGACATTAGTCATAACTTTCCTTGACCTTTATCCAACTGTTTTTTTTAGACTTAAGGCCCGGTTTTTTCTTCTCAATCAATTCAATCTCCGCGCGGGCCAGGTTCATTGTAGCCGGAGCCACGCTGAGATTTTTCCATTTTGTTTCTACAACGACCTTATCCATATGGATTCCATGGATGAGGACATCATACATATCTTTTTCAAGGGTATTTTTATCGATTCCAAGGCCGCTTGTTGCATTTCCTTGGGAATCAAGGTCCACAAGGAGGACTCTCGTTCTCGTGTTTGCAAGACAGGCTGCAAGGTTGATACTTGTTGTTGTCTTACCGACACCCCCCTTTTTGGTTGGCGATGGCAATGATCTGCGTCATGACATTTTTTCTCTCCTTATTCATAGGTTCACGTCCTATTCTATCACAAATTACATCATCAAGGGAAAAAATCCCTGTTCACCTTGTCCATTTTTTTGAATGTTTCACGTGAAACATTCAAAATCTTAAATCCATTCTTTTTTGGTGCCTGTCTCCCATTTTTTAGCTGTCTCGGAGAATTAGGCGAATGTTTCACGTGAAACATTCGCCTAATTCCCATGTTTTAAAAGCCTTCCCATTGGGACACCACCGTTCCCCGTTTCTATTCCTCCCCAAGAGGAAAGCAAGAGGACTAAAGAAGCAAAACAGATTCCTCCCTCGTATCCATAGGATTCCCCCTTCTGGAGCCATCCCAGAAGATCAGCATTTGGTCATGGATCGAGCTTTTCCCAGCGTATGATCGCATAAAGCCTCCTTCCTATGGATACTAAGACAGTAATGCCGTACCAAAGAAGTTTTTCTTCTGCTCCGATACTTATTTATATCCTCAGAAACAGGCCTAATCATATGAGCCCGTTTCTATTCTTCCGATTTGATGCCGTTACCCAAAAGGTCACTTATATGCTTTTGCCAGATTACAATCTTTCACTTTTATTTTTAACAGCTTCCACAACTAAATGGACAGATGTGCGACTGTCATCAACATTTCCTATAATTGACGCATCCGTTTCTTCCCATCTATTATTCGTTTTTTCTTATGATAAATTGAAGTATGCTGATTTTGCTATGCGTTAAAGTTATATCCATTCATTCTTTTTTGGGATTATACAAATAATCTTGATGAGATACAATACCCTACATCAATACTATGAATCAGAATATTAGAGCAAAAGGGGACGATACAATGACTGCCACCGCACCATTTCGTTACGATATTGTTGGAAGCTTCCTGAGACCGGCCTCTCTCAAAGCGGCAAGAAAAGCCTTTGAAGAAGGGACCCTTTCCCTAGAAGCACTCTCGAAAGCCGAAGATGAGGCCATCCTTGACCTTGTAGAAAAGGAAAAAGCCTGCGGCCTCAAAGCCGTCACAGACGGCGAATTCCGTCGCCGCTACTGGCATCTGGACTTTTTGGCTGCCCTTGATGGTGTCACGGAAGTCCATGCCGATCATTGGTCTGTTGCATTTAAGGGTGCGCAGCCTAAAGCATCCACCATCGCCATTACAGGGAAAATTGATTTTACGGACCATCCCTTCCTGAATCATTTCCGTTTTCTTAAAAAGGCAGCAGGGGAGACCCTAGCCAAGATGACCATTCCTTCTCCATCCATGCTTCACCTCATCGCCTGCGTGCGGACGGAATCCTACACACCGATTGAACGCTATCGCGATGAAGCCGTGCTTTTTGATGACATTGCCGCCGCCTACCAAAAAGCGGTCCTTGCCTTCTACGACGCAGGCTGCCGTTATCTCCAGCTGACGATACGTCCTGGGGCGAATTCTGTGATGAAGATAAACGCGAAGCCTATGCCAAACGCGGTTTTGACCTGGACCGTATTGCCAAAGAATATGTCAAGGTCCTCAACAAGGTCCTTGCCGTTAAACCCAAGGATATGGTCATTACCATGCATATCTGCCGCGGCAATTTCCGTTCCACCTGGTTTTCTTCCGGCGGATATGGGCCCATTGCCAAGACCCTCTTTGCGCACTGTCTTGTCGATGGATTCTTTCTCGAATACGATACGGATAGGGCAGGGGACTTCAATCCGCTCCACCATATCAAGGACCAAAAGGTTGTTCTGGGCCTTGTTACCTCAAAATCGGCAGACCTTGAAAATTCGGAAGCCATCAAAAGACGGATCAAGAAGCAAGCGCCCTGGTTCCCCTGGATCAGCTGGCCCTTAGCCCGCAATGCGGCTTTGCTTCCACGGAAGAAGGCAATCTCCTCACGGAAGAAGACGAGTGGAAGAAGCTCACCCTTATCCGCAGCATTGCCCGTGAAGTCTGGCCCGATGCCGATTGAGTTCCGCTTATCCTAAAAGCAATGTTTCACGTGAAACATCTAGTCGAATCAGAAAGGAAGTCTTTTCTATGCAAAAACGCGTTCTTACCCTTCTTGCTGTCAGTCTTCTCGGGCTCGCTCTCGTAAGCGGCTGCGGCAGCAGTGAAAAGAAAGAAGCCAGTACGCCGCAGAACAAGGTCATCAAGATTGGTGCGACGGCCGGTCCTCATGCCGACGTTGTGCACGCCGTCGCTGACGAAGCAAAAAAGCAGGGAATCAATGTGGAAGTCATCGAATTCTCTGATTATATTACGCCGGACAAAGCCTTGGCGGAAGGTGATTTAGACCTCAACAGCTATCAGCACGCACCATTCTGGCAAATTTTGCCAAGCAGAACAATGCCAAGCTCGTTCCTATTGGCAATACCATTCTCATGCGTATGGGCATCTATTCCAACAAGATTCATGATATCAATGCCGTTCCTGACGGCAGCGTCGTGGCCATCCCCAATGACCCAACAAACGGCGGGCGTGGCCTCGTCCTTCTTGAAAAAGCAGGTCTCATCAAGCTAAAGGAAGGCGTCGGTTTCAAAGCAACAGCAGCGATGTGGCAGAAAATCCAAAGCACCTCAAATTCAAAGAACTGGAAGCAGCTCAGCTGCCCCGCAGTCTGGATGATGTAGACCTTGCCGTCATTACCATGAACTATGTCATGAGCAGCGGAATGGATGTCAAGAAACAGGGCCTTTTCTGGGAAAAGATGATGAGCCCCTTGCAGTCATGGTCCTTGCTGCTCGCGAAAAAGATAAGGACAACCCGACCTATAAAAAGATTGCGGACCTTTTCCATTCCGACGCAGTAAAGAAATTCATTGGAGAAAAGTTCAAAGGAACCATCATTCCTGCAAAATAATGTAAAAAAAGAACCGATCAGAAAGAAGATTATTCCTTCTGGTCGGTTCTTTTTGTCGTAGGGGAGGGGCCTTTGGCCCATTTTTGTTGTACCTTCTTCTTGCAGCCTGCGGATGGCTTCCTCATTGAGCCAGTACCATTCCTCTCGAGAAAGTTTGGTACTTTGCAGGGCATCATAATAGGCAGCGACCCGGCAAAGGAGAGGCCGCTTTTTATGAATGAGACACAAATGAGTCTTTTCATCATAATGGCGGAACACGCCATTGCTGCAATCCAGGGTGGCTCCTTCAGAGATGGTGTCCACACGTTCAAAGAAAAGGCTAAATTTACTGCAGGAAAAGGGCATGATTTCCTTCAATCTTGATGATGGCTTTCCCTGATTCTTCCGTCAACGTCCCGTTTTCGCGAAGGAGGGGCATATCAATGAGGATTTTCAACGTCTTATCAAGTAGAGTTGCCTTTCCGACAGTCTTTTTTTCCTCGCCTCCATCCATCCGCCAATCCGCCCCTTCTCGTCGGATGATAAGTTTCATTTCTGATGCCGCCCATTTCAAAATGAACTTCGAGTTTTCCCCATGATATCTCAGATCTGCTGGGCCCGCGTCTCAATGGTTTCAAGAAATGCAATACGGCTCTCGCACACTTCTAGCAATTTCCGCGACTCGGCGAGGAAGCTTCGGGCATCATCTATCGCTTCATCAGCCTTATTTTCCATGAAACGTCCGCTACAAGAAGAGCAGAGGCCGCAACAATCCTGCCGAGGTCAGCCGTTCCGCCAGCAGCAAGGATGGCATTGGTTGCCGCCATCGTTGAGGCCGGCAATGGCGTTCCCATCGACGCGCTGGCAAGGGATCCCACTAAAATTCTTTATGCTTCGTTCTCCTTTTCCCAATGAAGAAGTTTTTTTCCGTTTCCGTCAGTGTCATCAGTTCCGATACATCAATGCCCAAAGCATCGGAAATATCCATGAGCGTTGACAGAGGGATGCTGTCATGATAGGTTCCCCGCTCAATCCGGGAAATCGTATCCGGATGAAGATGGGCCAAACTCCCCAGGTCTGCCTGACCGAATCCGTTATGCACGACAGCCCGCAGCATCCGGTAATAGCGGATCTTGGCCCCAATGAATCGACAAAGCTTATGTTTTTTGTCCATTATGCGGCGTCTCTTGCACGCTCACCAACCTTTCTCTCATCCTGTCTTTCAAACTTACATATCCTCCTTCCCTATTTATCGCATTGTATCATGGCAGGATATGATTATGGGGGATTTTTTTAGTACTCATTCCTTAAAAACCCGATTTCAAGGGAAATTTAGAAATAAATCAGTATGATAGAGTAAAAAAGGACTGGGTCCGAAGTCATTCCGGTCCAGTCCACAGTTAAGGTATCTTCTATTTTATTATTTAGGTTTCACAGCAAGTGGACGCTTAGTCGCAATACCCGGCCGTCTGGGATACTGCTCGCCCGTAGGACGGATTTTTTCAATGGTAATGATATAACGCTTATCGTCAAGGCCGGGCAGGGTCAGATGGCGAATATCAACAATCTTTCCGCCCAAGATGGAAATGGCCTGACGGCCTTCTTCTGCTTCTTCCATGCCCTTGCTGCCCTTCATGGCGTAGAAGACGCCGCCAACCCGCACAAGGGGCAGGCAGTATTCCGCAAGGACGGGCATAGGCGCTACAGCCCGGGCAACGACAACATCAAATTTCTCGCGCAACTTCGGGTCCCGCCCCGCTTCTTCGGCTCGCGCATGGTGACAGCGAATCTGGCCAAGGCCCATGTCCTTTGCCACCTTCTCAAGGAAGGCAAGGCGCTTTGCCAAGGAATCGATGAGGGTGAGACGCATAGTCGGATCGTAGATCTTCAGAGGCAGTCCTGGAAATCCCGCGCCCGTTCCCACATCGGCAATCGTCCGATTATGGAAGCGCTTTTCGTTATAGACAGTCAGGGAATCAACCATATGCTTTACCGCCACTTCTTCCGGGTCTGTAATGGCTGTCAGGTTAAGGAAGCGATTTGTCTCCAGGAGTTCATCCTTATAGATTTCAAAACGCCGGAGCGCTTCGTCAGAAAGGGTCAGGCCAATTGCTTCGGCACTTTGCTTCAAGGTCTCCAAATAGGTCATGCTTCTTCTCCTTTGCGTCTCCGCGATTCCAAATAGACCATAAGGACGCTGATATCAGCAGGGGAAACACCGGAAATACGGCTGGCCTGACCAATGGAAAGGGGCCGCTGCTTTTCCAGTTTTTCCGCTGCCTCCGAAGATAGTTCATGGAGGCACTATAGTCGATATCGTCCGGGAGCAGGCGGTTTTCGAGCTTCATGGCCCGCATGACTTCCTGTTTCTGCTTATCGATATAGCCTTGTACTTGACTTCTACGTCCACTTCCTCTGCAGCAACGGGGGAGAGGGGTTCGAGGTCAAAGGCTTGCTGGAGCTTTTCGTAGGTAATTTCCGGACGGCGCAAAAGTTCCATCATGTTGATAGAGCTCTTTAAGGCACGGAGCCCATAGCCATAATCTTTTGCTGATTTTCTTCCGACGGGGCCAAGTTCTTTTTCGAAAGGGCAAAAAGTGCCCGTTCGATTTCGTCCCGTTTCTTCGTAAAGGCAGTATAGCGGTCGTCCTTGACAAGGCCCACATTGCGGCCTTTCTGCGTCAGGCGCAGATCGGCATTATCCTGCCGCAGAAGCAGGCGGTACTCGGCACGGCTTGTCATCATGCGGTACGGTTCCGTCGTTCCTTTCGTCACGAGGTCATCAATGAGGACACCAATATAGGCATCGCTCCGTCCCAAAATGAAAGGCGGCCGGTGATCAAGCTTCAAGGCGGCGTTGATGCCTGCCATAAGGCCCTGGGCCGCTGCTTCTTCGTAGCCACTCGTGCCGTTTGCCTGCCCGCAGCTAAAGAGCCCCTTGATGGCTTTATGTTCGAGGCTTGCCGTAAGCTGCAGGGGATCGAGCAGTCATACTCAATCGCATATCCAGCCCGCATCATCTTGCAGTGCTCCAGACCCGGAATGGTCTGCATGAAAGCAACCTGGATTTCGGCGGGGAGAGAGGAGCTCATGCCCTGGACATAGATTTCATTGGTCCTGAGCCCTTCCGGTTCCAAAAAAAGCTGATGACGGCTCTTATCGGCAAAACGGACGATTTTTGCTTCAATGCTCGGGCAGTAGCGAGGGCCTACACCTTCGATGGTTCCGTTGAACATGCAGCTCCGGTCAAGGTTGTCCCGAATGATCTGATGGGTCCGGGGGTTGGTATAGGTCAAGTAACAAGGAACCTGCTGACGTTCCGTAATAGGGCTGATAAAGGAGAAATTCCGCACCGCTTCATCACCGTACTGCGGCTCGGTCCGCGAAAAATCAATGGTCCGACAGTCCACACGAGCCGGTGTACCGGTCTTGAAGCGCATGAGCGTAAGCCCGGCTTTCACGAGGGAATCGGTCAGTTTCATGGCTGAACGCTGCCCATTAGGGCCTGCCATATAGCAACTTCCCCATATAGGATACGCCCCCTTAAATAGGTCCCTGTGGCAAGGATGACGCAGGGAGCTTCAAAGACTTCCCCTGTTTCAGCAACGATACCTTCTACAGCACCGCCGCGAACAAGGAGCTCATCGATCATGAGCTGCTTGACGTCGAGGTTTTCTGTGTTTTCCACGACTTCCTTCATAATGGTATGGTAGAGCGGCTTATCTGCCTGGGCCCGGAGCGCCTGGACAGCATAACCCTTGCCTGTATTGAGCATGCGCATCTGGATGCAGGCTTCATCAGCCGCAATCCCCATTTGCCCACCCAAGGCATCGATTTCCCTCACCAAATGGCCTTTGGCCGGTCCCCCTACAGACGGATTGCAGGGCATGAGGGCAATATTATCCATGGAAAGGGTCGCAAGGAGGGTCTTTTTTCCCATCCGAGCTGCCGCTAGGGCTGCTTCGCAGCCAGCATGGCCCGCACCTACGACAACAACATCATAATGATCCACAACGATCATGCTACTTTTATCCTCCTCTACCGCGTCCTATTTTCCGACGCAGAACTGTGCAAGATCTCATTGATGATTTCCTCAGGCACATCATCACCCGTAATTTCGCCCAGCTCATGAGAACCTGGGTCAGGTCAATCGTGAGGCAGTCGTAGGGAGATGGGCCCGCGCATCGCGAAGCGTCTCTGCAAGATGATGGGCTGCCTGTTCAAGCAGCATTCCCTGACGGGCATTTTGGGTCATCAGTCCCATTTCGCATTCGGATCCTTCGCCCATTGACAAAATGACGGAGATGGATTCCGACCTGATCCATTCCAGCACCATCTTTAACGGAAAGAGAAAGGACGTCGCCGCCCGAAAGAGCTTCCACTTCCTCCCGCGAAAGGGCCGGTGCAAGGTCACTTTTATTGAGGAGCACCAGATGGGGACGGTTCTTGACCGCTGCAAGGAGTTTCCGGTCTTCGTCCGTGAGGGGACTTGCGCTGTCCAAGACGACAAGGACCAGTTCCGCGTCTTCCAAAATGGCGCGGCTGCGTTTTACACCAATCTGCTCCACATAGTCTTCTGTATCCCGCAGACCTGCCGTATCGGTCAGTACTAAGGGGATCCCGTCAAGGGTCATCTGCTCTTCAATGATGTCCCGCGTCGTGCCGGGGATATTGGAAACGATGGCCCGGTCCGTCTGGAGCAGGCGATTCAGGAGACTTGATTTGCCAACATTGGGGCGGCCCACAATGGCTATCCGCAGGCCCTCGCGAAGGATCTGCCCCGTCTCTCCTTTCTTGCGCAGCTGCATGACTGCATCATAGCACTGCTGCAGCACACCTTCGGTTTCGTCATAGGTCACGTCTTCAATATCATCTTCCGGATAGTCGATGATGGCTTCCAGATGGACCACCAAATCCCGCAGGCGGCCGCGGATTTCCCTGATGGAACGGGACAGGGCCCCTTTATGCCTCTTCCGGCTGCAACAAGGGCACGGCGGCTCTTGGCATTGATGATATCCATGACCGCTTCTGCTTCCGTAAGGTCAAGACGGCCATTGAGAAAAGCCCGTTTTGTAAATTCTCCAGGTTCTGCTGGTCTTGCCCCTTCGCTAAAGGTCAGCCGCAGGATTTCTTTCAGCGCTTCCCGTCCGCCATGGCACTGGATTTCCACCACGTCTTCTCCCGTGTAGGAATGGGGGCCCGGCATATAGACTGCCAGGACCTCATCCACATCGACACCCTTCCCGTCATGGATATGACCATACTGCAGATAACGGGGACGGGAAGAGGAAAGGGGTTCTTTTGCCCGAAAAATCCGATTGACGAGACGGAGACTTTCCGGTCCGCTGACGCGGATGATGCCCACGGCGCCAACGCCCAGGGCGGTCGCAATGGCACTGATTGTATCTTCCATGATTCCTCCAAAAAAAAGCTCCGAACAAGGGTCCGGAGCACGTAACGTTCAAGTGTGATTTATTTGAGGTCGATGACGACTTTACGGTAAGGTTCTTCGCCTTCACTGTAGGTCACGATCCCGGGCTCGTTTTGCAGGGCCTCATGAACGATCTTCCGTTCATAAGGATTCATCGGTTCAAGAAGCGCCTTGCGGCCCGTCCGCTTGACGCGATGGGCAAGGTTGTGAGCCAGTTTTTCCAATGTATCCCGGCGGCGTTTCCGGTAGTTTTCGGCATCAAGGACAATGCGGTGCCATTCTTTCTTTCCTTTATTGGCTGCAAGGTTTGTCAAATATTGCAAACTGTCCAGCGTTTGGCCATGCTTGCCAATAAGGACACCCAGCCCATCCCCATGGAGTTTCAGTTCAATTTCACCATCCTTGCGATTGATGAACTTTTCGATGATGAGATCCATCCCCATGGCCTTGAAAAGGGTTTCCAGAAAGGTCTTGGCATCTTGGGCAGCGGCTTTCCGTTCTTCTCAGCATCAGAAGAAACAGGCGCTTCGGTGACTTCAGGTTCCTCTTTCGGAGCAGGTCCTTCCGGCGTTTCCGGGACCGTTTCTAGTTGTTCTTCAAAAGAGTCCGGTGCCGCAGCCTTTTCCGCTTCCTTTACAGTAACCCGTACTTTGGCGTCCCGCTTGATGAGTCCAAAAAGGCATCCTTGCCTTCTTCCAGGACCTCAATGAGGACATCTTCACGGCTTACGCCGAGTTCCTTGAGGGCAGCTGGACAGCATCGTCCACGGTACGCCCCGTCTTTTCAATGCGATTCATATCCATGCCTCCTTGCCGCTTGGCATTGTCTACTCTTTTAGGCTTTCTTATCGGCCCGGTCCATAAAGAACTGCTGACCAATCTGCATGAGGTTCATCACGACCCAGTAGAGAACCAGACCAGCGGGAATTTCAAGCTGATATAGCCAATGAACAAGGGCATGAAATAAAGCATGACCTTCCCCGTCGGATTATCGGACGGCGGCATGCTCTGCCGAGATTGGATATAGGTCGTCAAAGCAGACAGGATAGGAAGGATATAATACGGATCGGGCTGACCGATACTCTGCATCCAAAGGAAGCTGCTCGGCCCTTCATAGTTAAAATCACGGATTCCGTAGAAAATGCCAATCATGATTGGCATCTGGATGACAAGGGGAAGGCATCCAGCCAGGGGATTGACCCCTTCTTTCTTGTACAGCTTGGACAGCTCTTCATTGAGCTTCATCTTATCATCGCGATAACGCATCTGAAGTTCCTTCATACGAGGCTGGATGCGACTCATAGCCTTTGTTGAGGCGATTTGACGCTTCGTCAAAGGGTAGAGGAGCAATTTGATGAGGATGGTCATGATGATGATGGCAAGCCCGTAACTCGGCTCTCCAATCATGCGGGTTGCTTCATAGATGGCAGAAACCACCTGCTGCACAAACGAACTTAAGAATTCCAAGTTTTTTCTCCTTTTCTCCTGCTGCGGTCAGGGTACCGGGTCATACCCGCCCTTATGGAAGGATGACATTTCAGTATTCTTTTCGTAGCCAGATAGGTTCCTTTCAGAAAACCATACTTTTTCACCGCTTCCAGCGCATATTGGGAGCACGTAGGATAGAACCTGCAGCGAGGCGCAAGAAGAGGGGAAATGCAAATCTGATAAAAACGAATCAGGAAGATTGCGATCGTTTTCATAGGCCTCTCCGGATCTATAACAGTCCGGCTTTCTTTGCCAGACGCAAAAACACAGTCTCATACATAGCAAAGGGTGCATGAGCCAACCGACGTCTGGCTACCCAGACGATGGAAACGGGCTTTTTAAGGCGGTACTGGTGCTGACGAAAGGTTTCCCTCATCCGCCGTTTGATCTTGTTGCGCAAGACCGCATTTCCCAGTTTCTTCCCTACGGCTGTTCCCAGCTGGGAATGGTCATGAGGAGAAGGCAGAAAATAAAAAACGCCATAGCCATCCACAACGGATTGACCCTTGTCATGGATCTTTTGGAAATCCTCATGGGCCTTGACCCGATGAGCCTGCGTATAGGTGTTTTTTCTGGGCATTTGTTCTTGTTCCAAAGCGATTGGCACCTGCCTCATAGAGTAAAATAGGCCGCGAAAGGCGGCCCATCTCATAGTTTATGCAGATAATCTCTTTCTGCCCTTCGCACGTCTTCTTTTCAAGACTTGTTTTCCACCCAAAGTCTTCATTCTTTCTCTGAAGCCATGAGTTCTTTTTCTTCTCGTGTTGTTAGGTTGGAACGTTCTCTTCATCTATTAACCCTCCTTACTTCAAAGGTGATTTGCCAAGATCGATCAAAAAATCATTTGACAGCTCATACAATTATATGCTATGGGACGGGGTGTGTCAACCGATTTTCCCGCTCAATCTTTGTGTTTCTCTTATTTTTGCACGCTTTTCTCAACGCGTGCAATGAACTGTTCGAAAAGAGCCCGCATTTCCGGATGCTCGCGCCACATATTCTCCGGATGCCACTGTACGGCAGCAACTTGGTCACTGCCTGCTGATTCTATGCCCTCAATGACACCATCCGGTGCCATAGCCGTAACAACAAGACCCTTGGCTACATCCTTCAAGGCCTGATGATGCGAGAGTTTACATAGGCCGTATCCCCCAGGGCCGCATGGAGCAAGCTGCCTTTCTTGACATTTACATGGTGGGACGGATAGCCCGTAGGCTTTTTGGCTGTGGCCGATGTAAGCACTGGGGCAGTCAGCCTGAAGATCTTGATAAACCGTACCGCCAAGGGCAATATTGAGGACCTGGATGCCGCGGCAAATGCCAAAATGGG
>ENA-OQAN01000514-OQAN01000514.1-human-gut-metagenome-genome-assembly--contig:-NODE-514-length-20595-cov-2.840874_pt1 | contig 20595 bp, 26 predicted proteins | sample MGYA00242735_ERZ504527 | MGnify/ENA primary metagenome ERZ504527 (study PRJEB26092, sample SAMD00036230) | human gut metagenome | host: Homo sapiens | study: EMG produced TPA metagenomics assembly of... | reverse complement strand
GGAACTTGTCAATCCAGTAGCCGATACGGTATCAAGAAAAACCTATATGGGTGCAGACGTGGACTGGTATGTAAAGGCAGAGGATATTGTGTTGAAGAATAAAGGCAATCAAAACGCAGGCAATCCACAGAACCATACACCGCAGGGACAGCCGAAAAAATAGTATTCCTAAATAGATTTTCATTGTAGCGGATATATGGAACTGTTATAATATGGATATGAAGAAAGCGACAAATTAGAAGTTGTAAGGATGTGTTTCAAATGACAAAAGAAGAACGACAAAAATATAAAGAACTAACAAAAGTTTTGCCTAAAATGCTTAAAGATAAAATTAAAAAATATAAGTTTAAGAAAAAAGATTTTATGATTTGGTATAGTACAAAGGAATTATTCTTTGATTTGCTTATTGGTGTGAAAGTAAAGTCAGATGATAAGTGTTATTGTACTGCTATAGAAACAATCAAACCATTGTGGTTAGATGATTTGTTATGGGATTTATTGAAAATGGAAACCAATAAAAAAGAACCATTAAGTTTGAGAACTATTGGTGCATTTACAGTTAGCGGTGCTGAATTGTTTAAAAATGAAACAGAATTAAAAGAATGGACAATCAGTGAATTAGAAGAAATCATAGATAATTATTTAGAACATTTTTATAAAACTGCTCAATCATCTTCAATCTGTGATTTTTACAATAATTTAGAAAATTCTATATACCATGTTGAATTAAGAAAAGCATTATCATTGATTCACGAGCATAAATATCAAGGTGCTTTAGATTATTTGAAAGACAAAGGTGAAGGTATTTTTAAGAATGGTGATGTATCTATAAATAATGCAATCAGAGAATACTGTATAAATCAACTTTCATAGATGGATAAAATCCAGTTTGTAGTGCAGTAAATTCCAGTTGAACAAAATCGCTACGCGATGGCCTGCCGAGGCTGTGGCATAGCGATTTTCTGTTTTCTATAACAAAACAGTGGAAAGCAAGTCCTAAAAGTAGTATTGTTAAATCACCACAAAATAACAATCAAACAGGATCGACCTCTCCACTGCCTATGAAAAGAATACCACCCTTCCACTTGGTTGGCAAGCGGTTTTATGACCCCAATGCTCCTCCGTATAAAGCAGTGTTTCTGATAACTACTGATTTTATATGGAGGATTTTATTATGTATGAAAAATATTTAGAACAGCTTGAGGAAGCCGGGAAAATCCGTAACCTCAAAGATCGTTCCATCAGTTGCTATAAAAACTATGTTTCTTACTTTCTGAAATATCAGAATAAGAATCCCAAAGAACTTACCTGTCAGGATGTCAGGGTTTTTTTGCTTGCGAAAAAGAGGAAGGACTGAAAGCCACAACTCTGAATCTTTACAATTCTGCCATCCGTTTTTTCTATCGAAATGTCCTGCATATCCTTTGGGATGACATCACAGTTCCACGTATGATCCTAGAACATAAGCTTCCTACTGTACTGACTGCCTCTGAGATTGACCGCCTGTTAGATGCTGTTGATGATATCAAATATAAGGCTATGTTCGCAGTCATGTATTCCTCAGGTATGAGAGTTTCTGAAGTGATCCATCTTCATTATGACGATATCTCCCGTTCAAATATGCAGATCCATGTCCGGGATACCAAGAATAGAATGGACCGTTATACCATTCTCTCCAAACGTTGTCTGGATATCCTTACACAATACTGGTTTGAGAAAGGTCGTCCCCGTGGCATCCTGTTTCCGAATAAATTTACCGGTAATTATCTAACAGTCAGTACTCTGGAACAGGTAATGCGACGGGCAGTAGCTGATACAGAACTTCCAAAGGCAGCAACCCCTCACTGTCTCCGCCATAGCTTTGCAACCCATCTGATGGAACAGGGCATAGAACGGCATAACATTCAAGCACTGCTTGGACACCGTGATCCGAAATCTACGGAAGTTTATCTTCATGTCAGCAACAAATCCCTCATGGGCATTCAAAGCCCTTTTGACAGGAAAGATGGTGCTGACCATGAATAAACCCACTGTCCAGGATATTTTTCGACATTTTTATACAGCATACCTTGAAAAGTATTCTCCATCCCCGGAACAGGCAAAAACTGCCCGGAACATCTTGAACTGTAAAACAGGAGCTTATGGTGCAAATATCAGTGTATGTGAAGACTGTGGTGCTGTCCAGATCCATTATAATTCCTGCCGTAACCGCTGTTGTCCCATGTGTCAGGCAGTCCCAAAGGAAATGTGGATGGATGCCCGCAGGGAAGATGTACTTGATGCACCTTATTTCCATCTGGTGTTTACAGTCCCTGATATTCTGAACCCAGTCATTTACAGTAATCAGAAACTGTTATATGACACGCTCTATCATGCAGCCTCTGCTACCATTCAAGAACTTACATCAGACCCAAAGCACCTTGGAGCTTCCGTTGGTTATATCTGCATCCTTCATACATGGGGCTCTGAAATGAACTTCCACCCTCACATTCATATGATACTGCTCGGCGGTGGACTGACACCGAAAAATGAGTGGAAAGATAATGGTACGGAGTTTTTTCTCCCTATATGGCTATCTCCAAAGTATTTCGTGGGAAATATATGGATGAACTGAAAAATCCAGACAGCGAATCGGCATTTGGACTGTTTGAATCGTATGTAACCTTATATGAAGTTACCGGAAAAAAGAAGTGGCTGGAATATGCTAAAAATTTATTGCCGATATGCGCCAGCTGGGTTGTATCATACGATTTCCGCTTTCCTGAACATTCCATCATGCATCAGATAGGTACCCATTCTACAGGTTCTGTCTGGGCCAGTGTAGCCAACAAACACAGTGCTCCGGCAATATGTACCTGGTCGGGGGAATCTTTGTTGAAGTATTATCGGGCTACTGGAGATAAATATGCCATTGAACTGCTGAAGGATATTTCACATGGGGTTCCCCAGTACGTCAGCCATAAAGACCGTAAAGTGGGCAATATGGAACCGGGAGGTGCCTGCGAACGCGTAAATCTGTCGGATTGGGAAGGGAAAAATGGTGTAGGTGGAAATCTGTTTGCCTCTTGCGCCTGGGTAGAAGTGGCAACAATGCTGACTGTGACGCAGCTTCCTGGCATATACATTCAAAAAGACAAAGGAATTATTGAAGTGTTCGACCATTTGAATGCCCGGATACTGAAACGGGATAGCAATCGTATTGAACTGCAAATTTCGAATCCTACACGATACGATGCCGAGGTCAAAATCTATGTTGAGACATCGGGTGAAGCTCGCAAGAAGCTGTATTCATTGTCGAATAAAACCAATATCAGAAATGTCAGAGTGAAAGGAAATGATTCTGTAACCATAATATTATAAACTAATGAAAATCCATACAATTTTTGCAACAGCTTTAACTGTTGCGCTTAGCGTGAGCTCCTGTTCGAAACAGTCAGGAGAAGTTTTTACACTGACCTCACCAGACGGCAAGCTGGAGCTTTCTGTGCAGAAAGATTCTGCGGGCATTTGGGAATATACGTTTGCCGGAAACAAGGAAAAATTGATTAAAGGTTCCCGATTAGGATATATGAGTGTTTCACAGGGTATTATTCCGTCGGCTGAATGGCCGGTCTCCGTATCCGAGCAGGGCCATGAAGGAATATGGAAACCCGTGTGGGGAAAGCGGGAAGAAGTAAAAGACCATTACAACGAACTGACACTGACTTTTGCGGCCCCCGAAGGACAGCAGGGACTGGATACACTAAAGATTGTCTTCCGGGCTTACAACGACGGTCTGGCATTCCGTTATGTGGTTCCTGAAACCGAAAAACAATCTGTTGAAATCAAGCAGGAGTTAACCCAATATAATTTTGCCGGTGATTATACTTCGTGGTTTTACAATGGTGAATATCATAATCTGGGACCGGACAAGCTGACGGAAGTAGACGGCAACCGTTTGCCGGTTATGACTATTCAGGCAGGTGAAAACCAATACATGGCTGTTCATGAAGCCAATTTGACAGAAGGAGAACCTTTAACTCTGACTTCACGAAAAGGAGAAACCTTGTTCGAAGTTTCCTCTAAACCATCTGTTCTGAAAGCCGGTTCAGCATCGGCATGGCGTGTTCTGCTCTACGGAAAGGAACCCGGAACACTGGTAGATTCCCACTTGATTGAACTGTTGAATCCAGATCCGGAAGAAGATTTCTCTTGGGTGAAACCTGGAATGGCAGTGTGGGACTGGCGTATCAACGGTGCTGTTACAGATGACGGCTTCCATTATACCATGTCTTATCCTTCCTGGATCCGTATGGTAGATTTTGCAGCGGAACAAGGATTTAAGTATTTGGTACTGGATGCCAACTGGTATGGCCCGGAGTTTGCCTCAGACTCTAATCCGACTACCGGTGAGAAAGCAAAGGATGTGCAGCGACTGTTGGCTTATGCCAAAGAGAAAGGCGTAGGCATCTGGCTGTATCTGAACGATGTAGGTGGACGGAAATATCCGATTGAGCAGACATTGAAACAGTATGGAGAATGGGGAGCAGCCGGAGTGAAATATGGTTTTATGAATGGTACACCTGAAGAAAAAAATCACTGGACACGGAAAATCACGCAGTTGTGTGCTGATAACAAATTGTTGGTTGATTTTCATGACGGCCCGGTTCATCCTTACGGACAGATGCGTACCTGGCCCAATGCTGTGACCGCGAATTTTGTCATGCTCAGCTGGATGCTCACCGTGTATTTGAACCGAAAACCTTTGTGACTACTGTTTTCGTCAATATGCTGGCCGGTCCGATAGATATGAATAATGGTATGTTTGATTTACGGCAAGGTCCTACTACCCGTGTAGATGAGAATACGCCGGTTCCTTCGACAATCGTATCTGAGGCAGCCCGTACGCTGATTACTTTTTCGGGCGTGACCATTGTTCCTGATATACCGGAAATGTATCGGAAATATCCGGAGCTGCTGGATTTCCTGTCATCAGAAAAAATGCCCTGGAAGGAAAGTAAGACGTTGCTGGGAAGGATAGGTGAATACATTGTCATGATGCGAGAAACGGAAGAGGCTTATCTGATTGCTGCTGTAACGAATGAAGAAGAACGCACTTTGTCGATACCGCTTTCTTTCTTGCCTGAAGGTAGCTATCGGGCACGGCTGATGCTGGACGGTGACGATGCCCACTATCTGACAAACCGTGAATCGTATCAGGTCAAGGAACTGCAAGTGAAATCCAATGACAACATTTCTGTTAAATTGGCTGCAGGCGGTGGAGCTTGTCTGAAAATATCTAAGAAATAATAATAATTTGTCCGATAAAATGTATACTTTTACCAAAAAGTAAATTATATTTGTTTGCTGACAGCGATCTTACAAAATGGGCTGACCTCGCAAATGAAGTCAGCCCTATTTTATGCCTTTGCTAAATTTTTATCAAACAACAATAATTTAAAATTTCTATTTCTTCAGCTTACCCAAAAACATGATGTTGTTGTCGTCCTCATCAATGGTATCCAGCAAGGATTGGAGCTTTTTCCGGTCTTCTTCGGTACAGTCACTGTCATTCATGCGATCCTGGATATATTCAATGAGATAACCGGCTCAAAAATACGCCACACCCATCCGTCCTTGAAATTAAGCATGACTTTCATGCCGCCGCAGAAATCATTGACCAATCTTACATAGCGGGCCTGTTGCTTTTCCTTATCCACAAAGATATTTCCTTGTCCAAAAACTATCGCAATATAATATCCGGGTATTTCATTATAGATGTGGATGGGCTTTTCTTCCATTGCTCCGAAATCTAAGGTAAATTTGGGAACAATTCTGTTTTCCGATTTTATATAATGGTACAAGGTATCAACGGATGTTAAATGGAAACTTAAATCAGGAACATTATGATAAGCAAAAACTTCCTGATTGTAATCTTCCACCTTAAAATAAGGTGCTTCTTCCAGTTGAGCTATTAATTTCCCTTCTTTACTATATTGGGAAACTAGCGGACTTTCTTCAGACCTCTGAATAGGCAGATGAATAATAGATAGTGACTTATCTTCCCCAAGTTCAAATTTAGGCTTATTTAGTTCGTAGTCTATCTGCCTGTCCTCAAGAAGTTTCCTTTCAGATCATACACCATAATTTTATTAAGAAAGCCAATGATCCCAGGTAAATTCTTTGTTCCTGCTCATCAATGGCTGCATCATAAATACTCATAGGATATTCACCGGGACCCTGTCCGATCTTTCCGGCCGTACATAAAAATTTGCCATCACTGTTAAATAGCATATAAGGTTGACTTGCAGTTATTCCAATACCAATATAATGATCGGTGATGGTAGGAAGAGTTCGATAAGTAAATATTGCCTCCGGACTGTTATCAAACCTGACAATTCGGAAATCTTCTACCAGATCACTCAGTTTTATATCGACTGTATCCTTGACATTCGAATAATGGCAGACCGTCAAGCCGGTTTCTTTATTATATGAAACGGTATTGTCTTTGGGACCGCATCCGTACAGAGCGGAGAAAAGGCAAAGGCTGATGAATAATGTTTTTTTCATAAGAACTTATTTTTTATTTAAAGACCACTGTTATAGGGGCTCTTAATTTTGAATACACATTTTTTCCTTTCACTTGTGCAGGCCTGAAAGTGGAAGTTGTTTCAATACTCTGATGAATTCCTTATCAATCTCAGGCTGGATTCCTTTTACGATAACCACATCAATTACATTCCCTTTGTCATCAATTATCAGATCTACTTGCCCTTTTCCGTTTACAGGAATTTGTTCACCATTAGAATCAATAAGCGGATATTTGAATAATTTAGTATAGAATTCTACCAGCTTTGTGCCAGTCAAAGAAGTAAATGCACTTACATCAACTTCCGATTGTTCATAGATTCTGGGGGTATCCTTTTTTGATACATCCTGAAGAGTTTCGGGAGCATTAGTTTCCACCTCTGACTCATCTGCTTTGGTCATTTCTGTTTTATCAGCCTTCGAAATTTCTCCTTTGCTTGTTTCCGCGGTCTCTTTTGCAGAATGTCCGCTACAGGAACAGCAACAAGACAATACAAATAAAAATAATATGTAACGCATAGTGATTAATTTAAAATAAGTATTCTGTATTTATTTGCACCGAAAGTTAAACATTTGTCGCTAAAAAACCATAAAAATAATCATGTTATTAGATTATGCCAGAAAACATCCGTTCCGCACTTCTTCCGCAACAGAAAACACACTCCGCAAATAAAGGCACAGACTTGGATAAACGCCATTAAAGATATATGAATCAATCATTTACCCAGAGAAAGAGCACCTTCTTCTCATCATCTCTGCCAGCTTTGCCAGCCCCTTTTAAACTTATATAGTTAATGCGGAAATTTTTTTGAATTGCAATTTTTGTATTTTTTTTCCGCATTTCCCCTATAAGTTTATATATAGGGTGGCAAAGCTGGCAGAAGACAGATATTTCCCCAGGGGAACTCACTATCAGTCAATCAGATAATTCTTTCCCGCATTTTAAATCATCTTTGCGGAACTTATGAAAGCGGAAACAGTTTCAGTAAAATCTGGAAATATTTGTACATTAAAAAAAAATCACTTTCTTTGTGTAATTTTAAAATAATCTGAATTATGAAACGCATATTACTTCTTGGGTTGTTTATCTGTAACCTTTTGGGGCTGGAAACAATCGCACAGAACATTACAGGGAGCATAATCAACAAACAAAATGAAAAACTTCCTTACACAGCCATTGCCGTCATTGAGCGACAAAACAACAAACTGATCGACTCTGCCATCTGCGACTCTCTTGGCGTATTCCGCTTAAAATCAAGATCCGAATATCCGGACGGAATCGTACTATATATCACCAATGTCGGCTATAAAGAAAAATATGTGGAGGTCGGCACGCAAGCACAAAGTCTGGGAACCATCATTCTGGATGAAGATCCCGTATTACTCAGTGAAGTAGTCGTCACGGCAAAACCCCAGCTTACACGGGAAGCCGACCGGTATTCATTCAAAGTTGCAAACACCAGCATTGTGAAAGGGAACAATACCTGGGGAGTCTTAAAACTGACTCCTTTCCTTCAGGTGAATGACCATGCCGGAATCACGCTGGTCGGAAAAGGAAATCCCATCGTCTACATCAATGGCCGGAAATCAAAATTAAACGGGGAAACCCTGCAACAGTACCTGAAAAGCATGCCTGCCGAAAACATTGACAAGATAGAAATCATGACCACACTGAACAGCAGCTTTCGGGCAGACGTATCAGGTGGAGCTATCAATATCGTGCTGAGAAAAAATGAAAACGAAGGAGCCAAAGGTACTCTTTCCTTTACAGACCAGCAGATGAAGGACAAGAACTCACAGACAGGAAATGCGTTCTTAAACTACAAGAAGAACAAAGTGGATCTGACAGCCAATGTGTACGCACAGCATTACGTGCTCCCCCAGGAATCTGATATAACCTATAATTATCCGACCTCAAAAGCTTCCACCCTCTCGCATTCGGAATATGATTACAACAAACTGACCTACGGAGGGATGGTTAATCTGGACTACCACATCAATGACAAACAGATCATCGGTGTCGTTGTCAATGCTTCAGGCAATACGTACAACCCCAGCCTGATGGACAACACGAACCGCTATTTCACGAACGGTCAGCTGGACTCTCTGTCGCAGACCAGAAAAGACGTTCACACAACCGGATATCAGGTATCGTCAAATGTCAACTATCGCTATGATATCAAACAGGGTAAATACCTGAATATTGACTTTGACTTCCTGAAATATGGGAATTACAACCGTCAGAATGACATTACACACAGCGAAAAGCCAGAAATGCCTCATACGCTGCTGCTAGATTACCGCCAAAGACAGAATATCAATATTACAAACTGGGCAGGCAAAATCGACTTCAAGACTCCGCTGGGCAACGGATATTCAATGAACATTGGCTCGGAGTCTACACGACACGCTCGGACGCCAACTCTTTCTTCGGGCACAAAGAAGGTGAGCAGTATGTTGACAAGTACGGACAAAGCAATCATTTCATTTACGATGAAACGGTAGCGGCCGGATTCCTGTCATTCAGTAAAAGTTTCAGCAAGTGGGCACTCATGCTCGGTGCACGCCTGGAATACACACACGGTAAAGGCGATGTAAAAAATAATCCCGAACAGAATTTCAACCGCAATGACTGGGATGTATTTCCTTCTGCTCCATCAGCTATATGCCCAATGAGAAACACAGTTTTTCGCTTTCCTTGCAGTCTGGAGTCAGACGCCCGGAATTTGCCTTGCTGAACCCGTTCCGCAATTATACTTCGGAAACGTCATACTCCGAGAACAACCCGTTCCTGAAATATATGCGGACTTATAACATAGACTTCTATTATACATTGAACTATAAATATGTTTTCGCAGTCAATCATTTTATCTCACGCAACAGCTGGACTATGTTCCATCTGCCGGTAGAAGGAACCAACACAGTACGCTCACTTTTCGACAATTATGGCAACAGCCGGATCACCACATTCAACTTTATGTGGAATGAAAGTCTGTTCAACAACTATCTATACGTGAACTATGCCCTTGGAGGTTACTATAGCTACAACAAAGGACAGATAGAAAATCAGCCTGTCAGAAGATATGGCTTCACCCCGACCCTGCAGTTCATGAATTTCGTCACTCTTTCGAAAAAGTACAAATGGTCATTAGATATCTACTACAACATGATGGGACGGGAACATATGCCCCAGACTCTGAGAAAGACCAATCATTACATGTATGCATCCATACGCAAGAATCTGAAACAGTGGACATTCACAGCAGGAGTCTACAACATCTTCAATTCTTACAATGAAGAATACAGCGTAAATACGGGAGCTGACTACAATTATGCCTTTACGATGAAAAACAATCCGCGCAATGTACAAGTGGGAGTAACCTATAATTTCGGAAATCAGAAAGTGAAAGGTTCCCGCAACAAACGGACTAATAATGAAATCAAGCGGCGTTTACAATAGTTTTTCCTATCTTTGCACATATAACTATTTTAATTTTCCAGTCTATATGAAAAACCTTTTTCTTACCCTCGTATTGAGTTTGTTCTGTATGACAATGACCGGACAGGACAATACGTCTGCATTAATCCCTATGCCAAACAAAATCATTAACGGCAATGGAGCTGTATTCACTGTCAATGCCAGACATTCAGCCATCACTTTCGACAACAAAGAGCTAAAGTTTGCGGCTGAGAAACTTCAGGATATATTCAAAAGAAGAATGAGCGAAAATCTCAATATATCCCCGACAGGCAATGGCACCATCAGACTTATCATTGACAACAGTCTTGAGCACAAGGAACAATATTCACTGGAGATCAACAATAAAGGAATAACCATAAAAGGGGCTTCAAAAGGAGCAGTTCTTTATGGTGTTATCACTCTTGAACAGATTCTGATGGGAGATATATGCATGACTTCACAAAAGAAAATCCGTGAAATCTATATCTACGACAAACCCCGTTTCGAATACAGGGCTATGATGCTTGATCCTGCCCGCAATTATCTGCCAGTAGAAAGCATCAAATTCTTTATTGACAAAATGACACTATTCAAATACAATGTATTACAACTTCACCTTACAGACGATCAGGGATGGAGAATATATATTGAGAAGTATCCACAATTAGCCAGTAAAGACCACTATACCAAAGAAGAACTCAAAGAAATCATTAAATATGCAGAAATGCGCAATGTTACGGTTATTCCGGAAATTGATATTCCAGGACATACCTGTGCCATGCTTTCTGCCTTTCCTGAGTTCAAGTGCGAACACAAGTCAGCCACTCCCATTGAATTAGGGAAAAGCGTAGATATGATGCTATGTGCCTCAGTCGGGAAAGTATATACAGTTATTGATGATATTATAAAGGAAACTTCGAAAATATTCCCTGCACCATATATACATCTCGGTGGAGACGAAGCTGCCATAAAATATAACTGGGCTGAATGTCCACGCTGCCAAAAACTGATGGCAGAACTAAAATACGAAGATCCTTCCCAACTTATGATACCATTCTTTAGTAAAGTTCTCAAAAGTGTAAAAGAGGCTGGGAAGAAAGCCATATTATGGTGTGAGCTTGACAATATATATATGCCGGCTAATGATTACCTCTTCCCCTATGATCCGGAAGTCACACTTGTAAGCTGGCGTGGGGGACTTACACCCAAATGCCTGGAACTTACCCGAAAACATGGGAATCCGGTCATCATGCTCCCGGTGAATATGCTTATCTTGACTATCCTCAATACACCGGAGATTTCCCGGAATTCAATAATTGGGGAATGCCGATAACCACACTGGAAACATGTTACCAGTTTGATCCCGGCTATGGAGAACCTCTTTCCGGTCAGAAGCACATAAAGGGGATTATGGCAACACTCTGGGGAGAAGCCATCAAAGACATCAACAGAGCAACTTATATGGCATATCCCAGAGGTCTGGCCCTCTCCGAAGCCGGCTGGACTGAAATGAAAAACCGCAACTGGGAGTCTTTCAAAAACAGAATGTATCCTAACCTGATGAACCTCATGAAGGAAGGAGTATCAATACGGGTACCCTTTGAGATCGAACAGAAGCTGGAAAATTACCGATAGTCAGATTTCCCGGACCGGCATTCCGATGCCGGACGGGTATCAAAGCAAACGGCGGCTGAAGTAACGGACCGGATAACGGACCGAAAGAAAACCTACAACCAGAACGGTAGCCAATACCAGCAACACATCGCTGGCCAGAACACGTACCGGATAGGCATCGACCACAAAACTGCCGGATGAGCCCAGAGAAAGCAGTCCGTAGGTCTGCTGGAGATAGCAGAGGCCGACTCCCAGTACCACGCCTGCAATGGCGCCCAGAAAAACGATCAGACAGCCTTCATACAGGAAGATGCGTTCTATCTGACGGTTGTCTGCTCCCAGATGGCGCAGTGTCTCTACATTCTCACGCTTGTCGATGATCAGCATGATCAGCGAACCGATGACATTGAAACAGGCAATGATCAGAATAAAAGTCAGGAAAAGATAGGAGATCAGCTTTTCTACCCGCATGATGCATAGGTATCTGCCTGCTGTTCATAACGGTCTTCCACCCGGAAACGGTCGCCAGATGTTCTTTCAGCTTACGCTTGACCACGCCCGGATCAGCATCCGGCTTCAGTTTCAGACCGACAGAACTGACTTCCGTGGTGTACTGGAACAGGCGACGGGCAAACGACAGGGAGGTCAGAATGTAGGAAGCATCGTATTTTTCCTGATTGACGGCAAAGGTCAGCCCCGTAGAGAAAAGACGTTCACCGGTAAAGGCCGTAGCCGGATTGGCCAGGTTGACTTTGGCACCCCGCTTGGGGCATAGATCTCAAGAGGATCCAGAAAACGGATTCCCGAACCCAGAACGGAAAGCAACTGGATACCGGGAATGGCATAATCGGCCACTTCATCGTGCAGCAGCAGATCGCCGCGGCCAAACAGAATGCTGTCAATCGGGGTCAGACGGTCGAAATTGTCTTCCACACCCTTGATGACAGCCATAGCCTGACGTCCCTTGTACTGTACCATCGCATTATCTTCGAGGGATTCCGATACAACCTCAATCTCGGGCATGCTGCGCAATGCCTGAATCTTCGGATCCTGTCCGTCGAAAACCTTGCCGGTGACGGGAGTGATCTTCAGTTCGGGATCGAATGCCGTAAAGTAATCTGAAACCAGGCTCTGGAAGCCGTTGAAGACGGAAAGGGTACAAACCAGTGCCAGCGTAGCCAAAGCCACGCCACACACGGATATGCCTGAAATCACATTAATGGCATTGTGTGATTTCTTCGAAAAGAGATATCTCCGGGCTATGTAAAATGAAAAATTCATTTCTTGAGCAGCTCGTCGATATGCGCTGCATAATCGAGCGAATCATCTACAAAGAATTTCAGTTCGGGAATGATACGCAGCTGATGGCGTACACGGTTTCCCAGTTCAAAGCGGATAGCCTTCATGTTCGCATTGATGTTTTTCACGATTTCTTCGCTGCGTTCCGACGGGAACACGCTCAGGTAAACTCGTGCATAACTCATATCCGGACTGATACGTACGATACTCACCGATACGAGAACTCCCGGCATCGCCTTGGTCTGCAACAGGAATATATCGCCCAGTTCCTTCTGGATCAGGCGTGCAATCTTATTTTGTCTGGTAGTTTCCATTCTTACTCTCTGTTCTTAAATTATCTATTTCTTACGGATGATCGTCAGCCCGTCACGCATCGGAAGAATGACCTTCTCTACCCGCGTATCGGCTGCCACCAGATCGTTGAAATGCTTGATGCCGATGGTCTGCGTATCCGTATGATGTGGTTCCTCCAGCACATGACCGTCCCACAGGGTATTGTCGGCAAGGATATATCCTCCGGGGTTCAGCTTCTGGAGAATCATCTCGTAGTACTCCACATAGAAACGCTTGTTTCCGTCCATGAAAGCCAGATCGAACATCACGTCCATCTTCGGCACCATCTCAAGGGCGTCTCCGATGTAGAACCGGATCCGGTCGGCATAAGGAGAATTTTCCAGCCACGGACGTGTGAAGTCTTCCTGCTCATCGTTGATCTCGAAGGTGTGGAGCATCGCTCCGTCTTCCAGCCTTCTGCCAGACACAGAGCGGAATATCCGCTGTATGTTCCGATTTCAAGGACCTGCTTCGGGCGGATCATCCGCACAAACATTTTCAGCATCCGCCCCTGCAAATGTCCCGAAGCCATGCGGGGACGCAGCAGTTTGACGTGCGTCGCCCGGTACAAGGCTTTCAGATAGTCTCCTTCTTCATCGATATGCTGGAGAATATACTCGTCCAGAGCATCCGTTTCCTTCATGAATTACAGGTAACGGTTACGGTTGGGAAGTACATAATCCATAGCATACTTCAGTACGTCTCCCACCTCGTTGATTTCCAGGAAGGAAGTCTGCGTACCTCTCTTTCCGCCGCTCAGGTAAGCCACCATATCGGTTTCGCTCAGCACGCCGTCGTCCAGCAGTTTACGCAGGGCAGCGAAGTAATAAGCCTGTCCGTTGGCTTTTTCCGGCATGAAGATAGCTTCTACACCGTATGACAAAGCCAGATGGCGCATGGTCTTTTCCTTGTAGCATACTGCCAGCACCGGATATTTTCCACGGAAAGCAGCCAGGTTGCGTGCGGTCAGTCCGCTGAAGCTGTCGGTAATAATGGCACGGATCGGCATCAGGTTGGTAGCACGTACAGCCTGCTTGGCAAGGAAGCTGGTTACATCGGTATTCTCCGGAGTCAGAGGAATAGGAATATCGTTTTCTTCCATCTTGTCCTTTTCAGCCTGTGCTGCAATCTTGGCCATTGTCTTCACGGCTTCCACCGGATACTTGCCATAAGCTGTTTCACCGCTCAGCATCAGGCATCCGTACGGTAATAGATTGCATTGGCAATATCCGTTACCTCAGCACGGGTAGGACGCGGATTGTTGATCATTGTGTGCAGCATCTGGGTAGCAACGATCACCGGCTTTCTGGCCAGGATACATTTCTTGATCAGCTGACGCTGGATACCCGGAATACGTTCCTGAGGCACTTCGATACCCAGGTCACCGCGGGCAACCATCACACCGTCTGCCACTTCCAGGATTTCATCGATGTTGTCCACACCTTCCTGGTTTTCAATCTTGGCAATGATCTTGATGTCGCTGCATACTGATCCAGGATCTGACGGATGTCAAGCACGTCCTGACGGTTGCGGACGAAAGAGTGTGCAATGAAGTCAATATCCTTTTCGATGGCATAAAGAATGTTGTTGCGGTCTTTTTCAGTCAATGAAGGCAAGTTGATGCGTACACCCGGAACATTCACACTCTTGCGGCTGCCCAGGGTAGCGTCGTTCATCACTTCACAGAACAGGGTATCATCGGTCTTTTCTGTTACAGTCAGCGCCAGTTCTCCGTCGTCAATCAGACAGAAGCGCCCACAGAAAGGTCACGTACAAAGTCAGGATAAGTTACGGCAATGCATTCACGGGTGGTTTCCTGATCGGGTTTACCACAATGCGTACCTTGTCACCAGTCTTAAAGTCAATCGGTCCTTCCGCACTGGCCGTAGTACGGACTTCCGGTCCTTTGGTATCCATCAGGATGGCAATACGATTGGAAACTTCGCGTACATTGGCAATCAGCTTTTCAAATCCTTCACGGTTGGCGTGTGCCGTATTCATACGGACTACATTCATACCGGCTTCGAAAAGTTCTCTGATAAAATCCACCTCACAACGCAAATCCGAGATGGACGCAACGATCTTTGTCTTTTTCAACATCATATTATATATAACTAATATTATTCTAAATCTTTCAGCATCTCTCCTTATATATAAAGGGAATCAGATATATAAAGAGTCTGCCTTATTTCACTCCTTTGGCCTGCAACAGAGCTTCTACTGCCAGACGATAAGAATCCAGCCCGAAGCCACAGATAACTCCCAGACACGCACAGGAAATCATCGACTTATGACGGAACTCCTCACGCGCATGCACATTGGATATATGCACTTCAATGACCGGAGCCGGAACAGCCCGGATGGCATCCTGCAAAGCAATGGAAGTATGAGTGTAAGCACCTGCATTCAAGACAATTCCATCCAATGAAAAACCTGCTTCCTGAATCCGGTCAATCAGCAGTCCTTCCACATTCGACTGGAAATAATCAAGTTCCACGTCCGGATACAAGGCTTTCAGCGTGCCTAAATAGTCCTCAAACGAAACCGAACCATAGATGGAAGGCTCCCTTTTACCCAACAGATTGATATTGGGACCATTGATAATCAGTATTCGCATAACCGTAAGTTCTGAACTTTTTGTACCTTTGTTGGAGATTTGGGCACAAATATACAAAAAAGAAATGGAAAATCACGCGAAAAATGGAAAGATAATAACAAAGTATAAGCAATACCTCAAGCTGGAAAAGTCATTCTCAAGCAATACGATAGATGCTTATCTGACCGACCTGGACAAGCTGATGGCTTATCTTACGCTGGAGGGGAAGGATTGTCTGGAAGTGACGCTCGACGACCTGGAAACATTCTCTGCCGGTCTGCATGACATCGGGATCAATGCCCGGTCGCAGGCCCGCATCCTGTCCGGCGTACGTGCTTTCTACCGTTTTCTTTTACTGGAGGACTACATACAGCAGGATCCGTGTGAGCTGCTGGAATCTCCGCAGACAGGCCGTCATCTGCCCGACGTTCTGACGGTGGAAGAAATTGACCGGCTGATCGGAAGCATTGACCGCAGCAGCCGGGAAGGACAGCGCAACCGGGCCATTCTGGAAACACTGTACAGCTGCGGACTGCGCGTTTCCGAGCTCTGCAACCTCAAGCTGTCGGATCTTTATCTGAACGAAGGCTTTATCAAGGTGGAGGGGAAAGGGAGCAAACAGCGCCTGGTTCCTATTTCCCCCAAAGCAATCAGCGAACTCAACAACTACTTTCCGGACCGGACGCCGGACTGATCAAGCCCGGATACGAAGATTTTGTATTCATCAGCCGGTTCGGCAAGAACATTTCCCGCATCATGGTATTCCATATCATCAAGGAACTGGCCGGAATGGCCGGCATCAAAAAGACAATCAGTCCGCATACCTTCCGGCATTCCTTTGCCACACACCTGCTGGAAGGCGGGGCCAACCTGCGGGCAATCCAGTGTATGCTGGGTCATGAAAGCATCGGGACAACGGAAATCTACACCCACATAGACCGCAACCGCCTGCGTCAGGAGATCATCGGACATCATCCCCGTAACTTATTGGAACAAACCCGGAAAACGAAGGATATGACCGGAAAATGAGAAGAAAAAGACTTTTTTTAATCTTTTTTTTTAAAAAGACGGCTAAAAAAACGATAGAAAAAACTAGTACCTAATAGAGTTTTTCATATCTTTGCCACAAAATATACAAAAATACGAAGTAGAAACAATTAATTTATAAACCTAATAATTAAAATCATGATTAAGAAGTTGTATTTGCCCTTAGTGGCATTGTTGGTCCTTGCTTTCTCTTCATGTAGCAAGATGGGCGAATTGTCTGCTGACTACTTCACAACGAACCCTGAAGTGTTAGAAGCTGTCGGTGGTAAAGTTCCTGTAACCATTACAGGTAAATTCCCGGAAAAATACTTCAAGAAAAACGCAACTGTTGAAGTAACTCCGGTTTTGAGATGGGAAGGCGGCGAAGCTAAAGGTCAGCCGGCTATGTTCCAGGGAGAAAAAGTAGAAGGTAACGACCAGACTATCTCTTACAAGACTGGTGGTACTTATACTATGAAGGCTTCTTTCGACTATGTTCCCGAAATGGCCAAATCTGAACTGTACCTGGATTTCAAAATCCGTAAAGGTAAAAAAGAATACACCATTCCTTCTGTAAAGATCGCTGACGGTGTAATCGCTACTTCTGAACTGCCGACTGTAGGTTCTGCTAACGCAGCTTACGCTCCGGATGCATTCCAGCGTATCATCAAACAGGCTCAGGAAGCTCAGATCATGTTCTTGATCCAGCAGGCTAACCTCCGCGCAAGCAACTGAAGTCTGAAAACCTGAAAAGACTTCCACAAGAAAGTGGTTGCTGTTGCAGGTGACACCAAGAACTACAAACTGGACAACATCGAAATCTCTGCTTACGCTTCTCCTGATGGTGGTGTGAAACTGAACACTACTCTGGCTGAAAACCGTCAGAACAACACTGAAAAGTACATGAACCAGCAGTTGAAGAAAGGTAAGATCGAAACTACTGTAGACACTAAGTACACTGCTCAGGACTGGGAAGGATTCCAGGAACTGGTTTCTAAATCTAACATCCAGGACAAAGACCTGATCTTGCGTGTATTGTCTATGTATCAGGATCCGGAACAGCGCGAATCTGAAATCAAGAACATTTTCTTCAGTTTACAAAACTCTGGCTGAACGAAATCCTGCCGCAGTTGCGTCGTGCTCGCCTGACTGCAAACTATGAAGTAATCGGCCGTAGCGATGAAGAAATCAACGCTGCATTCGATGCTAAAGAAGATTCTATCAGCGTAGACGAATTGCTGTATGCTGCAACTCTGACTAACGACAACGCTCGTAAGGAAGCTATCTACAAACGTACAATCGAAAAATACCCGAACGACTACCGTGCTTACAACAACCTGGGTATGATGGCTTACATGGCTGGTGACAAGGCTGCTGCTGAAAACTACTTCAAACAGGCTGCAAGCAAGAGCTCAAGCGCTGCTGAAGTTAACACCAACCTCGGTCTGTGCGAATTGGTTAAAGGTAACGTAGCTGAAGCTGAAAACTACCTGAGCAAGTCTACCGGTGCTAACACTGCTAACGAAGCTCTGGGTAACCTGTACATCAAACAGGGTCAGTATGACAAGGCTGTTGCTGCATTCGGCGACACTAAGACTAACTCAGCTGCATTGGCTCAGATCCTGGCTAAGGATTACAACAAGGCAAAGAACACTTTGACTGCTGTTAAGAATCCGGATGCTTACACTGACTACCTGATGGCTATCGTTGGTGCTAGAACTAACAACGCTGATCTGGTTAAATCTAGCCTGGCTAAAGTAGCTCAGAAAGATGCAAATCTGGCTGCTCACGCTAAGATTGACCGTGAATTTGCTAAATATGACATCCAGTAATCATTGAGATACTGGTTCTCATTTTGAACAAAGAAATTCAAAAGGGCATGTCGCTGACATGCCCTTTTTTTATTCATGAAAAAAGATTCATAAAATCAGCCGGTTCACCAAAAATTGTGTACTTTCGCAAAAAACAAATCGGAACAATGAAAGGACGCCATTCGCTATTGTTGATACTAGCTCTTACTCTGCTTCTTCCCGCCTGCCGGAAAGAAGTCAAATTTGAACTGACAGGAGAACTCACCGGTCTGCAGACAGACAGACTGTTAGTCATCTATGACGATCCGGTAGCCAGACTGGACACAATCTTTCCGAAGAACGGAACATTTACCTATACATTTATTCCTGATACATTCACCAATTTCCGACTGGTGAACGACTCTGGTATGTACATCCCGATATTTGCAGGAAAAGGCTGGGAAGTCAGGCTGAAAGGAAGCTTCCGCCACCCTGAGACAGAAGGTGACGGGCCCAACTCCGACTACCGTGATTTCCTGAGCAGCATCAGCGGCCATGAGAATGATACAGCCTTCCTCCGCAAGCAAGCTGAAACCTTTATCCAGAGCCATCCGGAATCCTTCGCCTCGGCCTATGTGCTGGAACAATACTTCATCCGTACAGCCAACCCCGACCGCGACCGGATCAGCCGACTGATGGAGCCTCTGACAGGCAGGGTGAAAGACTGCCGGGTACTTGCCCCCGCCACTGCCCTGCTGGGTGAAAAGAAGAACGACAGCCGGTTTGTCAACTATTTCTCCTGCAAGGACCGCAACGGGAAATACCTTTCCTGGAACAGCGGCAAGGAAGCATATAGCTGATCAGTTCTGGGCCAGCTGGGATGCAGCCAGCATCAGCGAACGCGATTCGCTCTTCAGCCTGCTCAGCGATTTTCCTGAAGAAAAATTCAGGGTGCTGAATTTCTCGCCCGACACCAGCCGCGAAGACTGGCTCAAGGCTGCCGGGAAGACAGCAAGCAATGGATGGAGACCTGCGACTTCAAGGGATGGGACAACCAGCTTGTCAGGCAGAACTCCGTCGCCCGCCTGCCGGCCAACCTGCTGATTGACCACAGCCGCAGAATCCTCGGCACCGGCCTTCACGGAGAAGCCCTCAAGGCGAAACTGAAGGAACTCATCAAATAACCGGAAAAACATACAATAAAGAAAAACACACCATGCTGGTCAAAACATTCGGTGCCGCCGTACAAGGTATCGACGCCACCCCCGTCACCATCGAAGTCAACAGTTCCCGCGGCATCCGCTTCTTTCTGGTCGGCCTGCCCGACTCGGCCGTCAGGGAAAGTCATGAACGCATCGTATCAGCCCTCCAGGTAAACGGCTACCCGTTTCCCGCCTGCCAGCTGGTGGTCAATATGGCACCGGCCGATATCCGCAAGGAAGGATCGGCCTACGACCTTCCGCTGGCCGCCGGCATTCTGGCTGCAACCGGCGGAATCCGCAGCGACCGGCTTCCGCACCTGATGCTGACGGGAGAGCTCGGGCTCGACGGAAGTCTGCAACCCGTCCGCGGTGCCCTGCCATTGCGCTGGCCGCACGCCGCCAGGGGCTGGAAGGACTGATCCTTCCCCGCCGGAACGCCTGCGAAGCCGCCGTGGTGGAAGGCATTGACATATATGGAGCAGACAACATCGGCCAGGTGATCCGCTTCCTCAACGGAGAAGAAGACCTGCCGGTCACGCATACGGACATCCGGGAGATATTTGCCCGCGGACAGGAAACAGCCGGCCCGGACTTTGCCGACGTGAAAAGGCAGGAAAGCGTAAAGCGTGCCCTGGAAGTGGCAGCGGCAGGCGGCCACAACATCCTGATGATCGGGCCTCCCCGGAAGCGGGAAGTCCATGATGGCCC
>ENA-OQAN01000512-OQAN01000512.1-human-gut-metagenome-genome-assembly--contig:-NODE-512-length-20611-cov-6.227397_pt1 | contig 20611 bp, 20 predicted proteins | sample MGYA00242735_ERZ504527 | MGnify/ENA primary metagenome ERZ504527 (study PRJEB26092, sample SAMD00036230) | human gut metagenome | host: Homo sapiens | study: EMG produced TPA metagenomics assembly of... | reverse complement strand
CTGTGATTCTGTTTCAGCCATTGCAGGCTTCCGGCATAGCGAATTGAAGTAGTTTACGCAGCTTTGAATATCTTTACTGTTTTTATTAGATGAGGCATTGTTGGAATCATTGTTCATCTGATTTGAATTTGGCATAGACATAGAATCCTTTGGATGATTCTTATAGAGTCTGTTCTTTTCTTCAGGTTTCTTTAATCCACCGGCTTCTTGTATGAGTCGGATTAATTCAAACTGAAAAGTTTTTCTAAGCTTAGTAAAATTGAAATGATGAAATGTTTTGATTTTATCTTTTTTAAAAGAATAGATCAATTCAGGAATAAGACAATGGATGTGTGGATTCCATTTAAGGTCTCTTCCAAAAGTATGTATAGTGGCAATCATACTAAATTCATTACGAACAGAAATATCTTTGAATATATAGTGAGTATCAGAAAGCTTTTTCTTTTTGAGTTTATCGGCAAGAGATTTATTGGTAAGAATGGAAATGGTGTTTCTAGCTGCAACAAACAAAAGATTGAGTTGAGTACGGTCTTGTCTAAACCAGTTTCTAAGTTCTTTAGGAATAGTAAAGACAATGTGTCTATGAGGGCAGTCAAGACAAAAAGAAATGGCTTTGGCTACAAGCTGTTTGGCATATTTAACACCACAGGCATTACAAAATCTAGAATGACAAGAATGGGGGACGACATTCCAGTTGTCACAATTAGGACATTCAAACTGGTCAAAACCAAGATAACATGTGTGACAAAGTAGTGAACGTTCTGCATTGTCTAAAATGCAAGGACGAGCTTTACCTGAAGCATCTAGTTTTCTTATATAGTCAATATTATCGAAGAAGATATTCTTGATGGGATGAATGAAATTAAAGTTTCGAACATCACAATCTAATAATGATAGAGTTTCAATTGGAATGTTCGAATGATAAATAGTGTCCATATATTAATTATATGTGAATTTAATGCGAATATGTGAGAATATCAACAAATATCACATATTCACATTGGTGATATAATAATAAAAATAAAATAATTTAGAAAGTCTCAAATCTACCTGTTAAACCCGTTCTGAATATAGTATAATAGAGTCAGATAGAACAGGAGGACTAGCCTTATGAAGGTGTTTTCAATGTCACAAAGAATCTATTATAAAGATCTGGAACCAGAAGCTGAATCCATCATAAAAAAGGATCTTGAACTGTATAATTGTATGCTTCATAAGGCATTCAAAATCTGCTTTGATCGTGCTTATAAGGATGTTACTTATTCAGACACGGATCAAAGAATGATCAAGTCCTTTTATGGTACAAGTGACTATTTTCCTTTATCTGCCATTTATGAGGCCAAGGCTTTGGTGAAAAGTCTTAAATGTCTTGAAAAAGAAAATCAAGATATGATCAAGACTCGTCTTAAAAAGATAAACAAAAAACTAAAAAAGAATGAGAATCAATTGAAGAAGGCTTTAAAGGAAAAAGAGAAACTGATCAATAGATCCAAGAAAAAGAAATATACAGTAGAAGATTATCTGTATGAGGTGCAGGTATTGGATCCAAATATCAAAAGATTGAAGAGCATCATTCGCAATCTAAAATTCAGAAGAAATCGAAATGAGTTCAAACTTAAAAGAAAGATGCCTTCTGTATGTTTTGGTGGTAAAAAGAATCTGAGAAGTGATTTAGAAACTTTTAGATTCAGAAGACAAAGAAGAATGCTTATTACAGGCAGAAGACAAGGCAAGTATTCAAACAACCTTTTCAAATTAAATGTTGATAATGATATGCTGACCTATCGAAGCACGCAGAAAGACATTGTATTCAAAGTGCAGTTTCATAAGTACAAGGATGAATTGTACGCAAGAGTCAATGAAAAACACAATTCACCTGATAAGGCAGTAGCCTATGAATTGATGGATTATGGTGAATACTTTATTGTGAAAGCTATATTTGAAAAACATATGAATCTTCCAAAGACAGATACATTGTATGGAGCCGTAGGAATCGATATCAATGTGGACCATATAGCACTATGTGAAACCAATAAGGATGGAAATATCGTTCTGATCAAGAAGTATCCAATCCATAAAGAGAATACCAAAAACAAACGAAATGAAGAACTGTATCAGCTGGCCATTGAAATCATGGGATTTTGTAAATCCAAGAAGAAGAGTCTAGTAGTTGAAGACTTGAATTTCAAGCAGTTGAAAACAAGGATGCTCTATCGACCAAAGAAGGAAAACAAAACATTATCGAGTTTTGCGTATAAAAAGATACTAGAAAAAGTGGAAAGAAAATGTATAATGAATGAAGTGGATGTAATCAAAGTAGATCCAAAAAATACAAGTAAGATTGGAAAAGAAAAGTATACAAAGATCAAAGGATTGAGTGTACATTATTGTGCAGCCTATGTGATCAATCGAAGAGGCATGGGATTTGTAGATTAAATGAAATAAATAATCAGAACCAGAAGTTTATGATATCTTACTGGATGATAGGTACATAGATCATGGATGAAATTCTGAAGTATTTATAAGCAGAGCATACAATAAAAACTCCATCGTAAAAAGACTGAATGTATCGGGATACCGAATGATTCAGAAAGATGGAGTAGCTATTGAAATGTTACTGGACGACTGGAAACGAACCGGGCACGTCAATTAGACGTGTGACTTTCATTTGAAAGTCTTTTCTTGACGCGTTTCGTATTACTATTAAACAAGTAAAAGGAAGTGCTATATGGTTAGGACAATTGTATGTGATTTAGATGGATCTTTAATGAATCCGAGTAGTGGAATCTATGTCAATGAAGCTGTTAAAGAAGCATTGATTGAAGTTGAAAAAAGAGATGTCTTAGTCGTATTAAATTCAGCTCGATGCTTTCAAGGTGTGTATCCATTGTCTAAACAGATTTTGATGCAAGATTTTGGTGGATATGTCATTAGTTGTAATGGAGCCTATTGTTTTGATGTGAAAATGAAAAAGACGATGTTTGAGTATGTAATCTCAAATAACGATGTTTCATTTATTTGGCAATATGCTCAAAAGCATAATTTAGGCGTTGGATATAGTCAACCCGATTATTTTGTGGCCAATAAAATGACACATGGATTTGAACTGGATATGCATAATTGTGATGTGGATTACATTTTAACGAATCACATGGAAAAATATTTAAAGGGTTCTGTGTGGAAAGTGTCTATATCGGATTCAAAATCACGAATTGATTCAATTTATGATGAAATGAAATCGATTATTGAATTTAATTGTAATGTAAAAGTTGTGCATAGTACAGATACGATGATTGACATTATTCATAAGGATTGTGAAAAGTTAAATAGTGTGAACCGCTTGTTGAAAAATCTTGAAATCTCTTGGAAGGATGTCAGTTCTATAGGGGATGGCTCAAGCGATGCGCCTGTATTAGAAGCATCTGGCTTAGGTGTAACACTTGAAAATGGTTGTGAAGCATGTAAAAAAGTCGCAAATAAAATTGTTCCATCATGTTATGAAGATGGCTGTATAGAGTGGTTAAAGGAGTTATAAAAATGAGAGTAGTCGATATGCATTGTGATACGATTCTAGAATTATTGAGTCGTGATTTAAAAGGGAAAGAGGCAAGTTTGTATTCAAATGATTTGTCGATTGATTTAGAAAAAATGAAGAAGGGTAATTATTTATTACAGAATTTTGCGTTGTTTACAGATCAAAAAGAACTAGCGATTCCTGAGCAACAGACAATGCGTTTGTATGATGAATATTGTACACAAATGGATAAGTATGCAGATTATATTGCACCTGTATATACGTTTAGTGATATTGAGAAGAATGATAAAGAAGGAAAACTATCGAGTTTGTTGACACTTGAAGATGGTGGTGTTTGCTTCAATGATTTAGCGATGTTAAGAAACTACTATCGCATGGGTGTAAGAATGATTGCACTAACATGGAATTATGAGAATGGAATTGGTTATCCAAACCTTTCTATGAAAGATATGAATGGAAATCGACCTAACTATAAGCGTAGTGTAGATACAGAAAGAGGATTGACAGAGTTTGGTATTTCATACGTAAAAGAAATGGAAAGACTTGGTATGATCATTGATGTTTCTCACTTAAATGATGCTGGTTTCTATGATGTATTGAAATATACGACAAAACCATTTGTGGCATCACATTCAAACGCAAGAAGTGTATGCAATGTAGCCCGTAATATGAGTGATGATATGATTCTTCAATTGGCAAAACGTGGTGGTGTCATGGGACTTAATTTCTGTGGCAGTTTCTTAGCGGATCGCACTGATCACAAGAGTTGTGTCGAAGATATGGTGAAACATATTCTTTACATCAAAGATTTAGCTGGAATTGATGTCATTGGATTAGGTACAGATTTTGATGGGATTTCATGTCCTTTAGAAATTGAAGATGCTTCTATGATGAATCTATTAGAAGAAGCTTTATATAAGGCAGGGCTTACACAAGAAGAAGTAGAAAAAATCTTCTATAAGAATGTATTAAGAGTCTATAAATCAGTATTGTAAATGGATCGTTTGATCCATTTTTTTGTTTTTCTTGAAGAATATGATATAATTTCGAATGTAAATTTCTATAAGAAATATGAAAGAGAGAATGAAAGATTATGGAATTATTGAAATTGTTAGGTATTCTAATTGTCGTAATCGGATTTGTATTAAAATTGGATTCGATTTTGATTATTATGATTGCCGCTATTGTGACTGCACTTGTTGCAGGTATGGATCCTGTTACTTTCTTGGAAACACTTGGATCTAGTTTTGTCGCTAACCGCAGTATGTGCGTGTTTGTGATGGTTATGGTTGTTACGGGTACGTTAGAAAGAAATGGTTTAAAACAGGCAGCTGCCAATTTGATGAAGAAATTTAAAAATGCATCAGCTGGTGTTGTTCTTGCGATTTATGGTGTGTTCCGTCTAGTCTTTGCGGCATTTAATGTAAGTTTTGGTGGCGTTGCCGGATTTGTTCGTCCTATTGTATTGCCTATGGCGACTGCAGCAGCTAAGAAAAATGGTAAAAAGATCAGTGAAAAGTATGAAGAAAACTTAAAAGGAATGGCAAGTGGTATGGAAAATATCGCATGGTTCTTCGGACAAGTTTTGTTTGTAGGAACAAGTGGAATGATCTTAGTGCAATCTACATTAGCTGGCTTAGGATACAATGTTGAATTGGTCGATTTAATGAAAGTGCAGATTCCGGTCGCTATTATTGCCGTAGCTGTTGCGATCGTGTATTACTATCTTAAAGATAAACAACTATCTAGAAAGGAGACAAAATAATGAATCCAATTCAATTCTACACAAGTGTGGATGTTACACTTTCAGAAAAACTATTAGAAGTCATGTATTGTATTATTGGATTGATTTCTATGTATGTTGCCTTTAAAAATCTAAAAGATCAAGAAAACAAAAACAGTGTCGGCTCATTTGTTTTCTGGTTTGATCTAGGACTTATGTTTGTGCTAGGTAAATGGTTACCTGCCTTGGCTGATGGTATCTTATTGATTATCTTGGTTTTACCTCCAATTTTTAAGAAAGTTTCACCTGGTAATGAGCCTGAACCTACTCTTGAAGAGATGGAACAAAATAATAAAAAGATTGGTGCAAAAGTATTTGTTCCAGCTGTATGTATTGGTTTATTTGCGTTACTAGCTGCATTCTTTACTAAGATTTCACCATTAGTTGGAATGAGTGTTGGTGTTTTTGTAGCCATGATCATTTTACGAATCTATTCAAAATCAAATACACCAAATGTTTTCTTAAAAGATTGTCGAAGAATGATGGATGTGGTTGGACCATTAAGCATGCTTCCCATGTTACTTGCTGCTTTAGGTGCCGTATTTACAGCTGCAGGTGTTGGAGATGTCATTTCTAGTTTAGTATCTAATATTATTCCTGCAGGCAATGTTACAATTGGAATTATTGTTTATGCGATTGGCATGGCAGTATTTACAATGATCATGGGAAATGCTTTTGCGGCAATTACCGTAATGACAGTTGGGATTGGGGCACCTTTTGTCCTTAAATATGGAGCAGATCCAGTAGTGATTGGATCTCTAGCATTAACTTGTGGATATTGTGGTACACTATGTACGCCAATGGCAGCAAACTTTAATATGGTTCCTGTCGCAATTCTAGAAATGAAAGACAAAAATGGTGTCATTAAAAAACAAGTGCTTGTTGCCGTAATTATGTTAGTGGTACAAATCGTCATGATGATCATGATGTCATAGGAGATGAAATGTTATGAAAAAAGTATTGATTACAGGTTTTGATCCTTTTGGAGGAGAAAAAAATCAATCCAGCTTATGAAGCTGTTAAATTATTGCCGGATGAAATTGGTGGAGCAAAAATTATTAAGAAAGAAATTCCTACGGTATTTCAAAAAGGGCCAGAGGCAGTTTATGAAGAAATTCAATCTTCTAAACCAGATTATGTATTGTGTATTGGTCAAGCAGGAGGAAGAAGTCAAGTCACACCGGAATGGGTGGGTATTAACTTTAGAAATGCAAGAATTGCCGATAATGAAGGCAATCAACCGTTACAGACAAGTGTTGTAGAAAATGGCCCAGAAGCTTATTTTACAATGCTTCCTGTATTTAGAATGGTTGAGAAAATGAAAGAAAATGGAATTCCTGCAAGTGTTAGCTATACAGCAGGTACTTATGTTTGTAACGATGTAATGTATTCTGTATTGCATTATTGTCATACAGAATTTAAAGATGTAAAAGGTGGCTTTATGCATGTGCCTTTTGCGACTGAACAAACAGTAAATCAGCCAGCAGGAACTCCTGGAATGAATTTAAAAGATATTGCTAAAGCCATTGAATTGTCTGTAGAAGCTATGTTAGAGAGTGATACGGATATTAAAGTGGTTTCTGGAGAAACACATTAAGAGAAAAGATTTGTTCTTTTCTTTTTTTTCTTGTTCAAAAAAAAGGGTGAGTCTATTATTGTGACTCACCAAGAAATAGGAATATATGAAATAAACAGAATAAGTTATTTAGGAAAGGGTTATATGTATTGGGTTGATACCTGTTTATTTCTGTTTATAGAATAGTCTTTAAAACTTAAAAGAAGCTTAAAGAAACTGTGAAAATATTTACAAATTTATGAAAAAATGTAATTTCTTTCTTGACACTATGTATATGTTGAGTATAATAAGCACTATAAAGTGAATCGAGTAAAGATAGAGGCAGCATTGCATCAGAGTAAAACATGGAGTTGGCAGACTGTGAAGTGTTTGAAAGGTAACCAATGCCGAAAGAGATAAAATGGCAATTTTGTTTCTTGGGGTTATAAGGAATACTTATAACACTCCTTCGTCAGGAAGAGGCGTTATCTTATAGTTAATGAGATATTTTTTAGCTATGTGGTATGCCGCATAGCTTTTTTCTATTCTTTGCCGATTAGAGAAGGAGAAAAAAGAAAATATGAACTTTAAAAAAATTAATGGCATCTGCATGGTATGTGCTTTTGCACTAACAGGATGTGGATCAAACACAGCTACAACATCAGAAGATAAAGACACATTTGTCGTAGGAATGGAATGTGCATATGCTCCATTTAACTGGCAAACATCTGAAAAAACAGATACTTCTGTAAAATTAGGAAAATCAGGATATGCGGATGGATATGATGTTCAAATCGCAAAAAAGATCGCAAAAAAATTAGGAAAGAAATTAGTCATTAAGAAAACTTCATGGGATGGATTGATTCCAGCTTTAGAGGGTGATGAAATCGATGCGATTATCGCTGGTATGACTAAAGATAAAACACGTGAAGAAGGAGCTGACTTTACAACTCCATATTATGATTCAAAGGGAATGATCATGATTGTTCGTAAAGATGGTGAAGAAGCTGGATACACAGATATTCAACAATTTACAGGTAAAAATATTGTTGGTCAAAAATCAACAAACTATGATTCAGTCATTGATCAAATTAAAGGTGTAAATCACGTAACACCAAAGGCTACTTATCCTGAAATGGTATTGGCTTTACAACAACACGAAGTGGATGGAATTACTGCTGAAATGGCAGTTGCGAAAGGTGTTGTAGAAGCAAACCCTGACTTAACAGTCGTTCAATTTGCAGATGGACATGGTTTTGATTGTGATACAACTGTTTCAATCGCATTAAAAGAAGGTTCTCGTGATTCTGAATTCTTCAAAAAAGTTCAAAAAGCATTGGATAGTATTAGTGATGAAGAACGTGAAGAATGATGGAACATGCAGTAGAAAACCAACCAACAGAGGATTAATTATGCGTATTGATTTTGCGAAAGCTTGGAACATATTTGTTCATAATCTACCTCTTTTCCAATATGGAATTGAGATGACCTTGTTGTTTGCATTTGTTGGTACGTTTGCAGGATTTGTCGTCGGCTTATTAGTCGGCGGCATTCGTGCGATTGAGATCAATGAATATGATTCAACGGGTATTAAAGTTTTAAAAAGAATAGGTAGAATCATTACGGGATTGTATATTTGGGTGTTCAGAGGTACACCAATGATGGTTCAAGCTATGTTTATTTACTATTTAGGAAAACCTGTGATTGGATGGACTCCGATTACTGCAGGTTTGATTATTATTTCAATCAATACAGGCGCTTATATGGCTGAAATTATTCGTTCTGGAATTCAGTCTGTGGATAAAGGACAAAATGAAGCTGCGATGTCTTTAGGTATGACAACAACGCAAACTTTGATGTATGTTGTATTTCCTCAGGCCATTAAGAATTCATTTCCTTCTATTGGAAACCAATTGATTGTAAATATTAAGGATAGTTCAATGTTGAATGTTATTACGGTAACGGAATTGTACTTCCAGACAACATCTGTAGCAGGAAGTAACTATCGTTATATTGAAACGTTTATGGTTTCAGCCGTTTTATATTTAATTTTAACAACACTTGCTTCTTTCTTATTGAATTATCTTGAAAAAAGAATGGACAGCGAAAGCAGTATGAAAGATTTCTGTAGCTAGGAGGGTATTTATGGAAACAATTATTCAAATTCAACATCTCCAGAAACATTTTGGAAATCTTAAAGTATTAAATGATGTAGATTTCGATATTCATAAAGGAGAAGTGGTTACGATTATTGGGTCGAGTGGATCTGGTAAAAGTACAATGTTAAGATGTGTAAACCTATTAGAAAGAATGGATGGAGGCCATGTTCTATATCATGGTAAAGACATTCTAAGTGGTCAAATGGATGTCAATGAATATCGTTCTAAGGTTGGAATGGTGTTCCAAAGTTTTAACTTATTTAATAATTTGACTGTTTTAGAAAACTGTATGTTAGGTCAGATTCGTGTTTTAAAGAAATCAAAAGAAGAAGCGAAGGCTACAGCTTTGAAATTCTTAGATGAAGTTGGCATGAAAGAGTTTGCGAATAAGCCTAGTACTAAACTTTCTGGTGGACAAAAGCAACGTGTTGCGATTGCTCGTGCCTTGTGTATGGATCCAGAAGTGTTATTGTTTGATGAGCCAACTAGCGCACTAGATCCAGAAATGGTTGGCGATGTTTTGGATGTCATGAAAAAGTTAGCTGATGAAGGTTTGACTATGGTTATCGTTACACATGAAATGCAGTTTGCCAGAGAAGTCAGTGATCGTGTTTTTTTTATGGATAAAGGTGTCATTGCAGAACAGGGTACTCCTGAACAATTGTTCGAGCATCCTCAACAAGAAAGAACACAACAATTTTTATCTCGTTATCAAAGCCGTTAAGCGGCTTTTTCTTTTTGTGAAAAAATTCATTTGTTGAGACGAGTTCATTGAAAAAAGGCCTAGTTAGTGTTATATTATTATCGATTAATGGAGGAAAAATACAATGGAAAAAAGACCAGTAATTTTGGTTGTTATGGACGGTATTGGTATTCGTGAAGATAAGAAGAACAATGCTGTTGCATTAGCCAACAAACCAACACTTGATAAATTGTGGGCAGAATGTCCACATACACAACTTCGTGCTCATGGACTTGCAGTAGGACTTCCTACAGATTCAGATATGGGTAACTCAGAAGTTGGACACAACGCATTAGGTTGTGGACAAATTTACTCTCAGGGAGCTAAATTAGTTAATGAAAACATTGAGTCTGGAGAAATCTTCAATTCTAAAACTTGGAAGGATTTAGCTGAAAATGCAAAAGGAAATAAAATGCATTTCATCGGTCTTTTAAGTGATGGAAACGTACACTCTAATATTTCTCACTTAAAGGCTTTGATTAAAGAATCTAAAAATGAAGGTATTAAAGAAGTTCGTGTTCATGCATTACTTGATGGACGTGATGTTCCTGCAACTTCAGCTTTAGAATATGTAAATGATATTGAATCATTTATGGCAGAATTAAATGATGACAATTTCCACGCATGCATCGCTAGTGGTGGTGGACGTATGCAAATCACAATGGACCGTTATGAAGCTGACTGGTCTATGGTTGAACGTGGATGGAAAATTCACGTAATGGGTGAAGGAAGACAATTTGCTTCAACTACAGAAGCTATTGAAACGTATCGTAAAGAATTAAATGTTGTTGACCAAGATCTTCCAGGATTTGTTATTGCGAAAGATGGTGCACCTGTAGGAACTATCGATGATGGAGATAGCGTTGTATTGTTCAACTTCCGTGGTGACCGTGCTCAAGAAATCTCTTTAGCATTTGATGGGGATGCTTCATTTGATAAATTTGATCGTGTTAAAGTTCCAAATGTTAAATTTGCAGGTATGTTACAATATGATGCAGACTTACAAATTCCAAAGAACTATTTGACAGAACCACCAAAAATTAAATATACATTAACTGAAGAATTGTGTAAACATGGTATTCGTGAATATGCAATCAGTGAAACGCAAAAATATGGACACGTTACATATTTCTGGAATGGTAACCGTTCAGAAAAATTTGATGAGTCTTTAGAAACTTATGTTGAAATCCCAAGTGATGTAGTTCCATTCGAACAAAGACCTTGGATGAAGGCTGCTGAAATCACTGATAAATTGTGTGAAGCAATCGAAAGTGGAAACTATGATTTCATTCGTACAAACTATCCAAACGGTGACATGGTAGGACACACTGGAAGTTTACCAGCAACTATCATTGGTGTTGAATCAGTAGACTTAGAACTTGCACGTGTTATTGAATCAGTAAATAAAGTAAATGGTATTTTATTAGTTACTGCAGACCACGGTAATGCGGATGATGAAAGTAAGACTAGCCACACATTAGCACCAGTTCCATTCATCGTATACAATGCGGAATGTGAATTAAAAGAAGGCGAAGATCTAGGATTGTCAAATGTTGCAGCTACAGTTTGTGATTTCTTAGGATTAGAACCAAACGAACACTGGAACCCATCTTTAAAAAAATAGTTTAGATTATTAAGGAGTAATGTTAAAAAAACTTTACTCCTTTTTTACTTGCTTTCATGATAAAATGACAAAAAAAGAGGGTTGATTTTATGGAACGAGTCTTAATTGTTGAAGACGATGAAAATATTCGTCAATTATTAAAATTAACATTGGCTAGTTTTAATTATGAACTAGTTGATTTTGAAAATGGAAAAGATGCATATGATTATCTGCAAAACAATAAAGTGGATTTAGCTATATTAGATTTGATGTTACCAGGCATGAATGGATATGATATATTAAAATTTATTCGTTCAAAGGCAATGCTTAAAGATTTACCTGTTATTATCTTAAGTGCAAAAGATAAAGAGCTTGATAAAATCATGGGACTTGATTTAGGAGCTGATGACTATTTGACAAAGCCGTTTAGTGTGTTAGAGCTTGCTGCTCGTATTCGTTCATTACTTCGTAGAAGTAAAAAGGATGAACGATTGATTCAAATACATGGCTTATGTATTGATTTAGATAAAAGAACGGTGACAATTCATGAAGAACCGGTTGAATTGACATTCAAAGAATTTGAATTGTTGAAATATTTAGCTAAAAATGAAGGTAGAGCTGTATCACGAGAAGAGTTGATCAATCAGATTTGGGGATATGATTTTATTGGAGAAAGCAGAACACTGGATGTACATATTAACTCATTGCGTAAGAAGATGGGAAATGAATATGCACATTGGATTCAATCTGTAAGACAGGTTGGATATCGTTTTGTTGCTGAGGATAACAATGCATAAGAAGATTGTTCATTCGTTTTTAACAACTTTTTTGATCACATTTATCTTGGGCTTTGGTTTACTTTACGTGAGTTTATATAAAGCATCTATTTCTCAAGATCGACAATATTTAATGAATACAGTTAAATTGGTGAAAAATTTAGAAATAGATGATTTAAATACGACTCGTTTGGGTGATACTTTTAAATCGGAAGATATTCGTATCACAATTATTAAGCGAAACGGAAAAGTTTTATATGATAACTATAAAAATAGAATTCGTGAAAAACATCTGCAGCGTGAAGAAGTAAAACAAGCTATTGCTCAAGGTACAGGGACATGTATTCGTCATTCAGATACAATGCAACGTTCTTATTTATATGTAGCTGACTATGAGGAAGATAATCAAACAATTGTTCGTTTAGCTATGCCATTTGATGGATTGAGCCAATCTATTTCGATATTATTAGCACCATTTTTATTTAGTATTGCCGTATCTTTTATGGTGGTATTTGTTTTGTCTAAAAAAATGGCCAATGAAATTGTAGAACCTTTTAAAGATATTACAAATACAATTAATTCAACAGATATTTCAAAAGAAGTGCTATCGTTTCATAAATATAATTATCCCGAACTTTATGGAATCACAGATGCATTGACGAAAATGTCCGAAGAAAATAAAAAGTATTTAGAAAGACTGGAAAAAGAAAAAAAGGTTCGCCAGGAATTTTTCAGTAATGCGAGTCATGAATTAAAAACACCACTCACCTCTATACGTGGATATACAGAATTGATTCGTTCGCATACAATTCAGGATAGTGCTCAAATCGATACATGTTTAGATTGTGTTTTAAAAGAGAGTGACCACATGACGCAGTTGATCAATGATATTTTAACGATTTCAAAATTAGAAACAGAAGAGATGCAAGTCACATATTCGCATATTCAAGTAAAGAAATTGTTGGATTCTGTTGTCGAGACTTTAAAACCACAAATTGAAGCGATGCATTTAAATGTTTATGTGAATGCGACAGAGTTTACCGTTTTTGCGAGTTTAGATCATATTAAAGGTATCTTCTATAATTTAATTTCGAATGCAATTAAGTACAATAAACAAAACGGACGAATAGATGTTGTTCTAAAGAAAAATCAAAAAAATATGTATTTTAGTGTGGAAGATACAGGTGTGGGAATTGCGCAAGAAGAGCAGAGTCGAATCTTTCAAAGATTTTATCGTGTGGATAAACAACGCTCAAAAACAATTCCAGGTACAGGTTTAGGTTTGTCGATTGTAAAACATGTTGTCTATTATTATCAAGGCAAAATTCATTTAACTTCAAAGGAAGATGTGGGAACTAAAATCACAGTTGAATTGCTATTATTGTAAAAGAAATCCCAGAGAATTAGTCTCTGGGATTTTGTGCATATTCTTGTTTTGATTGTAAAACACGGATTGCGAATACAAATAGAATAACCAATCGAATGATATCTATGATGATAAAGAAGATAAATACACGAATTGAATATTCCTGTGATTTATAGTAGTTCATAAAGGTTGGTAGATAAACTAAAATACGAATAATTTCGCCTATCATACAACATGCGATAATCTTCTTTGTCGCCTTTTGATTGTAGTACATACAGAATAATGGAATGGTCCAAATAAAAGCAGTAAAAATACACAACATAAAGATGTCTTTTGTTGCAAATACTTTTTGCATATCCAAACTTGCGAATAGATTTGAAAAGATTTGGATAAGAATTGGAAATAAAATTAATTCGCCATAAATAATAATGCCTAAACGAACGGATAGTTGGGGCAAAGTCATAGGGGCTTTTTCTACTACATATTCATCTTCTTCATCTTGTTCCGTTTGTTCGAATTTATTTTCGTATCTATCTTTGATTTTTTCATAATCTGCATTCTTTGTTTGTTTAGCTACCCAATCATCGTCTTCATCGTCCAATTCGATTGTGTGATCAAAATAAATCTTACACCAACGATTGTTTCTTAAGTATCCACCAATTTGGCAAAGCACAATGGTTTTTAAAAGCATACAAGCAACAAGGACAAAGAATGGTAAGATAGTCGTAAGGTTTGACAACAATAATTTGATTGGAAAGTATATAATCAAAAAACTGATCGCAATATCTATCCAATATAGAATACGAAACCATTTTTTACCGGTTGAAAGAAGAATAAATGCGATGCCATATAAAAGAATCTGTCCGATTCCTAACTTAATCAACATAGAGCGAAAAGCTGGATCATCTACTTTCAAGAATTCCATGCTTGAGAAAAGATATGCCATGGCTAAAAAATAAACGCAAAGTACAAAAAAATAAAGAATAAGATGTATAGTGATTTTATGTTTTGATTTTTGGTATAGGATTAGGTTTTCTTCTTGTTTAGAATACATATATGACCTACTTCTATTAGAAATGATTGATTCATTTCTCTTAATACATTCTATCACAGAACGCAGAAACTAATAAAATACATTGTCAATATTTTAACAATGGATTAATATATCAAAGGAGGGATAACAAACATGGAATTAAAAACAATTCGAATTCAACGTGTGGTTGAAAAACAAAATTTGGCTTCTGTTATGAAGAGTGGATCATTGGATGTTTTAGCTACACCGCAAATGATCGCATGGATGGAAGAAGCTGCATGTCTATGCCTAGAATTAGAAGAAGGTAAGACAAGTGTTGGCATCAGTATGAATGTGTCTCATGATATGGCAAGTCCATTAGGGGCAACAATCACAATTGAGGCTAAGATGGTTAATGTGGATGGTCGCAAAATTGATTATGAAGTACAAGCGTTCCAAGATGGTAAATCAATTGGAAAAGGTGTACACAGTCGTTTTGTGGTTGATGCACAAAAATTTATCGATAAAACATACAAGAAATAAAAAAAGGAACCCATGTTATTTTGCATGGGTTTTAAAATCCGCTTTTGATTCTATCTATATCTTTCTTATCGCCACTAGCTAACCAAACCATATAATCCGGATAATTTGTGTCTTTAAGTGCTTTTATTTCTTGTTTTACACCATCTGCATCTATATTATATCCCTGAATCCATGTTCGGTATTTAGCGGGATATTTGATACTTTTTAATTGCTCGTCACTGATCTTAGTGAATGCATATAAAGTGTCGTATGGCTTTTTCAACAGGATTATCAATGTTAAAGCTTCCATTTGAAAAGTGATCTAAATAAGGCATAGGACAAATGATATCAACGACATTGGCGATGGCTGGAAGAAATTGTCCAATATCTTGATCATCGCAAGCTACAATAGGCCATGCGAACATATCGGCTGCAACATAAACGTGTTTTGGGGATAATTCTTCTTTTGCGTATTGAAGAAAACCTTGGATGGCGGCTACTTTACTTTCTTTATAAGTGTTGTGAAAATTTAGTTTTGAGTTTGCGCTTGCCGTTCCATCAGGAAAGCGAACATAATCAAACTGAATTTCATTAAAGCCTAGATCAGCACACTCTTTGGCAAGTTCCACATTATACATCCACGCTTTTCTAGAATACGCACTAGGCCAGTATTGATCGTTGTAGACAACTAAATTGCCATTATGATCTGTTAATGATTCTTTTGGGTTTTCCATCGCAAAAACAGCATCTTTAAAAGTAACGATACGACTTACGCAATAGAATCCCTTCTTTTTGTATTCTTTAATGATTTTTGTTAAGTCTTTTTTTGAAATCATCGTAGTATTTGTTGCTTGACTAGGATCTGATAAATAATCCTTACATACATCACTCGCATATAAAACTGAGCCTTCATCATTCTTTGTTTCGACAATAATCGTATTGATGTTCTTTAACTTTTCAATGTATTCTTGATTGTTGATGAAATTGTCCATTGATACGTGGACGGACTTAACATGTTTAGGCATCGAATTTTCTTTATATATTTCTTTTTTGATAGGCTTGTAATCAATTTGTGATGCATAGGCATCTTTAGAATATCCATCTTTGTAGTAATCATCCCAATATGTCGAATAAGATATGGCTTGATCATACTTTTTTAATGCTAATTTTCTTGATGATTCCACATATGCACCACTTAAATAATAGGTTTTATTCTGCTTTTTGACTTTGTACCAGCGCATTTGGCCTGTGTCTTTATCCCAGTCTTTTTGATCGATGGATTCTACTTTTACTTTTTCACCTTTCTTGACAATCACTTTACTTAGTTTTCCACCTTTTTCTTCTCTTAAGTTTACCAGTCTTCGACAATAAACATAATCTAAGTGAGTAGCTTCATCAAAACTATTTGCGAGATTTGAATTCTTAACTTTTAGTTTATCGTGATTGTATATGATAATGCTTGAATGTTCTTGTTTTTGATGAACTTTTACTTTTGTACCTTTAGGAATTTTAATTTTTTCAATAACAGCTTCACCATCTTCTAAATGTGCTTTTTCTACCGTTAGCTTATTGGTATCGCATTTAATATATCGAGTAGGGTGGAGTGAGTTTGCGGCTAGGGCAAGTAAAAATAAAAATGCCACGATTATCATTGGAAGAATGAACATTTGTTTACTTTTCATGTAATCACCAATAGAATCGTAGCATAATTCATATAATTGTCAATTTTCAAAGCGCTTTTGGGATGATTTCCATCGAATCAGACCCATATTTAATAGAATTAGGGATAAAGCACCGCAAGTATCAATGCATATGTCTGTAATTTGTGGGCTTCTTCCTGAGACAAAAGATTGATGCCATTCATCACTGCAAGCATATAGAATGCATGTGACCAAAGCGTATAGTACATAGTGTTTCACACCATAGTTCTTATACATATAGAAAGTGTTGAAGCCAAGCATGGCATAAATTGTAAAATGTGCGAGTTTACGAACGATATGCATTGAGAATGGTAAAAATTGTAAAAACCAGGCACTTGTTTGTGTGGATTGTTCTGCATTTTGACTGGAAAAATAAAAGATCAGTAGCATGTTGCAAATTGTAAAAATGGTAAAAATGTGTTTTTTCAATTCGAAAACTCCTTTTGTTGAATAAATAAAGCGTAGTTCGCCTTTTTGTAGTCGGATTCTTTGAAAGAGTGGCGAACATAAATAAAATGATAATCGAAAGCGTTGGACATGTCAAAATCATCTAAAATAATATAACTTGTCACATTGTTTTCATTAATAAATTCTTGAATAGCTTTTGTGCGTGGATTAATCAAAGTAGTAACGGATTTAACATATTTTCCTAAATCAAAGATGTCAAACATGGCCTGAAGTTGTTCTAATGAATAGACTATTCTCCATGAGCTTGTGATGATGATTTGAGCATCATATTTTTCAATGAGTTGCTTCAAAAGTTGAATACTTTCTTTTGAAAAACAATAATAAACTTGATTGACTAAATATGCGTTTAGTGTGGCAATTTTTGGGTGGTTCAATTTTTTTGCCAGGACATCTGGTAAATTGTAATCGAGACAATAGGAATTCTTTTTACGACTCGGATTGATTACTCCATCGATATCTAAAAATATACATGGTTTCATATGTGTTCCTCCTTTTATTATGATAGTCAAAATTGTACTCAAGTTCAAATGTTGATATAATTTGTAAAAAGGATGTGTGATTATGGAAAATAAAATTGTTCTTGTGACAGGAATGTCAGGGGCCGGAAAATCAAGTGCAATGAATGCTCTAGAAGATTTGGGCTATTATTGTATGGATAATTTTCCTAAGGAATTGTTGGATAATTTAGAAGACTTACTAAGAAAAGATGAGTCTCATTATAAAAATGTAGCACTTAGTGTGAGTGCTATTGATTACCAGGCTTTTGTGAGCTACTTTGAAAATATTAACCGCGATCTTCAAATCTTGTTTTTAGATTGTAGCGATGAAGAATTGTTGTTACGTTATCGCTTTACAAGAAGACAACATCCAATGATCGTGAATCATTTGGCTACAACATTAGAAGATGCGATTGAAGTAGAGCGCGATTTTTTGGATCATCTACAAGAGAATTCGCAGAATACGATTCATATTGATACGACAAAATTAAGTACTTCTGCTTTGGCAAGTCGTGTTTTACACCGTTTTAAAAGTGCTCAAAGAAGCGTGTTTACAGTCACATTCCAATCTTTTGGATTTAAACATGGAGTACCATTAGATGCAGATATGGTCATTGATGTTCGTTTCTTGCCAAACCCATTTTATGATCCATTGCTTCGAGATAAAACAGGAAATCAAAAAGAAGTATATGACTATGTAATGGATAAACCAGAAACACAAGAGTTTATTGTGAAACTAAAGGATTATTGTGATTTTGTGTTCTCACAATATGAGAAACAGAACAAGTCCCATATGATTGTTGCGATTGGATGTACAGGTGGTCAACATCGCTCGGTTTCGATTTGTAACTGGTTGTATGATGCATATAAAGATATATATCGTTGTTTTAAATCGCACCGTGATATTGGAGTTGACGAAGAATGAAAAAAATAGTCGTAATTGGTGGAGGTACAGGTCTTTCAAGTATGTTAAAGGGTATGAAACGTTTGGAAGATGTTGATTTAACGGCCATTGTTACAGTAGCCGATGATGGTGGCAGTACCGGAAGAATACGTGATATTTACAATATTCCTGCAGTTGGAGATATTCGACATGTTTTATGTGCTATGGCTGATGAAGAAGATGAAGGCTTTTTCTCTGATTTGCTGAATTATCGTTTTGAAGGAAGCGAAGATGTGGGGGGTCATAATTTAGGAAACTTGATTTTCTTGGCAATGATCAATACTACAGGCTCATTTATGGGAGCTATTGAATCAATTTCAAGAGTATTAAATGTGAAGGGGAATATTCTTCCTAGTACATTGGATGTTGTTACATTATATGCAATGATGAAAGATGGCACGCTGGTTCGTGGAGAAAAAAATATCCCAACGGTATACAACAGTATCGATCATGTTTTTTATCAGAAGTATGTGCATGCATATAAACCGGCTATTGAAGCTATTAAAAATGCCGATTTGATTATTTATGGAATTGGATCTTTATATACTTCAATTATGCCGAATCTAATTATTTCGGATATCTCGAAAGCTATTGAAAAGAACCCTTGTAAGAAAATCTATTTTTGTAATGCCATGTCTCAGCCTGGAGAAACAGATGGATATACGGTTCAGGATCATATTAATGCAATTGAAAAACATTCATTTAAACATCCAGTAGATTTAGTGGTGGTCAATCAATCAAAGTTGCCTAAGGATGTTTTAGATATGTATGCTTTACAGAATAGTTATCCAATTTGTATTGGAAATGAAGCAACAGACTATGCTATTATACAAAGAGATTTGTTGGCATTGGATACAAAAGGTCGTATTCGTCATAATCCAATGGCTGTCAAAGAAGTTGTAGAAGAATTGATCAAGGGGGTATAGACTTGTCCTTTACATCTGAAATTAAAAAAGAAATTTGTAAAGAAGAAATCGATGCTCAAATGATGAAGGCACAATTATGTGCCCTTTTTCAAATGCGAGCAAGTTTACATATGAATTGGCAAGGCATGTATTTGTCGTTTCAAACTGAAAATGCAACAATTGCCAAACATGTTTTTCAAATCATGAAAACGTTATATGATGTCGATCCTCGTCTTTCTGTGTTGAAAAAAATGCAGTTAAAGAAAAATAACATATATCGTATTCAAGTGTTTGATAAGGCTCAAGAAATATTGGAAGATCTTCAGATTCTAACGGATTCAGGTTTACGTTATACACCAAGCGTAAAAATGGTTCGTTCTGAAAGATGGCTAGAGCGTATCTACAAGGGTGTTTTTTGGCTAGTGGCAGTATCAACTCACCAAAATCGAGTAATTATCATCTAGAAATGTCGAGCCAGGAAAAAGATTTAGCGTTAAGTGTTCAAAAATTAATGCAGCGTTTTTATTTGCCGGCAAAAGTCATCGAAAGAAAAAGCGTTTATGTGGTATATATAAAAGCTGGAGATAAAATTGCAGACTTCTTGCGTTTATGTAATGCCTCGAATGCGTTGTTTGAATTTGAGGATTCTAGAATTCAAAGAGATTTCTATAATCAGATCACGCGCCTCGATAATTGTGAGGTTGCCAATGAGGTAAAGAGTTTAAAGGCTGCCAAATCGCAGTTAGAGGCTATTGAATTTTTGGAGAGTCATGCTAAAAATATTGTGATTCCAGAAAAAATTATGCATGCGATGCAAATTCGCAAGATGTATCCGGACGCCAATCTAAATGAATTGTGTTTAGAGTGTAAAAATGAATTTGGTGAAGATATTTCAAAATCTGGAATGAAGCATCGCTTAAGCGAAAGTGAAGCAGATGGCTTCAGAATTAAAGGAGGAATTGGATGCTTAAAAAAAATAGGGATTATAGGCTTATCATTTTTATTGTGTGCATGTTCCTTGGGGGTTTCAATTAAAAAGTCAATG
>ENA-OQAN01000510-OQAN01000510.1-human-gut-metagenome-genome-assembly--contig:-NODE-510-length-20703-cov-3.967049_pt1 | contig 20703 bp, 30 predicted proteins | sample MGYA00242735_ERZ504527 | MGnify/ENA primary metagenome ERZ504527 (study PRJEB26092, sample SAMD00036230) | human gut metagenome | host: Homo sapiens | study: EMG produced TPA metagenomics assembly of... | reverse complement strand
AACGGAATTTTAGTAGGAGGTAAAGGTTAAATAATCGTAATGGTAGAAATACAATTAAAAAAATTTATTTCCAATTTTGCCGCTTCCGACTTTAGTGTCATTTACCATAGGTTTATAGTTCCTTTTCTTATGGGTATCTATTTATCATTTTGTGAATTTACCACAGTAACGGATGCGTCCTTTGTTGGACTGAAAAATTACCTGCGTGTATTTACCGATCCAACATTTGTACATGCGCTGTGGTATACCGCATTATTTACAGTGGTATCAGTGCTTACAATCAATGTATTTGCATTTACCATAGCGATGCTTTTAACAAAGGGAATTAGGGGAACAAATGTGTTCCGGACCGTATTTTTTATGCCAAACCTGATCGGAGGTATCGTTTTAGGATATATCTGGCAGATCCTTTTAAACGGAATTCTGGCAAACTTCGGAAAAACATTGACCTATTCTTCCTCATATGGTTTCTGGGGACTGATCGTTTTGATGAACTGGCAGCAGATCGGTTATATGATGATCATTTATATTGCGGGTATCCAGAACATTCCGGGTGAACTGATCGAGGCGGCAAAGATGGATGGTGCAAACAGCTGGCAGCTGTTAAAGAAAGTAACGATTCCGATGGTTATGCCATCCATCACGATCTGTACATTCCTGACACTGACGAACTCCTTTAAGCTGTTCGACCAGAACCTTGCATTGACAGCAGGAGAGCCGTCAAATAATTCACAGATGCTTGCGTTAAATATCTTTGATACATTTTATGGAAGAAATGGATGGGAAGGTGTCGGACAGGCGAAAGCGGTGATCTTCTTTATCATAGTGGCAGTTATCGCACTGGCACAGAACCGTCTGACCAGAAGTAAGGAGGTACAGCAGTAATGGCAAAACAGACAGACAATCAGGTAAGTGCAGTAAGGCGTGCAAAACACGGATGGATACTGACACTGTTTTTCAGTATTTTAGCTGTATTTTATCTGTATCCGATTTTTTTGGTGCTGATCAACTCGTTAAAGAAAAAAGGATTTATTATGAAAAGTCCTTTTGCACTTCCGGATGAGCGTTCTTTCTTCGGTATGACAAACTTTGTAAAGGGAATTGAGAAGACGAATTTCTTTGCAGCATTTGGAAACTCAGTCATTATCACAGTAGGTTCCGTGGCAGTGATCATATTCTGCACATCCATGTGTGCATGGTTTATCACCAGAGTACATAATAAATTTACCATGGCACTTTACATGTTATGTCTTTTCTCCATGATCGTGCCGTTCCAGATGGTAATGTTCCCGTTATCTAAGCTGGCAAACATGATGCATTTGAGCAACCCGATCGGTATTATATTAGTATATCTGGGATTTGGAGCAGGGCTTGCGGTATTTATGTTCTGTGGATTTGTAAAGAGCATTCCGTTAGAGATCGAGGAGGCCGCCATGATCGATGGCTGTACACCGATCCAGACCTTCTTCCAGGTCGTATTCCCAATCATGAAACCGACGGTTATCACGGTTGCAATCTTACAGGCAATGTGGATCTGGAATGATTATCTGCTGCCGTATCTGGTACTTGACCTGAAAAAATATAAGACAATCCCGATTGTAATCCAGTATTTAAAAGGCGGTTACGGTGCGGTAGACTGGGGTACCATGATGGCGATGCTGGTACTCGCAATCATCCCGATCATCATTTTTTATGGAATCTGTCAGAAATATATTATTGAAGGAGTAGTTGCAGGAGCGGTAAAAGGCTGATATCTTATTAAGAAATGTATATTTTTTGTTGAAATTTGACAAAATTCAAATTTCACGAAAAAATACGAAAAAATAGTAGACAGGAATGAAAAATATGGTTACGATAAAAGACATAGCCAGGGAATCAGGATATTCCGTCAGTACCGTGTCACGTGTGCTGAATCACAGAAATGATGTCAGTCCGGATGCAAAAAAGAAAATCGAAAAAGTAGTCGCAGCGTATAATTTTGTGCCAAACAATAATGCGAAACATCTAAAACAGAGTAATTCCAAATCCATTGGTGTGCTGGTAAAAGGTATCCAAAATATGCTTTTTGCCAGCATCGTGGAAGAAATCCAGTGTATGATTGAAAATACAGACTATACGCTGATCGTATCCTATTTAGATGAGGATGCAGATGAGGTGGAGCAGGCAGTTCTCCTCTGCAGGGAGAGAAAGCCGCTTGGACTGCTCTTTTTAGGAGGTAATCCGGAGTATTTCAAAAAAGAATTTGCGCAGGTCGATGTGCCGTGTGTGCTTGTGACAAACCTTGCAGACCAGATGGATTTTCCAAACCTTTCTTCTGTTGCGACAGACGATATCGCCGCTGCAAAATGTGCAGTGGATGCGTTATTTGATGCAGGTCATACGAAGATTGGTATTTTAGGTGGAGATATTGAAAAATCGTACACCAGCCATCAGCGTTTTATCGGCTGTCAGCAGAGCTTTTTGGAACATGATACTGTGTTTGTGCCGGAAAAAAGCTACGAAAAAGCACGATTTTCCTATGACAGCGCATATCGCGGTATGAAACGGCTGATCGCCAGGTGTCCGGATATCACGGCTGTGTTTGCCATGTCGGATGTCATGGCGATCGGTGTGATCCGTGCACTGCGGGATTTAGAATACCGTGTGCCGAGGATGTGTCAGTGATTGGATTTGACGGAACAGCTCTGGCAGAATACTATAATCCGAAACTTGCAACCATTAAACAGCAGTATCAGACACTTGCAACCAGAAGCGTGGAAATCCTGTTTGGACAGATTGAGTTAAAGCGGAGTCAGATTCATGAGATCGTTCCGTTTGAACTGGCAAGTGGAGAAAGTATTCAAAAAATCAGGTAACACATACAGATAGTAGGAGGAACAAATATTATGAGGACCAGCGGTGTGCTGATGCACATATCTTCCCTGCCGTCTCCTTACGGGATCGGTACCATGGGAAAAGAAGCAAGAAAATTTGCAGATTTTTTGAAAAGGGCAGGTCAGAAATACTGGCAGATCCTGCCAATCTGTCCGACCAGCTACGGAGATTCTCCGTATCAGTCTTTTTCCAGCTTTGCAGGTAATCCTTATTTTATTGATTTAGAATATCTTTGCAAAGAAAAATTACTGACAAAAAAAGAATGTGAATCATTTTCGTGGGGAACCAATCCGCGGTATGTGGATTATGGTCAGATGTATGCCTCACGTTATCCTTTGTTGAAGAAAGCATATGACCGGTTCCGGAAAAATGAGCCGGAAGATTTTGCAGCATTCTGCAAGGATGAAGCAGAGTGGTTGGATGAATATGCACTTTTTATGGCATTAAAAGATGCTAACGGCGGTGTTGCATGGTATGAGTGGGAAAAAGACTTAAAAACCAGAAAAACGGAAGCCTTAAAAGAAGCGCGGGTTACCTATGCAGAAGATATTGCGTTTTATAAAATGTTACAGTATCTGTTCTTTAAACAGTGGTGGGATTTAAAAGCGTATGTCAATGATCTTGGCATTGAGATCATCGGTGACGTGCCGATCTATGTTGCCGGAGACAGTGCTGATGTCTGGGCAGATCCGGGACAGTTTTATCTTGATGAGGAGTTAAATCCGATCGATGTAGCAGCTGCCCGCCGGATGCATTCTCGGCAGACGGACAGCTCTGGGGCAATCCGTTATTCCGCTGGGATGCTATGAAAAAAGACGGTTACAGCTGGTGGACGAAGCGTGTAAAAGCGATGTCAAAATTATACGATATCGTCCGTATCGATCATTTCCGCGGTTTCGATTCTTACTATGCGATCCCGGCAAAAGATGATACGGCGAGAAATGGTGAGTGGAGAAAAGGTCCTGGCATGGATCTGTTCCGTACGATGGAGAAAAAACTCGGAAAGTTAAATATCATCGTGGAGGATCTTGGTTTCCTTACACCTTCCGTTTTAAAACTGGTAAAAGATTCCGGTTTCCCGGGAATGAAGGTCATCCAGTTCGCATTTGATTCAAGAGAGGGCAGTGATTATCTGCCACACAACTATGAGAAACATTGTGTCGTATATACCGGAACACATGACAATGATACGTTGATGGGCTGGATGAAGACAGCACCGAAGGCAAGTGTTAAATTTGCGAAAGAGTACTTAAATCTCACGGAGGAAGAAGGTTTTAACTGGGGTATGATGCGCGCTGCATGGGCATCAGTCGGAGATATGGCGATCGTTCCGATGCAGGATCTGATCGGAATCGGTTCCGAGGGACGTATGAATACACCGTCCACACTCGGCGGTAACTGGGAGTGGAGAGCAACTTCAGACCAGATCACCGGAAAACTTGCAAAACGTCTCTATAAATATATGGAGATGTATGGACGTTTAAACAAAGATCAGGAAGAGGAAGAAGAAACCGAAGCGGAGGAGAAGAAAGTATCCGCAGAGGAAAAATAACAGACCGCATACAGGTCTGATGGCATGAAAAACAGAAGTTTAGAGGGGGGATTCTGACCGGTCACAGGTTAGAATCCTCCTTTTTATATTATGGGTTCCTTTTTGTCGGAAAATGTTTTAAAATAACAAATAATCGAAAGCTTATATGGGGGGATACATGCTATATTTTATTGTCAATGAAAAGTCAAAAAGTGGGAACGCAAAGCAGATCTGGAAAGAGATCGAGGAAGTGCTTAAGGTGAGAAACGTTTCCTATCAGGCATTTGTATCGGAGTACCGTGGACATGCCGGTAAACTCGCTGCAGAGATCTGTGCCATGGATGACAATGATATCTGCCTGGTCGCAGTCGGTGGGGATGGAACGGCAAATGAGGTGATCAATGGGATCACGGATTTTGAAAAGGTACGTTTCGGCGTGATCCCGACCGGTTCCGGCAATGATCTTGCCAGAGGATTGTCACTCTCGAAGGATCCGAAAAACGGTGCCATACATATTTTAAATGCGATGAAAAAATCGCGTGAGGATACCTGGTGTATGGATTTGGGAGAGGTGAACTTTGGGAGAAAAAAAGACTGTTTGCCATCAGCGCGGGGATTGGACTGGATGCGTTAGTCTGTAAAAAAGCATTAAAATCAACGATCAAAGATATCCTGAATAAAATCCGGCTTGGAAAACTGACGTATCTGGTACTGACCGTGCAGTCATTATTTACGATGCAGACCGCGGATGCAGAGATCTTTTTTGACCGGGAGGAAGGTTACAGAAAAAAAGAATGATCTTTACGGCTGCGATGAATTTTAAAGCTGAGGGAGGCGGTGTGCCGATGGCTCCGGCAGCATCCGCCTGTGACGGGAAATTATCATTCTGTGAAGCAGCGGGGATCCCGAAGTGGAGAACATTTCTGTGTCTGCCGTTTTTAGTGGCGGCAAAGCATACATCTATCCATGGATTTTCTGTGACGGATGCCAAAGACTGTACGATCCGTTTAAGCCGTCCGATGGTTGTCCATGCAGACGGGGAGTACTGTGGGGAAGTGACGGAAGTTCATTTCCACTGTCTGCCGGGAAAACTTCGCGTGTTAAAATAATGAAATTGCGGACACTGCCGTCATAAACAGGCGTTCTTCTTCATAAAATGTTACAACATATGGAGGAGAATATCTGATGGAACATTTCAGTGATAACAGGGAATTTGACTTATACCGGGATATCAATACCCGTACCAATGGAGAGATCTACATAGGAGTTGTGGGGCCGGTGCGAACCGGAAAGTCCACATTTATTAAACGGTTTATGGATCTTATGGTGCTTCCGTTTATGGAGGATGAGCATGCGCGGGAGCGCACTATAGACGAGTTGCCACAATCCGCGGCTGGGAAAACGATCATGACAACGGAACCGAAATTTATCCCGCAGGAGGCGGCAGAGATCATTTTGCCGGAACTGCCGGGGAGCAGTGCCGGCATGCCACAGCCGGCACTTTCGCAGTCTGTACTGCCGGGGACTGCAATACAGGGATCTGCCGCACAGCCGAAGATAAAGGTGCGTCTGATCGATTGTGTCGGGTTTATGGTGGAGGGAGCATCCGGTCATATGGAAGGAAATGAAAGCCGCATGGTAAAAACACCATGGTCGGAGCAGGAAATTCCATTTACGACAGCTGCGTCGATCGGTACTCAGAAAGTGATCCGGGATCATGCAACGATCGGAATCGTTGTGACGACCGATGGCACGATCGGGGAACTGCCGCGAAATGCATATGTAAAAGCGGAAGAACAGACGGTGGAGGAACTGAATGCGATCGCAAAACCATATGTCATTCTGTTAAATTCACAGAAACCGTACAGTGATGAGACGATGGAACTTGCAGCCGAACTGAAAGAAAAATATCAGACTGCCGTTTTGCCGGTCAACTGTGAGCAGCTGCGGAAAGATGATATTGTCCGCATTTTAGAGAATATCCTCTGTGAATTTCCAGTGACGCGTGTCGAATTTTTTATTCCAAAATGGACGGAAATGCTAAAGCCGGAGCATCCGATGAAAGCGGAAATCATTAAAACTGCATCCGGGATTTTAGACAGTATGCATAAAACGGGAGATGTAAGAGCACTTTCCTTTACACCGGAGCAGTATGTTTCGCAGATCAAGATCGACGAGACGGATCTTGCGACGGGCGCGTGGTGGTGCGGATGGATTTAGACGATAAATATTATTATGAAAATATAAGTGAACTGACTGGTGTGCCGATCGCAGGTGAATATGAGCTGATCTCCATGATAAAAGAGATGGCAGGCAGAAAGAGGCTTATGAAAAAAGTGTCAGATGCTTTTGAAGCGGTTCAGGTAAAAGGTTATGGCGTTGTGAGTCCGGGACTTTCCGATATCAAAATGGAAGAGCCGGTGCTGATCCGGCATGGCAATAAATTTGGCGTCAAAATGAAAGCGGTATCGCCGTCGATCCATATGATCCGTGCAAATATTGAGACCGAGATCGCTCCAATTGTCGGCAGCGAGGAGCAGGCAAATGATCTGATCTCTTACATCAAACAGGGACAGCAGAGCGAAGAGGGTGCATGGGAAACAAATATTTTCGGCAAATCGGTTGGAGACTGATGGAGGATGGAATCCGTAACAAGATCGCAATGATGGATGATGAATGTCAGATGAAATTGCAGGATACAATGCAGAAAATTGTAAATGATAATACTGGTGGTATGGTATGCATTATCATTTGATGCGGTAGTATTGCGAAAACAAACGTAAAATCAAAAATAAGTAACCTTAAAAAGAAAAGAGAAAAACAGATGAAAAAATTTATTCAGGGAATGTATCAGAAAAAGAATTTTGGGGTAAGGCTGACTGCTGTGATCCTGTCCGTAATTGTGATGGGATTTGCACTGTCGTTGCTGGTGCTTGTGGATCTTGGAACAGATCCCTGTACCAGCATGAATCTTGCTATTTCGGAAAAAATTGGAATGGGAATCGGAAACTGGCAGGCACTGCTCAATACGATCATATTTGTCTTTGTCATTTTGCTTGGCAGGGAAAATATCGGATTTGGAACACTTGCCAATATGTTTTTAGTTGGATATTCACTGCAGTTTTTTCCTGGGTATGGGATAAGATCTTACCGGCAGGACTGTTTGATTCGATGGCAGTGCGTATTCTGGTGCTGATTCCGGCACTGGCGATATTTGTTGTATCAGCAGCTGTATATATGGATGTGAAATTAGGAACAGCACCTTATGACGCAATTGCATTTATCATTGCAAAATGGATGCCGAAGGTACCGTTCCGTCTGATCCGTATGGCATTTGATTTTACCGTTATTGTGATCGCATTTTTATTCGGTGGCAAGATCGGAATCGTAACGATCCTGATGGGATTTACGCTCGGACCGGTGATCGGTGCTGTCGGTGAGAAAATCGGTCGTTTTATCGAGTGCGACTAAAGAATCAGATTTATTATCATCTGATGATTTTTGCGGGAGATGCTGGTATTTCCCGCTTTTTTGAAATTCGTTGTAGGCATCCTGATAAGCGGCGACAATGTATTCTTTCATGGGATCTTTGTCGCTTACCATCGACATGGTGTCCGAAAATACTTTGGCAGCTTCTTCCTTGCTTTTGCAGTGTTCTAACTGCTGTTCGAGAGAGTCGCGCATCGCCTGGATTCTGGCTGCCTGCATATAGAGCTGGGGATCTACTGCCTGAAGAAAACGCATTTCTTCTTCGGTCAGTTTTTCCCACTTTTTAATTTTGCCTGGATTCTGGCTAATTCTGCCTGCTTTTCTTCTTCGGTCATACCGCAGGCGGGGCTTAAAAGCTCGGAGATGTTCTGCGTCAGGTCAAAGGCATCCATGCCGGAAAAACTGACTGCATTTAAAGTATCATCACCGGAAGAAAGACCGATGGAAGATTTGGATAAACGGTCTGTAATCTGATCGACCACATTCCTTTTGCCGGAAGATGGGTTTAAAATCTTTTTTAAACCGGAAAGATTGAACTGAGTCATAAAATTCTCCATTCCTGCACTGTGTTTCCGTGCATATGAAAAGTATAGCCTGTGATGTATTCTTACAAAATATATCGGGGAAAATCAGCTTTTGTTTAGGATGGAGATTGGATTTTATGATTTCTTCTGTTATAATCGAAAATGACAGTGTTGTAAAGAATTTTCAATTATGAAAAAATGAAGTAAGGAAGCATCAGCTGTTTTTGAAAGACAAGAAGGGAGAAGTTCCGGAGAAGCCGGAATTGACAGAATATAGGACAAGGAGAAGAATGGAGGATGATTATGAATCCGGCATACGAAAAATTATTAAAATGCTATGACAGCTATAAAGCAAAGATTGATTTTACTCCTAAGGTGGCATTGATTTTAGGCTCTGGTCTTGGCGACTATGCGGATGATATCCGCGTGGTGGATACGTTAGATTACCATGACATTGAAGGATTTCCAGTGTCGACGGTTCCGGGACATAAGGCAGATTTATCTTCGGATATGTGGATGATGTCCCGGTCGTGTGCATGCAGGGGCGTGTGCATTATTATGAGGGATATGAGATGAGCGATGTTGTTTTGCCGACGAGGCTGATGAAAATGATGGGCGCAGAAGTTCTGTTTCTCACCAATGCAGCAGGTGGCATCCAGCTTGGCATGCATGCCGGGGATTTCATGCTGATCAAAGACCAGATTGCAAGTTTTGTGCCATCACCGCTCCGTGGAGCCAACATTGAGGAACTTGGTGTGCGTTTCCCGGATATGAGCCAGATCTATGACTTAGATCTGCAGGATATTGTAAAACGTGCAGCATCAGCACTTGAGATCCGCATCAAAGAGGGCACTTACATCCAACTCTCCGGACCGCAGTTTGAGACACCGCATGAAGTCGCCATGTGCCGCACTTTAGGTGCTGACGCCGTCGGCATGAGTACTGCCTGTGAGGCGATCGCTGCAAAACACATGGGAATGAAAGTGCTTGGAATCTCCTGTATCTCCAACCTTGCGAGCGGCATCTCATCAATTCCGCTCTCACACGCAGAAGTTCAGGAGACGCTGACGCCGTTGCCCCGAAATTTAAGGCGCTCGTAACTGAAACGATCAAAGCGATCGGAGCACAGCAGAATTAAAGTTACTACAACTCAGTAGATCAAAAACGGCGGTCACACTTTTTGATCCACTGAACGAAAAACACAAAAAGAAAAGAGGAAAAACAATGAACATACGTTTCTACAACGCAAAAATATTAGTTCCGGCAGAAAACCACAAATTCCAGATCACCGAAGGCGAACTCTGGGTAAAAGGAAAAGAAATCTGCTACATCGGGGACGGTAAGACAGGCGTGGATGCTGTCTGCAAAAACGGTGAAGTTTTGGTATGGGAGCGCGAGATTGACGCAAAAGGCAACCTTTTAATGCCGGGATTTAAAGATGCGCACACCCACACGGCAATGACATTTTTGCGTTCCTATGCGGACGACCTTCCACTGCAGGACTGGCTGAACAAACAGGTATTCCCAAAAGAAGGACAGCTTACCGAAGATGATGTATACTGGCTTAACATCCTTGGAATTATGGAATATTTAACCAGCGGTATTACGTCCAACTTTGATATGTACTTCTTCCCGCCGGTCGATGCAAAGGCATCGGTAGATACCGGATTCCGTACCGTTCAGACCAGCGGATTAAACAACTTTGGCGGCACGGTAGAGTTGATGGAGGAAAATTATCACATTGTCAATGAGATGAGCGACCTGACAAGCTTTATCGTGGGATTTCATGCAGAATACACGACATCAAAAGAACTGATGGAGGGCGTGGCAAAACTGGCACAGAAATTAAAATCCCCGGTATGGCTGCACAATTCCGAAACAAAACTGGAAGTGGCAGAGTGCAAAGAGCGCTGGGGCATGACACCGACACAGCTTACGGATGCACTTGGTATGTACGAGTACGGCGGCGGCGGTTACCACTGTGTATGGTTTGAGGATGCTGATTTTGAAATTTACAAGAAGAAAAAACTGACAGCAGTGACAAACCCGGCTTCCAACTTAAAACTTGCTTCCGGTATCTGTCCGACCAAACGTTTTGTGGATGAGGGAATCTCCATGGCGATCGGAACCGATGGCCCGGCAAGCAACAACTGCTTGGATATGTTCCGTGAGATGTTTTTGACTTCTGCACTTGCAAAGGTGCGTGAAATGGATGCGGAGTGCGTCAGCGCCGATGAGATCTTATATATGGCAACCACAGGCGGTGCACATGCCATGCAGTTATTTGACTGTGACAGTCTTGCGGTTGGCAAAAAAGCAGACCTTGTCATGATCGATCTGAACCAGCCGAACATGCAGCCGGAAAATAATATCGTGAAAAATCTTGTATACAGCGGAAGCAAGCAGAATGTAAAACTGACTATGGTAAATGGAAAAGTTTTATATGAAGACCAGAAATTTGACATCGGATTTGATCCGGCAGATATTTACCGCCGTGCAAATGAGATCATCCGCCGTATGAAATAACAGAAGGAGAATTATGCAGGTAATATTTATACATCACAGCTGTTTTCTGGTGGAAGTGGATGAGAAGGTGCTGATCTTTGACTGGTTTGCAGGAGACCGCATCAAAGGATACACATTTTGCGGTGTGATTCCGGAATACGAGCCGGACACACCAGTCTATGTGTTTGCAAGTCATAAACATCAGGATCATTTTGATATGGATGTGCTGCACTGGGCAGAAAAATATAAAAATATCCACTATATACTTTCAAAAGACTGTAAAATGAGCCCGCATTTTTTACAGAAACATGGATTCCCGGATGATATCAGAGAGAAGATCACTTATGTTTCGGCAGGCGAAAAATATCAGGTGGATGATGTGAAGATCGAGACACTGCGGTCAACGGATGCAGGTGTTGCATTTTATGTGGAAACACGAGGGGCAACTTTTTTCCATGCAGGAGATTTGAATGACTGGACATGGGAAGGGGCGGGAGATCTGATCAACGGCAGGATGCGCAGGGAATACCGGACACAGATCAAAAAACTGGCGGGAAAACCAATCAATCTTGCATTTGTTCCGATGGATCCGCGACAGGGCGCAGATCAGGAACTCGGAATGGATTATTTTTTGGAGACCACATCCGCGGAATATGTGTTCCCGATGCATATGTGGCAGGATTATTCCCACATCCCGGTTTATAAGAATAAAATATGGAATCCGGGGATGGCGGAGCGTGTGGTGGAAATCACACATGAAAATCAGGTTTTCCTGATTGAGGAACAGTAGTGTTAACGCTACTGTTCACAGGCAGCATTTTCTGAACTGAAAATGCCGTATGATACAGTGGTGGCAGCAGATTTGCCGATTTGGAATGCGAAGCATCGGCAAAATCCGTTACTGGAACGAGGTACGAGTGAACAGTAACATAAATCTTCTGTTTTTAACAATACGGTAGCTGTATTTTCATTTGGATGCACACTGATCAGACCTGTTTCATTCAGAAAATAACTGTCAATAAAGACCTGTACGCTCCGTTCTGCTGGCGAAAAGTCTTTAAGTGTTCATATTAAAACATAAATACACGTCAAAGGCAATCGTTGCTATTGCCGGCAACGTCTGCTAAAATGATTTCAATATGTGAAAAAGGCAGGTAGTATTTGTGAGGGCAGAAGAAGTGATACAGGCGGTTGCAGAACTTTGCAGACATTTTTCGTCGGTGGAGGTGATCTTATTTGGCTCTAGAGCGAAAGGAACAGCACGGGAGAGAAGTGACATTGATGTTGCCGTGTCCGGTGTGAAGGATTTTGATGCACTTGCAGAAGCAAAACAGAGGGATCTTTCGGATTCTTTTGTATTGAGTGGAACCAGTGCAAAATTTAGCATCACATTTGATCTGGCATGGAAAGTTATGAAAGATATACTGGTAGAATATTATGCAATGACGGGTTTTATTGCGGGTTCGCCGCGTGAAGTGCTCAAAACATCCTATAAAGCAGAATTGATTTCAGATGATACATGGATAGAAATGCTAAAAGGTGGTAGGCTCAAACCGTTCTACCACATTTCCATCCCGGTCGATCAGAAACTTCGTAAAGTTCCACTTGATATCAGGGGTGTTACGGCAATCCGGCTGGGTGCGGTATAATCCGCTTTCGAGCAGCGGGGTGAGAGGGTGGTTTGGATCAAATCCTCCGAACCCTTTTTGTTCTTTCAGATATTTGTACAGCGGATGCGTATTTTCTCCATTTACCTCAATTTTGGAAAAAAGTTTAAAGGTAATTCCAAATTTTGCGTCGCAGAAAGATGCGATCTCCTCGGTTGTTCCGGTGCCTGGTTTCCAAACTGATTACATGGGAAATCAAGAATCTCAAATCCTGCATCCTCTGCTTCATAATCATAAAAATTCATAGTAAAAGTTTCCTTTCAAAATAAAAGATTTAAAACAATTAAATTGCACACAATCAAATGAAAAATAAAAATACATCATTTTAATCCATATGTCAAGAAAAATTCATACAAAAAAGAGTATTACTCAAAAAAGTAATACTCCCCATCTTCATCCGTAAACCTTTTCCAGCTTGTCTGAAACACATCCTCGATCACATGCGACTGCAGACACTCCTGGGGCGTGCCAACCATGGCGATGCTGCCGGGAAAATCAGTTGCTTTAACATCAGAGTCTGTACCGGCATGCGCTGCTTCATCAAGAGATCTGGAACCGGCGCGGTTCATGACAACCAGCGTATCTGAGATGCGCACCGCCTGACTCAGATCATGTAAGATCAGAATAATCGTTTTTCCCTGTTTTTTTAATTCCTTTATCATGGCGTAAAATTCGCGCTGCCCGGTCAGGTCGAGATAGGTGGTCGGCTCGTCCAACACGATGTAATCACAATCCTGCGCTAACACCATGGCAAAAAACACGCGCTGTCTGATACCGCCGGAGAGCGTGTCGACATACTGGTCGGCATACTGGCTGATGTGGGTAAATTCCATGGCACGGTTTACAATTTCAGTGTCCTCCTTTGATTTCCGGCGGGAAAATCCAAGATAAGGAAAGCGCCCGTGTTCCACAAGCATTTTAACCGGAATAGCAGGAATGATCGTGCGGACCTGTGGGAGCAGGGAAATTTCCCGGGCACGTTCTTTCGGGGAAATTTTAAGAAAATCCTGCCCGTTTAAGAATATCTGTCCGGCGGTCACCGTGGAAGCACCGTTTAAGCACTGGACCAGGGTAGTCTTGCCGCAGCCGTTCGGGCCAAGGATCGTGGTGATCTCCCCGTCACGGAAAGTTAATGAGATGTCGTTTAAGATCGGCATGTGCTGACAGGAAACGGAAACATTGCGAAATTCAAGCATGGACTCTGCGCCCTCCTTTCTTTTTCAGTAACAGATACAGGAAAAACGGTCCGCCGACGAACGACATGATAATCCCGGCGGGCAGCTCAAACGGAGAGAAGAGTATTCGTCCGAGCAGGTCACATAACAGTACAAAACTGCCGCCCAAAAGTGCGGAGCACGGCAAAAGAAAACGTGCATCATTGCCAAAAAGCCGCCTGCAGATATGCGGATGATCAGTCCGATAAAGCCGAGCAGGCCGGCGAAACTGACGACACATCCGGCAAGGATGCTTGCGAGGGACAGAAGCAAAAAGCGGGTGAGTGAAACGCGCAGTCCGAGGGAGCGCGCGATGTCATCCCCAAGCCCGAGCATATTTAACGGCTGTGCGAGAAACAAGGAAACAAAGAATGCAATAGCAATACAGAGCACGGCAGGATCAGCCTGCTTAGGGTAAGCCCGGAGAGGGAACCGATCAGAAAAGACGTCAGATTCACCGTGATATCCGTATTTAAAAGTTTGATCGTATTGATGCCTGCACTTAAAAAACTTGAGACTGTAATTCCGGCAAGAATGATCGTAGTCCTTGAACTGTCTGAGAGCGCAGCCAGAAAAAAGATCAGCAGTGTGGTGATCAGGCGCCGCAAAACGCAAAGACCGGAAGTGTAAATGAGTTTGCCGGGAAAAAGATCATGGCGAGCATGACCGCAAAACCGGAGCCGGAATTGACACCGATCGTGCTTGGGCTTGCCAGCGAATTGTTCATTACGCCCTGTAAGATCACACCCGAACAGGACAGCCCGATCCCGGCAAAAAGTCCGCCGAGCACGCGCGGAATGCGCACGGTAGTGATTAAAATATAAGAAGTAGAACTGCGGTCTGCCCCGGTCAGACAATTTAAGATATCTTTGAATGCAATATTCACGCTTCCAAATAAAATGCCTGCGCAGACAGACACGAGAAGTAACATACACATCAGAAGGATGGTAATGCTTTTGTGCTTTTTCATAGGGGATTCCTTCCTGCAAAAGTCTTTTGTGCTGGTTAAAAAAATGATGGCAAATTTGCTCATTATGGTATCACAGGCAGGGGAAATGCGCAATGGGTTGGTTTTCATTTAACAACAACGGGAGCAGATAATAAAAAAGAAATTTAAAACCTGCTAATAAATTTCATAGTTACTTCAAAAAAGATTACTTTCAGGTTATAATATATGTAATTGGCTCAGAGATTTTGAGCAGTTACCAAAAACCTGAAGGTGATTAGTGTGAAAAATGGTGTTTTTTATGGCAAAATACAGAAAAAAATTAGAGGCTGATATCCGTTGTCCGCTTGAATACGGTCTTTGGTGGCAAATGGAAATCGCGTATTATATGCGTGCTTTCCGCCAGCAAAAACTGCGTTACAGCGAGATACGGAAAGAAATGTATAACATCACAGACGCAGTTTTAGCAGCAACGTTAAAAGATCTCATAGCCGATGGTATTGTCGACCGGAAATCATATGATGAGATACCGCCGAGAGTTGAGTATTCACTTACAGGAAAAGGAAATTCGGTTGTTCCGATATTGCAGAGTATCTGCCGGTGGTCAGATATTTCTATAAGGAAGATGTGGAAAATGAGATGAAACAGTGCCAGAAATGTGACTATCACAGATAGGATTGTGATATGTAACTATAATAACAAGCAGTAAAACAGAAATCATAAAGGAGACAGGATAAAATGAGAATAGCAGTGACATACGAAAACGGACAGATTTTTCAGCATTTCGGACACACAGAGCAGTTTAAAGTGTACGATCTTGAGGACAACAAAATTGTTAACACACAGGTTGTGGACACAAACGGACAGGGACATGGTGCACTTGCAGGATTTCTTAATTCAGCAGATATAGATGTTCTGATCTGTGGTGGCATCGGTGGAGGAGCACAGGCTGCACTTGCTGCTGCGGGAATAAAACTGTTCGGTGGAGTATCAGGTGATGCAGACGAAGCTGTAAAAGCATATCTTGAAGGCAATCTGACATACAATCCGGATGTTCACTGTACACACCACGATCATGAGGATGGTCATTCATGCGGAGAGCATCATTGTGGCGAGGATAAGCATGGCTGTGCGGGAAATCACTAACAAACATTGGCGGTAAGCCATTATAGATGAACAGCTTCTGAAACTTCGTACACTTGGACTTACAGAGGAAGAAGCAGAGAAAGTTATTATTCAGAATTTTTTAAATTAACAGGCATACTAAGATTTTCTGATTTTCTCCCAAAGTCACAAAAAAAGTCCGATCTTTGTGCAATTTTTCAAGGTACTATCAATGATAGAACGATAAAAAACTTTATTCGCCCCAGCATCATCTTATCTATAAAAAAATCTGTTCTACCTGTTAGATATGAATCTGGCAAACTTGAATTGAGATTTTATCTATTCCAAGGGATTTAATAACTATTATATTTTGTTATCAAATATCTCTCAAACCCTTGAAAACACTAAGTTTATCGCATGTTAGCTTTCCCTTAGCCTTTCCCTTATGTTATATCTTCCCATATGGATTTACGAACTCTGATAAGGGCAAATACAAGGGCAAGAAAATTATATAACACAAAATAAAAGTGACATGGTGAACTGATTGAAATGCTTCTGATTTTTGTAACGAATAATTGATTCAACGATAAGAAGAGATAAGTTACGATGAGAACAATATTTGCAGAATACAATCCACAACGCAACAGCATTGATGTGTATACCAGTGCTGGCTATATGCTCCGTATTGACCGTTGGGAAGCTGAGAAGGATTTATAAACCACACCCGGATCAGTCTGTTCATTAAACGCACTTGCCATTGATGAACCACTTGAATATGCAAAATTATATCTTGATGGAACGATGCAAATATGGGTGGATGCAGAGGACACTCTTTATTTATAATGTTAAATAATCCCCAAAAATTCTAAAATTTTTCGGGGATTATTTTTGGCTTATATTTATTATTCAATTTAACTGATAATGATTCTCATATGAGATTTATCTTTAGAAATCATATCATCAATCACGCCAGTCTGCATCTGATTCCCATTTACATTCCGTAATCTGCATATTTGAAAATGTTGCCTTATATGAGCCTTCTGTCGGGCTGCATGCATATATTCCATAAGTAATTTTTTCTGCACCTTCCCACATATGGAAAATACGCATTTGTCTGAAATTTATGCCATCCTCACTGCATTCAATACAGTAGTCACTGTCCCTTCGTGAAAAACGATACCACATACTTTTAATATCAGAGGATATGTCTGTTGTTGCCCAGTCAGAATATCATGATTGGTTACAACGCTTCCCAATCGCTGTATTTTTTCATTCTCATATTCTATAGATGCCTTAAACCAATTATCACTATTTAAATACATAGCCACACCACACTGGTCAAAACGACAGGTACTCTCGAATTCTGTTTTAACAATAAAAGAAAAGTACTTGTCCGTTGTTTCAACTTGAAATACTGGAGCATTATCATTTTGAAAACCATAATAAGTGCGTGCCCATAAGTCGGTACCCCTTTCTGTAAGAATTACAACTTTATCCTCACTAATTTGTACCTGCTTTGGTTGACGTATCCATTTAGGATTGTTTTTCAAAAATTCCATCTTTTTTCTCACTTTCTTTTTTATTTTAATAAGCAGCTATATTTAGTGCCTGCTTTTTACTGTATTATAATTAGTAATTTTCTTTTGTCTTCTGCAAAGAATGACTCCTATAAGTAGCAACACTGGAAAAATAATTCCTGCTAAAATTCCCATCTTTAGGTTATCCCCAAAAGCTCCTGATACCATTCCAACCAATGTAGGACCTCCTGAACAACCTATATCTCCACCTAATGCCAGCAATGCAAACATGGCTGTTCCCCCTTTGGGCAAAGCTGCTGATGCCTTGCTGAAAGTTCCAGGCCACATGATTCCCACTGAAAGCCCACAGACAGCGCAGGCAATCAGATTTAATAGCGGAATCGGGAATAATGAAATCCCTAAATAGGATAAAATACATAAAAAACTACTATAAATCATAAAGTGTTCCAAATTGATACGGTCACCATACTTACCATAAAACAATCTTGATATTCCCATTAGAACCGCAAATGCCATCGGCCCTGCTAAGTCGCCGGCTGCCTTTGAAATTCCAAGACCTTTTTCTGCAAAAGCAGAGGCCCATTGACTTACTGCTTGCTCACTTGCTCCTGCACATATCATCATAATCAACAAAATCCAAAAAATTTTCATCCGAAACAATTCCTTTAATCCAAGTCCGGTATCTCCATCCTCAAGCAATGGTGCAATGGGAACCTTTGAAAAAACAAAAGCATTTCCAATTGGAATAACCGCCCAAATAATGGCTAATATTTTCCAGTTATCTATACCGACTACATAAAAGAACACTGTTGATATGAGTACAACTCCGGCATGTCCCCAGCAATAAAAAGAATGCAACAGGCTCATTGCTTTTTCCTTATTGTCGGATGGGCAAGCTCAACAACTGGACTGACTAGGACTTCCAAAAGTCCACCACCTACCGCATAGATCATTACAGCAATCAAAATTCCAATAAAGGAAACTGGTAAAATCTCTGGTAAAACTGTAAGAAGGAATAATCCTGCCGCTGCTAGAACATGAGCTATAATCATTGATATCCGATATCCTATTTTATCAACAAATCTGACAGAAAGAAAATCAACCAGTAGTTGTATCCCAAAATTAAAAGTCACTAACAATGTAATTTGGGAAATTGGAATATGATAGCATTTCTGAAAAAACAAAAAAAGCAGTGGTGTAAAATTATTAACGATAGCTTGTACAATATAACCTACAAAACAGGCTGTAATTGTCTTATTATATTGGCTTTTCATTTTGTCCTCCTCTAATAAATGTGATTATATCGTAAACTTTATATCTAGTCATTGTATAAAATCATATATTTATGGTACAATATAACAAATTTTATTATTTATGAGGAAATATAACATGGAGACTTTTAAGATAACTACAGATGAAACACTACGAGAAACCATCCAGCATGGCAACAATCGTTATCCATTTGCATACTATCCTGATAATATTTGGAAATTTGACTTCCATCGCATTGACTGGCATTGGCATCATGAATTAGAATTTCTTTATACTGCTGAAGGTACTGCGTTCTGCCTTATAGGTACAAGTAAAATAGAACTACATAAAGGTTGCGGCATATTTATCAATAGCGGTGTCCTGCATCGTTTTGAAGCACAAAGCAGTACATTTGCACCTAATATTGTTTTTTCGCCAACCCTATTAGCACCCGAAAACAGCCTCATTTACGAAAAATATATTCTTCCTGTGATAAGCTCGTCTGTTCCATATCAAGTTTTCAGTCCATCCAACACATTTGGAAAACAGGTGCTACAACTTTTGTCGCAAATTTGTACTATTCAGGAAACTAAGCCGGATAATGAATTATGTACTATACAACTTTTATTCCAGCTTTGGAACATATTGCAAAAAAATATGGACTGGACTTCTGATTCTAACAGTATTCATCGATTAAATCACAAACAAGCAAGATTACAAGCTATGATGCAGTATATTCATGATCACTACATGGAAGAGATTACATTGGAGACGATTGCGGCATCGGCATCTATCAGCAAAAGTGGAGCTTTACACATTTTTCAAACTGGCATCCACTGTTCTCCGGTAGCATATCTAATTCAATACAGACTAGCACAGGCTGCTGAACAACTTTATATCACTCAAAAATCGGTTTCTTCCATTGCAGAAGAAACCGGATTTACAAGTTCCGGCTATTTCTGCCGGAAGTTTAGACAATATTATCATATGAGTCCAAATGAATACAGAAAGAGGAAAACAGAGGAAATTTCTTAATTTCTACTTTCTGTAATCATACAATATTTGGAGATGATGTTGTTTTTCGTTATATTATCTGTATCAATTATGCTGACAATATACTATTTATGCATCATATTTACAATGTTCAAAAGATAAAAGTATTCTATATGCAAATGGATAGATTTATATATTTTATCTATCTGTTTGCAATTTTAATAATAACTCCTTGTATCCCGCCAGCCTTTCATATACCACCTGATTGCAACATATACCAGTTGCACGAATAATAAGAAAAATAGCAGATTAATCGGTGTTCTTGTCTTTATCCAATCTCCAAAGTAGATTGCTATTTCCATGCTTATAATTGTTACCAATAGGGTAATCATATCCCAACAGCACTTCTTATATACCCCTGCAATCTTTATTCCGATAAATGCCAAAAGTATTCCCGCACCCACCAGCCATCCACCACAAACCAGTATTCTTATCAACCAGTATATAATTTCGGCAACGACAGGATTGGATATTCCATTACTAATCTGTGCCACGGTCTTTCCTATCATTACAACACAGCCAGCAATGGTCTGTATAAAAGTTGCGATTGTATCAAAGAATTCTCCACAATCAGAAATGAATACTTTTGACTGTATCATCTGAAAAAGAGTAGTTGATGCGCAGTGGACAAAAAGGAGCCTTAGAACAAGCACATACAATGCTTCGTATGATTTTGCCTAAAGGTACTTCTTTTGAGTTTTTGACGCAATGGGATGTGAATCTCATTGTAAATCATATCAATTCCACTCCACGAGAGAGTCTTGGTGGGAAAACGCCATATGAAGCTGCTTTAGAAACACTTGGAGAAGATATCTTAAAAGCATTTCAGCTTAAGCCGATTGCACTCGATGAAGTCAATCTGACGCCTAGTATACTGTATCATTGATATTTAATTAATTTTATGGTCTGACAAACCGTTTCATGATATACTAAAAAGAAACGGCGGTGATTTTAGATGGCAAGACCAAAAAAAATATAATATTTCATTAACGGATGACGAACTCAAG
>ENA-OQAN01000509-OQAN01000509.1-human-gut-metagenome-genome-assembly--contig:-NODE-509-length-20707-cov-1.820117_pt1 | contig 20707 bp, 24 predicted proteins | sample MGYA00242735_ERZ504527 | MGnify/ENA primary metagenome ERZ504527 (study PRJEB26092, sample SAMD00036230) | human gut metagenome | host: Homo sapiens | study: EMG produced TPA metagenomics assembly of... | reverse complement strand
AATAATCCAGCAGAAACAAACAAATTGAAAGTAATAAGAACTGCAAAAAATTTACGAAATGCCCTTACTAGTGGCCGTCTTAGGCTTATGCAGCAAGTTACGCCAGAATTTCTGTGCAGCCAGTGCTATTCCATGAAATCCTCCCCATATCACAAAATTCCAAGATGCGCCATGCCACAAACCACCTAACAACATAGTAAGGCACAAATTAATATAAGTACGGGCCTTCCCCTTGCGGTTTCCCCCCAATGAGATATAAAGATAATCTCGCAACCATGTAGAAAGAGAGATATGCCAACGATGCCAAAAATCGGTTATACTATCGGCTTTATAAGGCGAATTAAAGTTCATAGGAAAACGGAAGCCCAACAGCAAAGCAAGCCCGATAGCCATATCACTATATCCGGAAAAGTCACAATAAATCTGTAAAGCATACCCATATACACCAAACAAATTCTCAACCCCGGAATAAAGAGCCGGATTATCAAAAATACGTTCCACAAAATTTACACTGATATAATCGGAGATTACAGCTTTCTTGAATAATCCGCTGATGATAAAGAAAACACCGGTACCAAACATCTCCGAGGAAACAAACAGCGGTTGCCTGATTTGAGGAATAAAATCGCGGGCACGTACAATAGGACCCGCTACCAGCTGTGGAAAAAAAGACACATAAAATGTATAATCCAACACCTGTTCAAAGGAACCAATTCACGACGGTAAACATCTATGGTATAACTTAAAGACTGGAAAGTGAAGAACGATATCCCCACCGGCAAGAAAATATCCAACGGCTGGAATTTACCATTCCACAAAGGAGCCAGCATCTGATAAAAGAAATTGGTATACTTGAAATAACAGAGCAATCCCAAATTTATTCCCAGACTTGCCAGCAGCAAAAACATCCGTTTCCATTGAGTTTCGGTATGCGCCATACGCCCTGCCAGCAAGAAATCCGTCACTGTCACCACCCCCAGCAAGAAAAAATAAAAACCGCTACTCTTATAATAGAAATAATAAGAAAACAGCGTTACAAACAGGATGCGTGCCGTATCCTGTTTCTGCAATAACATATAAATCAGGCTAAAGCCCAAAAACAGAAACAAAAACAAGCCGCTGACTAAAAATCATCGGTTGCTTGGCATTATAAGTCAATACTTCAGCCAGTTTACTCCAATCCAGTTGCCACATATTCATTATACGCTTTAATCAGTGCCTGATGTAATAAATTACCTTGTAAACGATATCCATCGGGAGTGAAATGAATGCCATCCGCACGAAACATGTGGTGCTTCGTCCAGTTACGACAAGCATCTGTCTTTCCTCCTACTATATTATACATATCCCAAACTGCCATTTTATGCTCTTGTGCATACTCCTTTATAATACGTGCAGCCGTTACGGTTCTCGGATTAATAGTACGTGCACGACGACGTCCCACATATGCTCCGGGAGGTGTAGTAAGTAAAAAAAAACGCTTCAGGACAGGCAGCTTTCAACATACCCAACAGTCTGCCTATCTGCATTTTGTGAGCCTGAGCCAGATAACGGCGGCTATGTGCCTCATTAGTTCCAAAAGAAACAATAATCAGATCAGGATGCAAAGAAGCTATTTTTTTTTATTTTTTCATCGTCAGAGAAAGTAACAGAAGTAGCTCCATTAATGCCAAGCATATGATAAACAATACCCGGTTCGCCCGTTTCATGTGCCAACCTTCGGTACGATATGAAATGGTATCAGGATAAACAGCCTCAGCACCAAAATCATGTTCCAGACAACGACGGATTATTAATGGATAAAGATGCCCCCGCACATGAGAATCACCTATATGACTATCCGTACCGGTCCCGTCATATCATTCAGTTTTTGAAAGAAAGGAGAAAGCGAACGGCTCTCATCTTCTATCACATTATCTAAAGAATGAGTAAAACTCGCCGGAAGTGAATCATGTACTGTTATCAGCCGCATACCACGATGCATTTCCTTTGTTTCACCGGGTATGCGAAGCGGCTCCAACGGTCGGGACAATGCCGGAATAGCATCCTGGGCATAAAGACATGGAAACAGCAAGAACAAAAACAATACCATTGCTACACCGGACAGACCAAGAAATCTGTTATTCCTCCTCATAGGCTTTCCGCTTTTCGTATTGCTCTTTGCCATACATCAATGTTTCAAATAAGATACCTGCCAAATGCCTGCCTCCCTTAAAATTGATATGGGTATAATCAAGATTCGCCATTTTTTGCCCGATCATATCGACAATGCTTCCTTGACCTCCCATTGCCTCATACATATTCCAAAAAGCGATATGGCTATCAGCCGCAATGGACTGTTGATAACGGATAAGATTCTTGACTCCGGGCATGGTGCGGAGATCTCCATTCTCGTTTTTATATTCACGGTCACCCACACTGACCAGTAAAATGCTGGTTTCAGGAAAAGCTGTCTTCAAATGCTCTATCACCGTAAGCATCCCTTTCTTATAGCCATCGTATTTTACGCCTCGTTCCGTAGCCACATTCAAACCATATTGGACCACAATCAAATCGTATGGACGAAGACGTTGGAAATCGCGAAGCGTATGTAAAGGAATACTACGTAAATGAAGCCCACTGCTACCACGTACGCTAAAATTATCCAAAGATATTCCCTGCTTGCCATCCATAGCCACTCCATAGAAAGTAGCAGAATCAGCATGTTCCACACTCCACCGTACTTGTCCTATCCTTCCTCTCACCGAAACAGCCTGCACACCTCCTGTTCCTACTTCCTCATGCAACTCTCCTTCCGCAGCATTATTCACTTTAGAACGGACAGCGGCAAAACCTTTATTTAGGAAATAAAAAGTAGAAACCTCACAGGTATCCAGTCGGGAAGCATATTTACTCTGTCCTTTTAACTGCACATAAGCACCTTCACGAGGGAAAAAATAATGTCCGGAAATATCTTGCTGTATTTTATCAAAACCAACAGAGTCATTGGATGAATGACTGCTCCATCCCCCAAAAGTATGGCGTACCGTAAGACGGTAACCGCTGATGGAAGAGGTTACAGGAACATATCCCACTCCGCACCCACCAAATTCTTGTTGAAGCATTTCGCGCAAATCGGCAGTAAAAATATCAGCTTCTATAAAAGAATCACCGAAGTAAGCGATGCGTACAGGGCGTTTCATGGTTTTCACTTTGGAAAGTGCCTCATAAAAAATGTTTCATTCCCCGCATGGTGGAATCCGAATAATCCTCAATACAGGTAATACCCGTTTTACATGTATCCACAAAAATAGGTTTTACAGGAGGAGGAAGAACAATGGTGTCGGAATCACATACTTCTTCTTCCACATCCGGACGGATATCAGCCAACAGGTCCACCTTGCGCAACGGTTTGCCTCCCACCGACATGGGGGGAAGGAGATACAGCCCCATTAACGCTCCTACTACGATAAAAGTGAGAAGAAAAGTAGCCGGTATATAGTTTTTCATATTGCTATATTTGTAAATTAACCGCAAAAGTAGTGATTTTTTAGACGGAGTACTTCATGATAGAGGCTAAAAAAAAGAAAAAAGACTGCGCCAGAAAGAGGGCAACAGTCTTTTTCTTTAATAATGAAAAGACAGATTCAAATCGTCTTTTCTATGTTCCACACAAAAGCACGTAATCCCAATTGTTCGGTTTCCTTATCCATTTTATGCAAGGCGTCCAATAACGGATCCACTTTGGTGTCATCTACCACTGTCATAATAGCCGAGCACATACTGGGCCACGCGTGACTGCCATAATGCGGTTCTCCTTTTACAGAGCCGCGCCCCTGCAACTGCTGCCAATAACTGAATCCACGACAATTCTGGCGATCCAACAATGCCAGAATACGTTCGTAAAAAAGCTTGGTCGAAAGTGATGAAACAGATTTCATTATTCCATTTTTTATTTTAAGTTCTGTCATCCGGTCCCCTATTCATTTCGATTCGGATAACAAATATATTAATTATTCTTTTTTACCTTTAGTCATCTCTGTCTTATGCGCTTGATAATAGTCATTCAGCTCACGGGCAGCTTTCATCTTCTTACGGTTACGCTTGATACCTGTACCCGCAAATGAACAGTAGAGCACCGGAACCAAAATCAAGGTGAGCACGGTAGATACAGTCAAACCACCGATTACGGACACCCCTAAAGGCTGCCACATTTCAGAACCTTCCCCTCCTCCTATCGCCATCGGCACCATGCCTAGAATAGTGGTCAAAGTGGTCATTAAAACCGGACGTAAACGACTACGGCCCGAAACAACGACCGAATGAATAACAGACATGCCCCGCTCACGACATAAGGTAATGTAATCAATAAGCACGATACCATTCTTCACTACGATACCAATCAACATGATACCTCCCAACAAACTCATGACATTCAATGTAGTCCCCGTTCCATACAATGCCATCAATACCCCACTGAATGCAAACGGAATAGAGAACATAATGATAAACGGATAGGTCAGAGACTCAAACTGGGCAGCCATTACAATAAATACCAATATAATAATCAAAACAGCCAAAGTTCCCAGATCGCTGAATGAATCCTGCTGATCCTCATAAGAACCTGCCACCTGGATACTGATACCGCTAGGTAAATCCATCTTATCAATAATAGACTCACCTGCCACCACCACACTACCTAAAGGCGCACCTGAAATCACAGCGGAAACTGTTACAATACGTTCACGGTCTTTACGTTCAATAGTAGGAGGAGCGGAACGCTCCACCACCGTACCGATATCTTTCACCCGAATCGCTTTACCTTCATTAGTATAAATCAGAATATTCTCCAAACTTTCAATACTGGTACGGAACTGGGGAGCATAACGCACCTTGATATCATATTCGTCACCATCTTCCCGATAGTAAGAAGATAAAGCACCATTAACACGGTTACGCAGATACAAAGCTGCTGTAGAAAGATTCAAACCATGTAAAGCCAATTTTTCACGATCAAAATCCACTTGATATTCCGGCTGATAATCCTGACGGCTGATATTCACCTCAGATACACCGTTCACTTTCAATAAAGCTTCTTTCAATTCAGCTGCAGCTTTATCTGTCTCTGTAAAATCATATCCATAGATTTCAAAATCGGCAGTGCCTGTCCACCATGCCTCCACTACTACCACCCAGGATAACCTGAGCTTTATCCAGTTCGGGATAGGCTTTCAGATCCTCACGCATACCATCGCAGACTTCTGCCAACGTAACAGAACGTTGATCGGGATTATAAAGGTTGATATTGAATGAAATGATATGGCTACCATTATCCTGAATAGAAGCCCAAGTATTATCTGCATCAGCCTGTCCCACAGTATAGTTACAGATACGCATCACCCCTTCATATTTCTTCAGCCACTTTTCGGTCAATTCCTGAGCCAATGCCTGGGCACGTTCTACGCGAGCTCCGATAGGCAATTGTAATTGAACAGAAATACGACTGTTGTCTTGTGACGGAAAAAACTCTGTACCAATTCCTTTCGCACAAATCAGGCTCAGCAGAAAGAACCCGAAACAACCGGCAATAATAGTCCTGCGGTGACGAACAGCCCATTCAAACGTTTCTGATACCAGTTATCCAACCCGTCCAACGTCACGTTCTATTGGTTTGTAGAATGTGACAAAACACTTGCTTTGTTTTTTTTGCAAGCGAAGCATCTGCGCACACATCATCGGAGTAAATGACAGCGCCGAGATAGTAGAAATAGTCATAATAACACACATCATCCAGCCCAACTGACGGAACAAAACTCCCGACATACCACTGACCATCGTCAACGGGAAGAATACCGCAATCATAGTCAATGTGGATGCGATAACAGAAATTGCCACCTCATTTGTTCCATGGATAGCCGCCTGTTTCGGCTCGGAGCCACGCTCGATATGGGTCGTCACGTTTTCCAAAAACAACAATAGCATCATCCACCACATTACCAATCGCAAATAGAAAGGCACGACAAAGAAATAATATTCAGCGATCCCCCATCCGTGATGGCCAAATAAATAAAAAGAGGCAATCAATGACATGGGGATAGTGATACAGATAATCACTGTAGCACGCCAACGACCTAAGAAAACAAATACCACCAAAACCACAAACAGAATGGCATACATAATAGTTTCCGTCAAACTGTCGATGGTATTCAAAATATTATCTGAAGTATTCACAATAACCCCCAGTTTCACGTCACTGGGTAGTGACTTCTGCAACTTAGGCAACTGGTCCATTACTTTCTGGGAAATGTTCACAGAGTTTGCACCCGATTGTTTCTGTACAACAATCATAGCTCCTTGCACCCCGTTATTATAGGTTTCCTGAGCACGTTCTTCTACAGAATCGACTACCGTTGCCACGTCACGCAAATACACCGAAGCACCATTGCGTGTACCCACTACGATATTCTCCATTTCTTTCGGGTCCTTGAATTCCCCTTCCACACGCAAGGAATAGGTATTACTGCCCACATCGAAAGTTCCGCCCGGAGTATTCTTATTTTCAGCCCCGACAATGGAGCTGATGGTCTCAATCGTCAAATCATACGCTTCCAGTTTGTTGGGATCACAATAAATATTCACCTCACGTTTTGGCGCACCGGCAATGGACACCGTTCCCACGCCGGGAACACGAGCCAATGGATTTACTACATTATCATCCAATATCTTATATAGAGCCGGCTGACTTTCTTCTGCCTGAACGGACAACAGCAGGATAGGAATCATATCCGTACTGAACTTAAAGATAATCGGAGTATTGACTTCATCGGGAAGTTGTGAACTCACCATATCCAATTTATCACGCACATCATTAGTCAACACATCAATATCATAGCCATATTCGAATTCCAAAGTGATAACTGATATATTTTCTGAAGACTTGGATGTAATATGTTTCAAATTACTAACCGAGTTCAACGTATTTTCCAACGGACGGGTTACGTTGTTCTCTATATCGGAAGCACTGGCACCCTGATAAGATGTCATAACCATAATGGTATTGGTATCAATATCTGGATACAAGTCTACCGGAAGTTTCGACAATGAGAACAGACCAAAGATTGCTACGGCCAAAAAGCATAGCGAGGTCATAATCGGTTTTTTAACCGCTCCTTCGTATAGACTCATGTTTGTTAAATTAAAAATTGAAAATTAAGAACTAAAAAATCATATATAGGTAAATAAATATAGAGTATTATCAACTAACTCTCAATTTTTAATTTACTGCCACTTCCACACCATCGGCCAAACGGGTCTGACCGGCGACCACCACCTGCGAATTATCCTCCACCCCGGAAATCAATTCATATTCGGTTCCCATCCGACGTCCCAATTCTACTTTATTATAGGAAACCTTACCGTCTTTGTAGACATATACATAACGATCGCCCGAACCGGCACGTTTCACAATAGCCTGATCAGGAACTACCACATGCCGCAATGTACCAAAACTCACAGTCACACGGCCAAACATTCCCGGACGTATACGCTGATGGGTATTAGCCAATTTTACCTCTACAGGAAAAGTATGAGTAGTAGCATCAATAGTAGGATAAACCAAACTAACTTTTCCTTCGAATTCCTCATCACCATACACATCAAATTTCACCTTTACGGTCATACCTTTAGTTACTTTCGGGAAATAAGGTTCGGATACATTAATCAACAGTTTAACCGGAGTGATCTGTTCTATGACCAACACAGGAGTGGAGGCGGAAGAATATAAGTCACCGTTATCAAAATTACGCGCTGTAACCACTCCATTAATAGGACTTAATAACTGCGTATTCTCCAACAAATTATTATAGGAAGTACGACGTACATCTAAAGTTGTTTTCGCTGCATCCCATTCAGATTTGGAAGCTCCACCCACTTTGTACAGTTCATCCATACGTCTGAATTCCGTTTCTTCATTTTCTAACTGCAATTTCATTTGTTTCAGATTTGCCGCATCCATCTGTACTAATTTCTGTCCCTTGGATACATGATCTCCCACTTCAACAAAAATACGGTCTATACGCCCGGGAGAGGTCGGAGCTATATTATTTTTCGCTTCCGCTTCAACAGTGGCAGTATATTCCTCTATCTGATCTACATCGCGGGAAGTTACGGAAGCAAGCCGCACTACCGGTTTGTCCTCCATAGCGGTATCAGCAGCTCCTTACTCTCCGTTCCACCTGAACATGCACTCAGCATAGTTACCACCAGCAAAGCTGCGAATTGAAAATATTTTCTCATACTGTTATCTTTATGTTAATGTGTTATTGTTCCGTTACTTCATCAATGCCTAAGACTAAGTCCAAATCAGCTTTAGCTACCAGATAGTCATAGATGGACTGGTTATAAGTCAGTTGGGCCTCCGTTAAAGCTACTTCCGAACTATTCAATTCCAAGATAGTTCCTTTTCCTACCTCATATCTTTTTTCGGCAATAGTACACCCTTCTCCGCCTGAAATACAGCTTCTTTATTACTTACACCTGTTCCGTACTAGCAGCCATATTATCCAAGTAACTGGTAGCTTGCATAGTGAGCTGCCGCTCTGTATTGATACGGTTCTCTTCCAGTTGCTTCATCTGGATACGGGTCTGTTTCAATTGAGTAAAATTACTTCCTTTGAATAAAGGAATACTTAGATTCAGACCGATAGTAGAATAGGGCCTCCAATCGTATTCCTTGAACTTGAAATTATCATTCATTGAAGTATACATATATTGGAAACTAGCAGAAAGGGTCGGCATAAAATTGGTATACTGCAACTTCAGCGTCTGCTTTAATTGCAATGCATTCAGTTCCAATTGTTTCAACGTACTGTTATTTATCAAATTGTCTGGGCGAGGCATTGCCTGACGAGTAAACATAGACATTTCGTAATCCTTCAGGTTGCCTTCAACCGCTACCTTTACATCAGACTCCATTCCCATCAAGACCTTCAACTGCAGATTTGCCAAATTCACTCCGTTACGGGCAGACACCACGGTAGGTTTCAAGCTGCGCATCTGCACATCCGCACTAATCTTATCATATTCACTGACAGTTCCCTGTTCATATTTAGCTTTCACCACATTATAATTATCTTCACTCTGCTTATAACTTTTAAGCAGCACTTCATAACTGTCTTGTGCCAAAAGCAACTGAAAAAAGGCTTTGGTTACTTGATTTACCATATCCAGACGTGAAGCACGTGATTTCTCTACAGCCAAGTTCACATCCGTACTTGTCAAACTTATACTTTTGTAAAGAGCCGGAGCAAAGACAGGCAGACTGACAGACAGACCACCACTATAAGTATTATCTGTACCGACTTCAATCACCTCTCCCATCATGGCAAATGACTGCTTTTTTATGGCTCGTGAATAACTGCCCACCAAACTGGCTTCTGGGAAAGACCGGCATAAGCTTCCCGGCGGGCTTCTTTCTTTAACAGGATTTCCTGACCGGCGACTTTAATGGTGGGATTGTCGCTCAATGCTATCCGACTGCGTCCTGTAAGGTAATCCTCAATGTGTCTTGTGCTTGTGCACTTTGTATTGCTACATAAAGCAGCAAAAACAAGGTTAACGTAGGTTTGCAATAAAATTTCATTAACTATTACTCTTTATTTAGTGACTTATTTAGTTTCTAACCATACTTATTATGTTCGTTTCCTTTTAAATTCAATAAAAAATCATCCACAATCTTCAACCCCTTTTCAGTGGAAATGCCACGCATATGCATAAATACAACTGTTTCATAAATTTCACCAAGCGAATAGGACTTGCATATTTCCGAATGCAATAACAAGTCCATCTGCTCACATACCATGGCGCGTACAATATTATAATTTACATCATTTCTAAAAATGCCTTGTTCCACTCCTTTGCGATAAAATTCCATAGCCGAATCTAAATTCTCCTTCCGGCTTTCATCAATGTAACGCATTACCTTGGGATATTTCTCAATATCCTCAAAGAATTTCCTGTTTGTATTCTGAAAATCCTGAGCACTTCTTTGAAAAAACTTCAAGAGGACTTCCAAAACATTTTCTGCTTTGGAAGCCACTTGAGTCATATATTCCTGCATCTCCTCCCGATGTAGTTTCATAACATCAAGTAATAAATCCTCTTTGTCATGGAACAATTCATAAAGCGTGCGTTTAGATATAGATAATCCGGTAGCAATATCATCCATTCTCACTGTTTTGACACCTTTCTGTGCAAATGCTTTCGCTGCCGCCAAAACAATGTGTTCCTTCACTACCGTTTTATCCGTTCTTTTTTTCCTGACGCTGTTCATTCTTAACATAAAGGGAAACAAAGATACATTTATTTTATAATACCCAACTTAGAATTTCTGACAAACTCTATCAAATGTGCAATTTCAGGACTAAACGGAACCTGTTCTTCAATACGACGCAATGCATCCTCTGTAGATGTATTCACTTTATACAATATACGGAAAGCATGCGCTATATGTTTAATAACCGTTTCCGAGAAACCTTCATGTTGCAACACGGTGGTATTGATGCTATAAAAAGCCGTAGGCTCATGGGCAGCTACACAATAAGGAGGAATATCCTTGGTAAAACGACACCCACCCTGTACGGCAGCATAAGCCCCCAAGCGAGTCTTTCCCTGCATCAATACATTGGAAGTAAGAATAGCATAATCCTCGACTACACAACAACCTGACACCTGCGAACCGTTACCAATAATACAGTTGTTACCGATGGTCACATCATGTGAGATACGTGCTCCCTGCATAATAAAGTTACCGCTTCCTACCACAGTCTCATCTCCGGCGAAAGTAGCGCGAATAATTACCGCATTCTCACGGATTGTATTATTATTACCTATACGCGATGGTATCATCACCCGTATATTTAAAATCTTGCGGAGTAGCAGCAATTACAGCTCCGTTATAAATGGTATTTCCGTTACCGATGCGTGCGCCGCTCATAATGCTGGCGTTGGGCATGATTACATTATCATCACCTATCTCCACATTCTTATCAATGTAGGCAAACGGGTGAATAGTTACGTTTTTCCCGATTTTTGCTGACGGGTCTACATAAGCTAACGGACTAATCATATTCATATTATTTTTAAGGTTAATTATTCACGTCCACCGCCCAATGCGCTGTACAGATTGATAACAGCCTGCATACGCTGGAAAGTATCGGATACTTCGTTCAACTGTGCACTCAGTAATGACTGTTGTGCAGTAATGATTTCCAGATAAGTGGCCTTTCCCGCCTGAAACAAATCATTGTTCATCTCCACCGCTTTTGCATTTCGGAAACCTGTGCCTGGTGCTCACTCAACTTTTTGTCTGCCGTATCATACAGGAACAAAGCATCACTTACTTCCTTACCAGCTTCCAGAATAGTCTGCTGATAATTCATCTTGGCAATTTGTTCTTCCGCTTTCGATACTTTTAAATTGGCTATCAATTTTCCACGCTGGAAAATGGGCTGAGTCAATGAGCCGATAGCATTCCAAAGCATAACGGCAGGATTAGAAATCACTGTACCATTGGAACCATTAGTCCATCCCAAAGTACCTGTAATATTGACACTGGGATAAAAAGCGGAACGCGCCTGATTGGTAGTATAATAAGCGCTAGCTAATGCCAATTCTGCCGCTTTTACATCGGGACGGTTCTCAAGCAACTGTAAAGGAACTCCCACAGCCAAATCTGCAGGCATCACTTGTTCTTCTAATGTTCCACGATCTATATTCTGGGGAGCCTTTGCCAACAATACGGAAATAGAATTCTCAGTTTCGCGCACCTGACGTTTCAAGTCAGCCAATGAAGCCTCCGTCTGATGATAAGTCCCTTGCTCTGTGCCACAGCAGCTTCGGTAGTCATACCGGCTTCCTTCATTGCTTCCATAGTGCGCACTGTTTCTTTCATTAACGCCACATTCTGCTCGGTCACACTGACTTGACGGTCGAGCATCAATAAAGAATAATAAGCATTGGCTATACCACCAATCAACTGTGAACGCACTGCCTGCTGATAGGCCTTACTTTGCAAATAAGATGCTTTCTGGCCACGATGGCATTCAGCAATTTGCCGAACAAATCAACTTCCCAACTTGCAGAAGCAGGTAAAGTATAGTTCTTTACAGGAGTACTTTTGTCCACACTAGTCAACGAACCTTGTGGGGCAAGGGCCAAAGAAGGGAGATAAGACAAGCGAGCTGATGTCAATAACGCCTTCGCCTCCTTCACACGCAGGATAGCAGCCTGCATATCTACATTGTTTGCCAATCCCTCTTCAATCAGCATCTGCAATTTCGGATCACGGAAAATTTCCTTCCATGACAAGTTACCCATATTGGTTGTATCGTTAGCAGCCAATGTATCGTTGGCGGCAACCGGGTCACGATAGATGCCTGTGGCATCTATCGACTCGGGGCGATCGTATGATTTATAGATGTGGCAACCGCTTAATAAAAAACGTCGCGCAACATAATCCTATTATCTTTTTCATTGTTCTTCTGTTCATTTACGGGTGTATTGTTCAATTTCGGGTTCAACCTCTGTATTGTCCACACTTTCCCACTCAATCGGTTTGAATTTCTCTTGTAACCATTGGAATACCACAAACAATACGGGTACGATAAAGATCTGGAAAATCATACCAATCAACATACCACCAATAGCCGAAGCTCCCAAAGTACGGTTACCATGAGCACCAACTCCCATAGCCAACATCAACGGAATCAAACCTACAATCATGGCCAATGAGGTCATTAAGATCGGTCGCAAACGGGCCGCCGCACCCAAGACCGCAGCCCAGGAAATACTCATTCCCTGCTTACGGCGATCCAAAGCAAACTCTACAATAAGAATGGCATTCTTCGCCAACAACCCCATCAACATGATCAATGCAATCTGCATATAAATATCATTTGACATGGTTCCTAAAATCATCTTCAAAGCCGGAATATTTCCCAATGCTGCAAATCCGTTTACAAACAGGAAACTACCCAACAGACCGAACGGTACTGAAAGCAATACGGACAAGGGCAGAATGTAACTTTCATACTGTGCACTTAGCAACAAGTAAACGAATACAAAACACAGAATGAAGATGATACCTGTGGAACTGCCACTGTAGATGCCTCTTCACGAGCCATACCTCCCAACTCATAACCATAACCGGTAGGCAAATTCTCTTTGGCAACTTCCGCAATAGCCTGCAAAGCCTGTCCGGAAGTATAGCCACTGGCAGGAGCACCATCACTTTGATAGAAGTATAAAGATTGAAACGGCTGATAACATCCGGTCCATATACTTTCTTGACAGAAACGAACTGGGAAATAGGAGCCATCTCATTCCCATTACGTATCTTGATACTATTCAAAGATTCCAGATTCTTAGTTGCTTCGGGTTCCGCCTGAATCATAACACGATACATCTTACCGAAACGGTTGAAGTTAGAAGCATACAAACCACCGAAATATCCCTGCATGGTAGTTAGAATATCACTGGGGCTGATACCTGCCTTTTTACAAGCAGCAGCATCAATATCCAACATATATTGGGGGAAGTTCGGGTTGAAGGTAGTCTGAGCCGAATTAATTTCGGGACGTGCCTTCAACGCATCCATATAGTCCAAAACGACGTCATAAAAATGATTCAAGTCTCCACCGGTCTTATCCTGCATATTCAACTCGATATCACTGGATGCCGAATAACCCGGAATCATAGGAGGAGCAAAGAACAATACCTGCGCATCCTTGATGATCTTCTGTGCACGCATAAACAACGTACCTACACAATATCCGAATTCTGCATCATGGAACGTTCTTCCCAATCTTTCAGTTTAATAATGATAGAACCGTAAGAAGGACCCTGACCACCAATAAAACCGAAACCGGAAATCACCGTGCGGGAATCTACAGCCGGTTCGGCAGCCACCAAGCTGTCTACACGGTTTAAGATTTCCATTGCACGTTCCTGTGAAGTACCAGGAGGCAGTGTCACTGCACCCATAATGGTACCGGTATCTTCATTAGGCACCATGCCCGTCGGAGTAACCTTCATAAAGAATACCAACAAAATGATAGAAGCGGTAACCAACCCGAATGACAACCATTTCTTATGGATAAAGAACACTACATGCTTCTTATACTTCTTCAATATAGAATCATAAGCCGCATTAAAGGCTGTATGGAATCGTTCCACACGAGTCATCTTCTTTGTTCCATGTCCTTCATCATGCGGTTTCAAGAAAATAGCGCACAATGCTGGTGACAAAGTCAACGCATTTAAAGCAGAGAAACCTATAGCGATAGCCATAGTGATACCAAACTGACGATAAAACGTACCAGCGTACCTCCCATGAAACTTACCGGAATGAACACAGACATCATGACTAATGTAATAGAAACGATAGCGCCACCCAATTCGCTCATGGCATCAATAGAAGCCTCACGGGAAGACTTATATCCCTGATCCAACTTGGCATGAACCCCCTCGACGACGACAATGGCATCATCGACCACAATCGCAATGGCAAGCACCATCGCCGAAAGAGTCAGCAGGTTCACACTGAAACCAATCAGTTTCAGCACAAAGAAAGTAGCCACCAGCGCCACCGGAATGGCAATAGCCGGAATCAGTGTTGAACGCATATCCTGCAAGAAGATATATACCACAATAAACACCAAAATAAATGCTTCAATCAATGTCTTAATTACCTCATGGATAGAAGCGAACAAGAAGTCATTGGCATTTTGGGCAATATTGATATTCAAACCTGTCGGCAGTGATTCCTGTGCCTTTGCAAGCACTTCCTCCAAATTAGAAATAGTTTCGGTAGCATTAGTACCTGCCATCTGATAAACGATACAAGATACAGCCTTGTGGCCATTTACCGTATTATTGAATGTATAAGCCAGACGCCCTAATTCTATATCGGCTACATCTCCCAAACGAAGTACATTACCATCCGGCAAGGCCTTGATAACAATATCTTCAAATTCATTTGTTTGCTGCAAACGTCCTTTATAACGGATCGTATATTGGAAAGTCTGATCACCACGTTCACCGAACTGTCCCGGAGCCGCCTCAATATTCTGTTCGGCCAATGCTGCCGAAACATCAGTAGGAACCAGTTTGTACTGTGCCATCACATCCGGTTTCAACCAGATACGCATAGAATAATCCTGTCCCAACACATTAGCGTCACCTACCCCCTTTACACGCTTGATTTCAGGAATCAAGTTAATATTAGCATAGTTTTCAATGAACTCGATATTATACGAGTCGGTTTCATCATACAATGAAAAGACATCAACATGGAGTTCTGGCGTTTCTGAGTAGTCACACCCACTTTGGTTACTTCAGCAGGCAACAATCCTTGTGCCATAGAAACACGGTTCTGCACATTAACAGCCGCCATATCCGGATCTGTTCCCTGATTAAAGTAAACGTTAATATCGGCAGCACCGTTATTGGATGCTGATGACTGGATATACATCATGTTCTCCACGCCGTTTATCTGGTCTTCCAACGGAGCAATGACCGAATTCAATACAGCTGTGGAGTTCGCACCGGTATAGGTGGCACGTACCTGCACCGTAGGAGGTGCAATATCCGGATATTGCGTAACCGGCAATGTAGCAAGTCCGATGATACCCAGAATAACTATCAAGACGGAGATTACCGTTGATAGCACCGGACGGTTAATAAATCTATCTAGTTTCATTCTCTATATACCTTATTTATATAAACGAAGTTAATCTGTTTATTTTTGATTATTTAAAGGCCGTGGCAATATTTCCTTCCTTCTGATCTTTCAGGTGTTGTTGATATTTCGCCTCTTTCTGTTCCGGAGTAATCGGAGTAATTGTTTGTCCGTCCTTCAACGTTTGTACACCTTCAACTACAATTTTATCGCCGGGCTTCAAACCACTGGTAACAATATAATTCTTACCGTCACTCAAATTCGATACCTTGATCTCAGTATGCTTCAATGTATTATCCGACTGAAGCACATAAACAAACTTTTTGTCCTGAATTTCCTGTGTAGCCGACTGAGGAATCAAAATAATATCCTCCATAGTATAAGGGAAAATTACATTAGCCATACCACCACTACGCAATACAAGCTGTTTGTTCGGGAAAACGGCACGCATACTTACCGAACCGGTAGTCTGATCAATAACACCACTTACAGCGTCAATCTTACCTTCTTCAGTATACATCGTACCGTCAGCCAACTCCAATTTCACAGCCGGCATCTTCTCCAGTTGTTCTTTCAGTGTGCCACCGGCTCTTGTTAAACCCAACAACTGCTTTTCAGTCATAGAGAAATACACATACATTTCACCGATTTCACTCACGGTAGTTAACGGTTGTGTAACCGAAGGACTCACCAAACTACCAATACGATACGGGAATGTACCCACCACACCATCTGAAGGACTGGTCACTGTACAGAAACCTAAATTCTGACGAGCGCTGGTCAACTGAGCCTCAGCTTGTGCCAAACTGGCTTTTGCAGAAAGCAATTGGTCTACTGCGCTTTGATACTCAAAATCACTGATAATTTTCTTATCATACAAATTTTTCTTCTGTTGTTCGTTCAAAGTCAGCGTATTGACATTCGATTTTGCCATCTCTACAGCAGCTTTTGCCTGACGTTCGGCAGCCGCATACTGTGTAGGATCGATCTGAAAGAGTGCCTGACCTTTCTTTACCGTTGCACCTTCGTCTACACAAAGCTTTACGATAAAGCCGGAAACCTGAGGACGCACCTCGATATCCTGAACACCTTTGATGGTAGCGGGATAAGAAGTAGACTGCTGGCTGGCTGTAGACTGTACAGCCACGACGGTAAACTCGTCATCACCCAACTTCATACCGCTCTGACCGCCTCCACAACTGCTTAAAACGGCCATTGCCGCCGTAAATATCGCGAGGCGGCTCCATGAAAAACATTTCATACTATTTACTGTCATCTTCATAACTAATATTATTGAACTTTACTTATTTATCGAATTAACAGAGGTTTATAGAAAACTTTTTGAACCCAATTAGTTTTTACTGCCGCAAAATTAGTCATTTTTCCGGCATTTGTTCGCTTAGCCCATTAGCTTTAACTATAAATAACGTGCGCAATAGAAGGATACTGATTATGTAAAATATATTTCACATATATTCAATCTGTTTCCAGATCTAAACAAGTAAACCATACTATAACTCATACATAATACGGACATGAATGAAACTATTTTTTCACTATCTTTGTCCTACAAAACACGAAAGAATGAAATCTGATTTTCACACTGATCAAAACTAATACTTTAAAAATCATCAATTCGACATCATTTTACACTCTTTAGACTTCAAATTATAATTTTATTTGTATTTTTGCCACCAATTTAAAACGACATCTAATTAAAAGAAAAAAGATTATGGTCAAGATTACCAAAGAAGCTGCTTTGCTATACCACTCGCAAGGCAAGCCCGGAAAGATTGAAGTTGTACCGACAAAACCGTACAGCACACAAACAGACCTGTCACTGGCTTACTCTCCCGGAGTAGCTGAGCCTTGTCTGGAAATAGAGAAAGACCCACAAACTGCATACGACTATACTGCGAAAGGCAACTTAGTAGCCGTTATTTCTAATGGTACAGCCGTTTTAGGACTAGGCGACATAGGTGCATTGAGCGGAAAGCCTGTCATGGAAGGTAAAGGATTGCTTTTCAAAATCTATGCAGGTATTGATGTTTTTGACATCGAAGTGAATGAGAAAGACCCTGAAAAATTTATTCAGGCAGTAAAGGCCATCGCTCCCACTTTCGGAGGTATCAATCTGGAAGATATCAAGGCTCCCGAATGTTTCGAGATAGAAAACCGGCTGAAAGAAGAACTGGATATCCCAGTAATGCATGATGACCAACACGGTACAGCTATCATTTCATCCGCCGGCTTATTAAATGCATTGGAAGTTGCCGGAAAGAAAATTGAAAATGTAAGAATCGTAGTAAATGGTGCCGGAGCTTCAGCCACTTCCTGTACAAAACTGTACGTAGCATTAGGAGCACGGAAAGAAAACATTTTGATGCTAGACAGCAAAGGCGTGATTACCAGTGACCGTCCTAACTTGACAGAAAGTAAGAAATTTTTTGCTACTGACCGTCGCGATGTACATACATTGGAAGAAGCCATCAAAGGAGCAGATGTATTTTTAGGACTATCAAAAGGTAATGTGCTGACTCAGGATATGGTCCGCAGCATGGCAGATCATCCTATCGTATTCGCATTAGCCAATCCGACTCCGGAAATCTCTTACGAAGACGCATGGCATCCCGCCCCGATGTACTGATGTCTACCGGACGTTCAGACTATCCTAACCAGATCAATAACGTAATTGGTTTCCCCTATATTTTCCGCGGAGCTTTGGATACTCAGGCCAAAGCTATCAATGAAGAAATGAAGCTGGCTGCCGTGCATGCTATCGCCGATTTGGCAAAACAACCTGTTCCCGACGTAGTGAACGAAGCCTACCATGTGAATAATTTTACTTTCGGTCCTGATTATTTCATCCCGAAACCGGTTGACCCTCGTTTAATTACCGAAGTTTCCATGGCTGTGGCAAAAGCAGCAATGGAATCAGGAGTGGCACGCAAAAACATCACCAACTGGGAAGCCTACAAGACCCGGCTGCGCGAATTGATGGGACAAGAAAGCAAATTAACCCGTCAACTTTACGAAACAGCCCGTCGCGCCCCACAGCGAGTAGTATTTGCCGAAGGTATCCATCCTACCATGTTAAAGCTGCAGTTAGAAGCCAAAGCCGAAGGAATCTGCCATCTATCCTATTAGGTAATGACGAGCGCATCGAGAAACTGGCAAAAGAACTGGATCTGAGCTTGGAAGGAATTGAAATCATCAACCTTCGTCATGACCGTGAAGCTGAACGTCGTGAACGTTATGCTCGCATCCTCTCGGAAAAACGCGCACGCCAAGGAGCCAACCTCCAGGAATCCAACGACAAAATGTTCGAGCGTAACTATTTTGGTATGATGATGGTTGAAACGGGAGAGGCCGATGCATTCATCACCGGACTATATACCAAATATTCCAACACGATCAAGGTAGCGAAAGAAGTTATCGGCATCCAACCGGAATATAAACATTTCGGTACAATGCATATCTTGAATTCAAAGAAAGGTACTTACTTTGTAGCCGATACTCTGATTAACCGTCACCCGGACACCGACACGCTGATTGACATCGCTAAATTGTCAAAGAAAACGGTAGAATTCTTTAATCACACTCCGACAATGGCCATGCTGTCTTACTCCAACTTCGGCTCAGATACAGAAGGCAGCCCGGCTAAAGTACATGATGCGGTGGACTACATGCAGAAAGAATATCCGGAACTGGCTATAGATGGTGAGATGCAGGTCAATTTTGCACTGAACACTAAATTACGTGATGAGAAATATCCCTTCACACGTTTGAAAGATAAAGAAGTAAACACGTTAGTATTCCCGAATCTAAGTTCCGCCAATGCTACCTACCAGCTCATTCAGTCTATGAGTGAAACTGAGGTAATCGGCCCGATACAAATGGGATTGAACAAACCTATCCATTTCACTGATTGTGAAGCTTCCGTACGCGATATCGTAAACATCACTGCGGTTGCGGTTATTGACGCTATCGTTGACAAGAAAAAGAAAGAAAAATAAATAACATTCACCATAGGTTGCATAGATTACACAGATTATTAGTTATTAGTACCAGCAAATTCTATCTGTGTAAATCAATGCAATTTGTGGTGAAATTATATTCAATTCGTTAAAACAATACTATGAGAAGAAAACCGCTTTCCCTCCCACAAATCGTAATCCTAGCCCTATTATGGATTACCATTTGCTATATTATTCTAACAGGAAGCGAACATATTGACGGTCCTTTAATACTATCCATTATCATTTCGGGAGCTTTAGTCTTTATTCCACTATTAAAATATCTCAAGGAAAGAGGAAAATAATCTTTTATCCGCTTTTTTAGCTTACATTTTGTACAGATTGATATTCTTACATGCATTTTCTTTATAATTTGTTGCACATTTCAATTTTTATCTATAATTTTGCACCATCAAAAAGAAACAAGAAGAATTAATTAACAATTATAAAAAGAAGTAGATTATGAATGCAGCTAAGGTATTAGAAGATCTGAAAAGAAGATTCCCCAATGAGCCTGAATATCATCAAGCGGTAGAGGAAGTACTAAGTACAATCGAAGAAGAATACAACAAACATCCCGAATTCGATAAGGTAAACCTGATTGAACGTTTGTGTATTCCTGATCGTGTGTATCAATTCCGTGTAACATGGATGGATGACAAAGGTAACATCCAGACAAACATGGGTTACCGCGTACAACATAATAATGCCATTGGTCCCTACAAAGGTGGTATCCGTTTTCACTCTTCTGTAAACTTGGGAATTTTGAAATTCCTTGCCTTCGAGCAGACATTCAAAAATTCACTAACTACTCTTCCGATGGGTGGTGGCAAAGGAGGTTCCGACTTCTCTCCGCGTGGCAAATCAAACGCTGAAGTAATGCGTTTCTGTCAGGCGTTCATGTTAGAATTATGGCGTCATATCGGTCCTGAGACTGACGTACCTGCAGGTGATATCGGTGTAGGTGGCCGTGAAG
>ENA-OQAN01000508-OQAN01000508.1-human-gut-metagenome-genome-assembly--contig:-NODE-508-length-20720-cov-7.103433_pt1 | contig 20720 bp, 20 predicted proteins | sample MGYA00242735_ERZ504527 | MGnify/ENA primary metagenome ERZ504527 (study PRJEB26092, sample SAMD00036230) | human gut metagenome | host: Homo sapiens | study: EMG produced TPA metagenomics assembly of... | reverse complement strand
GTTACATTAACACCATTTTTATTATAAATATCTAACTGAGCTGTTACAACTTCTTTTACAATATTAAATTCAGCTGTAATTATTCGCACCTGTAAAGTTTTTGGTTTTAGAAGTTGGTTTTAATTCTACAGTACCTTTACCGGAAACGTTCTCACCATATCCAACAATCTCAAACTGATTTGTAACATCGTTCCATTTAAAGTAACTTTAAATGTACGAGGTCTAACCTGTTTGCCTGTATAAGTCTGATTATCAATTGTCACTTTAACGTCATTTGTGTTTGCCGGAGTAATTTCAAATGATGCAGAAGCTGTTCCTGAATATTTATCATTTATACCTGCTACAACGACTTTAGCTGTACCAACATTTAGGTTGTTGTCACAACGTACATATTTGTACTCACCTTTTGTTCCATAGTCAGCCTGATTATACAGTACAGTAACTCCATCAATTACATAGTAATTAGGAACAATTGCTGCTCCGGTATATGTATAGCTGGATGGATTAACTTTAACCATACTGTCTGTCAGAGCTTTAGCAACGATTTCTGTTTTATCTGCAAGAGTCAGTTCGGTTCCGTAAACGGCAGTACCACTAACTGTATCCTGTGTTCTAAAGTTTTTATTTGTAATAACAATTGTAGACTGAATGAAGTTATGAAGGTCATTTTTTCCATTGTTAGCTGTTGCTGTATAAGAACCATCAGCGTTTTTCTGTCCTGCTTTGTATTCATATTTTACAGTATAATCATTAGCAGTTAAAGCTTTTACAATTGTCTTTTTGTCTGTATCTTTTGCAGTTACAGCAAGCTGAACTTTATATTCTTCTGCTTTAGTATAATCCTTTTCATAGGAAACTGTTTTCGGTACAGTAACTGTATCTTTAGAAACAGTTAACTGCTGAATAGTAAATGGAATGTCAAATGTTCTGCCCACATAGTCACTACCACCAGTTACTTTAATAGTAACAGTTGGAACGGTACCTTTCTGAGCCGCATTTGCATCAACATTGTTCTTATATCCTACGATTTCATAAGCTGCCGGTTTGATGGTTGCAACTTTCTCAACATCAGGACGACCAGCTACTTTACCGTAAACATCAACATCACCTAAAATAGTTTTGTCTGGTTTAATCTCAGAACCTGTATAGAAATACTGTGTATTGGTAAGATTATCACTTTTTGCGGAAGAAACAGCACTTCCGACAATAAATGTAAAGTCAACAGAATTTACGCAGTTACCATTTGTTGTAGCAGCAACTGTAGCGGTATAGGTTCCCTGTTTAAAAGTATCATTGGCTTTCATAACAGTATTGCCATCTTTTACTTCAATAGTGTAGTCAGTACTTTTAAGAGTCAATGCTGTCCCATCTGCTGTAGCGAATGCAAGATATTTCCAAAAATCTTTTACTGCAAGTCCCTGAGGAACGCAGTCCAAAGCTTTTTTATTAAATGCAAGGCTAACATTTACTTTACTTAAATCACGTTTTTTAATTGTTACCTGATATCCTGTCGTGTTATCGGTTTCTAAAGTGTTTTTTGTTGAAATATCAAAGTTATTTACTTTATCAGCATTTAAGCCAACTGTAACTTTTGGAGTTCCATTAGCATCAGTTGCAGGTATTGATGCTGATTTAATAACATCCTGCGGTAATGTAGCATCAGCATAGCCTTTTTGTTCTTTTACAGTAAGTTTATCAGTCGGAATAGCAATAGGATTACCTGTATATTCATATTCCAAATTTTCTTTTAACTCTGCATTAAGGAATGATTCTGCTTTTTTATCACCCTGACGTTTTACGACAGTTACTTTTGTTGTAAATTCTCCGCTTAATCCAGAATTAGCTTTTGGTGTAACACGAATAGTCATTACATCACCGGCATTCTGAACAGAATTAGACACTGCTACATCATATTTGTCATAATCAATCGGAGTATTTCCTGTTCCATCTGTTCTGGAGATACCAGAAATGGAAATAGAATTTTCATCTGTTGAATCTTTGCTGAAGGAATAAATTTTCCTGTATACGCAATGGTATATCCATCTGTTGTCTGTTTAAAAGTACCCTGATTAGCATTTTGTCCATCTAACTGTAATTCAATGGCACCTGTTACTTCTTTTTTCTCCAGTGTAAATGATGCAAGAACTAAATTATCGATTTTAGCAGCAGCGTCATCTCTGAAAATATATAACTCAATAGTCTGCCCAATTGCAGGTGTCCATGTATTACCATAAAGATTCTGACTCATTGAAGCTACGGAATTGTTATTTACTGTTCCAGTTAATAAAGCATCTGTATGCCCTTTAATTCTGTATCCAAATGAATAATTTTGTAATGGTGTATTATCAGATTTTTTTACAATCTTTCCACCTACGGTAAGTTTATTACCAAATACAGCTTTTCCATCTAATTTACTTCCACCATCTAATGTAAATGTAAGTCCAGATACATCAAGGTCGCTAGCTGTGATTGCATCTGCAGTAGCAGTATCTACATCTGAAGTATCTTCTACAACTGGAACTTCTGTTTCATCAGCAGTAAATGCATCTGCTTCAGTAGCAACTGATGCGTCAGATCCATCGCTGAACTCAGCAGCCCATACCGGCACATTAGAAGTAGCAAGCATTGCAACAACAAGTGACATACTTAATGTCTTTTTTGCCATGCCCTTTCTTTGTGTTTTTAATCTTTGTCATGATTATAGTTCCCCTTTCCTTAATATAACTATTTCTTTTTGGGTAAAGATTCCTAGACATAATCTGTCTGTTATGGTTAATAATAGTGCTTTAGCCAGTTTTTGTCAAGGGTAATGCTCAAGAATTTTACGATTTTTTTAAATTTCATACACTTCAAAAGCATTTATTTTCCTTGATTTTTCGGGTTTAAAATCTATAACTTGTTACAAATGTGGTGAGTTTTCCTTGTTTATCACAAGATGATGTAGTGTTCTCTTTTTTACCGATTCTAACAGTTAATCCTGATCTGCTCTGGAAGCTGGCTTACAATCTTTCGGAAGTTTCCCGAGGTCAGATATGTATCTTTGAGCTTTTTCTTACTATATTCATATATTGTGTTTCTTGTTTGTTCTATCAAATAAGCAGTGTAAAATTCTTCCCAACTGAAATATTGTCTGCTGTCTGCCAGTTCATAAGTCTTTTCTGTTACTTCAGAAGTTTTATCTATAATATTTGCTCTTAACAACAAATACTCAAATGATTCTGGTGCGTATAATACGATTTTATTTCTGGTATCTCTTATATATTGCATTACATGCTGCATTTCCGGACCGAAGGCGGCTCCGTCTACAATTGCAAGGATTTCTTTTCCCTGACTCTTCTGCAGATACGAAAGTATGTTGCTTTTTCCTTCTGCTGAGCAACATGTTTCTCCGAATAATTTATGATAGAATTCGTATCCTGAATTAGAGTCTTCTGTTATTACCAGATCTGGTTGGATATCCTCTTTTGCCTGCAAATTATATAACTGATAAGTTTCATTATATATTCTTTTGGCGTTTTGATATTTCTGACTGTCTCGCTCTTGTCTCATGCCATAAATTTCTTCGATACTATATGGTAAATGTTCCAGACTATCCCTTGTGACCAAAACGAAATAATTGTCGCTGCCTTTTACCATTCTGGTAAATTCTTTATTGCGCAAAAATGGTGCTCCTTCATCAATAAATATAATGCATTGCTGCAGTGTGGCAAGTCTTTCTTTCCATGAAGCGTTTTCTATTACTACACATCGTTTTTCACATATTTTGGTAATTCCTGATGATATGCCATTGTTCTCATAATCAGAAATCATTCTAAGGAGTTCTGTTTTTCCTGTTGCAGAATCTCCCTGAATGACAGTGATATTTCTCTTTACTGTAAGATGATAATGAACTCGTTTGTTGTATATTTCAATATCATACTTTCCTGTCATGTTTTATTATCCTCTCAATAATCGGTTTACAATGATTTCGTCATCCAGTTCCAGCATGGAATGAACCGTTTTTCCTGTGTTTACAATATAGATATCAAATGGCTGTTTTCCAAAGTCCATGATATAGCCCAGGCGAATTGTGATGTCTTTTTGTTCTGCCAGTTTTAAAATCCATTGTGCACAGTTGTTTCCGCAGGCAGATGCGTTAAATATATGATCTGGATCATTTTGCATCAATATCAGAGTTTTTACTCCTCCTGAGAGGCGTTCCGGTGGAATCGGGCCGAGAAATGGGCTGTCAATCATGCATGGACCTTTTACCTCTGATCCGTCTATATCTTTGATCATTTTTCTGGAAGTTTCTGATGTGATCCACTCATCTTCATATGTGTTATTGAAGAACACATCAGGATTAAAAATATAATTGTCTCCCGGATTGTCCCCAAAAAATATTTTCAGCATCTTGCATTCCTCCATTCTGTCAAAACTGATTATCTTTTCTTATTTTATCAAAAATATCTTCCTGTTTCCAGCATCACAAAAACAGCAGAGAACTTTTTTTATCATTCTCTGCTGTTTCTCTACCATCTGCTTTAAGGTGTTAAAGCAAACATATTATTTCTTTCTGACAATAACCTTATCCAGATGCCAGATATCATCTACATATTCCTGGATAGTTCTGTCGGATGTGAACTTGCCGCTGCATGCTGTGTTGAGGAGCGCTTTCTTAGCCCAGCCTTTTTCATCTCTGTATGCTGCTTCTACGCGTTTCTGTGCGTCTGCATAGGAACGGAAGTCTGCGAGGATGAAGTAGCGGTCTGCTCTGTCTGTGTTCTTTGTGTTGAGAAGTGAATCGTACAGGTCACGGAAGAGTTCTGTATCATTGGAGAAGGTTCCGTTGATGAGCTGCATCAGTACCTGACGGATTTCTTCGTCTGTGTTGTAGATTACGTTTGGATCGTATCCACCGTTGTTTTCGTAGTTGATTACTTCGTCGGAGCTTAAACCGAAGATGAATGCGTTGTCTGCGCCAACTTCTTCTACGATCTCTACGTTGGCACCATCCATTGTTCCAAGTGTAGGAGCACCGTTGAGCATGAACTTCATGTTACCTGTACCGGATGCTTCTTTACTTGCTGTGGAGATCTGCTCGGAAACGTCTGCTGCTGCGAAGATCCACTCAGCGTTGGATACTCTGTAGTTTTCGATGAATACAACTTTGATCTTGCCGTTGATAGAAGCGTCGTTGTTTACTACATCTGCTACGGAGTTGATGAGTTTGATGATCTTCTTGGCTGTTGCGTAACCTGCGGATGCTTTTGCACCGAAGATGAATGTTCTTGGATAGAATTCCATTTCCGGATGCATCTTGATCTGGTTGTACAGATAGATAACATGCAGGATGTTCAGGAGCTGACGTTTGTACTCGTGAAGTCTCTTAACCTGTACATCGAAGATGGAGTGCGGGTCTACTTCTACGCCATTGTGCTCGAGGATGTATTTAGCCAGACGCTCTTTGTTCTTGAACTTAATGTTCATGAACTCCTGGAGTGCTTTTTCATCATCTGCGTAAACTGCAAGTTTCTTTAACTGCGGAAGGTCTGTGATCCAGTCCGGTCCGATATGCTCTGTGATCCAGTCTGCAAGGAGTGGATTTGCGTGGAGCAGGAAACGTCTCTGAGTGATACCGTTTGTCTTGTTGTTGAATTTCTCAGGCATCATTTCATAGAAGTCTTTTAATTCCTGATTCTTCAGGATTTCTGTATGAAGGCGTGCAACACCGTTTACAGAATAGCCTGCTGCGATTGCAAGGTGAGCCATCTTAACCTGTCCGTCATAGATGATAGCCATCTTTTTGATCTTCTCATAATTTCCCGGATATTTTGCCTGGATCTCAAGGATGAAACGACGGTTGATCTCTTCGATGATCTGGTATACACGCGGAAGCAGTCTGGAGAAAAGCTCGATCGGCCATTTCTCAAGTGCTTCGGACATGATAGTATGGTTTGTGTAAGCAACAGATTTTCTTGTTACTTCCCATGCTTCATCCCATCCGAGTCCTTCTTCGTCCATGAGGATACGCATTAACTCTGCTACTGCTACAGTCGGATGTGTATCGTTCATCTGGAATGTTACTTTTTCATATAATTTATGGATATCGTCATGTTTCTTTTTGTATTTGGCAATTGCTGCCTGGAGGCTTGCAGATACAAAGAAGTACTGCTGTTTCAGTCTCAGCTCTTTACCTGCATAGTGGTTGTCGTTCGGGTAAAGGACTTCTACGATATTGCGGGCAAGGTTCTCCTGCTCTACTGCTTTCTTGTAATCACCCTTGTCAAAGGAATCAAGCTCGAAGTCTACGATCGGCTCTGCATCCCAGATACGAAGTGTGTTTACTACATCATTATCATATCCTGTGATCGGCATATCATAAGGAATGGCTTTTACTGCCTGATATCCTTCGTGGATAAATTTGTTTCCGCCCTTTTCAGGATCGTACTCTACTCTTACATATCCGCCGAAGTGTACTTCCTTGGCATATTCCGGACGACGCAGTTCGAATGGGTAGCCGTTCTTTAACCAGTTATCCGGTACCTCGATCTGATAACCGTTCTGGATTTTCTGTTTGAACATTCCGTAGTGGTAACGGATTCCGCAGCCATATGCTGCGTAATTTAAAGTTGCGAGAGAATCAAGGAAGCATGCAGCCAGTCTTCCCAGACCACCGTTTCCAAGTGCCGGATCCGGTTCCTGATCTTCGATACAGTTAAGGTCAAATCCCAGTTCTTCGAGAGCTTCTTTTACTTCACCGTAAGCGCAAAGGTTGATCAGGTTGTTTCCGAGAGCACGTCCCATCAGGAATTCCATGGACATATAGTATACGATCTTCGGATCCTGTTCGTCATAAGCTTTCTGTGTTGCAAGCCAGTTATCAATGATAACGTCTTTTACAGAGTAGCTTACTGCCTGGAAAATCTGCTCCTGTGTAGCTTCTTCAATTGTTTTTCGATAGAGGAATTTTACGTTGTCTTTTACGCTTTTCTTGAATGCCTCTTTCTTGAACATTTCGTTTGTCATTTCATACCTCCCGTAATGGTTTCACTGTTCACTTTATTCTCAGCAATACACCTTGCGGATATTGCCGGTGAACCTCTTCATTCCGTCAACTCTTCTGTTTTCTTCATATCAGAGAAATTGGGGGCAAAGAATCTCTGCCTCCAATTTCCTCTCTGAAATCAGACTGTCAAGAATAATGATACTCTTTTTTCGACAGTCTGTCATGTGTATAATTGCCGAATTTTATAACATTTTTTTGTTATCGTGCATTGCGAAAGTAGTATATTTCCTGTGAAATACCTGTAACTTATCAGTACCTTGTCAGTAATTGACCGAATGTTGTCAATTACAGTTTCTTAACACCCATAGTTACTGCTTCTTTGTTGATGTTCCACTCTTTCACATAACCATCGGTCTCGCCAAGTACCATTTCGTCTGCAAGTACTTCTGACTTGATCTCATCTTCGTGTGCTTTCATGACATCCTGGATCTTGTCGTTTCCGTGAGCGTATACTACGATCTTGTCCATAACTTCGAAGCCGGCTTCCTTACGCATAGTCTGGATCTTGCTGATGATCTCACGTACAAATCCTTCTTCGATCAGTTCAGGTGTCAGGTTTGTATCCAGGACTACGGATGTTTCACCGTCAGATTCGGATACATAGCCTTCTGTCTGTGCTGTTTCAATAAGAAGGTCTTCTTCTGTAAGTTCTACATTGTTTCCGTTGATATCCAGTTTCAGGACACCGTTGGTTCTCAGCTCGTTCATTGCTGCTGTTCCATTGATGTCTGTGAGAGCCTGTCTGATTCCTCCAAGGAGTTTACCGTATTTCGGTCCTACTGTACGAAGCTGTGGTTTGAAGCTGTAGGAGATAAAGGATTCTACATCATCTGCGAATTTTACTTCTTTGACATTCAGTTCGTCTGCGATGATGTCAGTGTAGAATTCACTCATTTTCTTCTCAGCTTTTACATACATGGTTCCGATCGGCTGACGGTTCTTGATGTTTGCTGTATTTCTGCAGGCACGTCCCAGAACTACGATCTCCAGAAGCTCTTTCATGTCTGCTTCCAGATCTTTGTCGATCCATGCTTCGTTTACAGTTGGGAAGTCGCAGAGATGGATACTCTCCGGAGCATCTTTATCCACGCTTCTTACCAGGTTCTGATAGATGTCTTCTGTCATGAACGGGATCATCGGAGCAGCTGTCTTGGCGATGGTTACCAGTGCATGGTACAGAGTCATGTAAGCATTGATCTTATCCTGCTCCATTCCCTTTGCCCAGAAACGTTCGCGGCTTCTTCTTACATACCAGTTACTCATTTCATCTACGAATTCCTGAAGTGCTCTTGCTGCTTCCGGGATCTTGTAGTTAGCCAGATCATTGTCTACAGCCTGAACAGTTGTGTTTAATCTGCTGAGGAGCCATTTGTCCATAACAGGAAGCTGGTCATAGTTCAGTTCATATTTGGTCGGGTCGAAGTTGTCGATGTCTGCATATAATACGAAGAATGCGTAAGTATTCCACAGTGTACTCATGAATTTACGCTGTCCTTCACAACTGCCTTGCCATGGAAACGGTTCGGAAGCCATGGAGCACTGTTGATGTAGAAGTACCATCTGATGGCATCTGCGCCGTATTTGTTCAGTGCATCGAATGGATCAACTGCATTTCCTTTGGACTTACTCATCTTCTGTCCGTTCTCATCCTGGACATGTCCCAGAACAATTACGTTCTTGTATGGTGCTTTATTAAAGAGCAGTGTGGATTCTGCAAGGAGTGAGTAGAACCATCCACGAGTCTGGTCTACTGCCTCGGAGATAAAGTTTGCAGGGAACTGCTGCTCAAATAATTCTTTGTTTTCAAATGGATAATGATGCTGTGCGAAAGGCATTGCTCCTGAGTCGAACCAGCAGTCGATAACTTCCGGTACACGGTGCATTTCTCCGCCGCACTCCGGACACTTCAGTGTGATCTCGTCGATGTATGGACGATGAAGTTCTACTGTCTTAGCTTTCTCGTCGCCGCTCATCTCGAATAATTCCTGACGGCTTCCGATAGAATGCATATGTCCGCAGTCACACTGCCAGATGTTCAGTGGTGTTCCCCAGTAACGGTTACGGCTGATACCCCAGTCCTGAACGTTTTCCAGCCAGTCACCGAAACGTCCTTTACCGATGCTCTCAGGGATCCAGTTGATTGTATTGTTATTTCTGATCAGGTCATCTTTGACTGCTGTCATCTTGATGAACCAGGATTCTCTTGCGTAGTAGATCAGTGGTGTGTCACATCTCCAGCAGTGTGGATAATCATGCTCGAATTTCGGAGCATCGAAGAGCTTGCCTTCTTTGTCCAGATCTGTGAGGACCATAGGATCTGCTTTCTTTACGAAAACGCCTGCGTATGGTGTCTCTTTTGTCAGGTTACCCTGTCCGTCTACGAACTGTACGAATGGCAGTTCATAGTTACGTCCGATTCTGCTGTCGTCTTCACCGAATGCAGGTGCGATGTGAACGATACCTGTACCATCACTCATAGTAACGTAGTATCACAGGTTACGAAATGAGCTTTCTTTTTCTGTTTTGCTGCTGCCTCTCCTGCACATGCGAAAAGCGGCTCGTATGCTTTGTATTCCAGGTCTGTTCCTTTGTAGGTTTCCAGAACTTCATATGCTTTCTCGCCTTCTTCTTTTGCAAGTTTGCCAAGGACTTTGTCAAGGAGTGCTTCTGCCATATAATAGGTATATCCGTCTGCTGCCTTTACTTTGCAGTAAGTCTCATCCGGGTTTACGCAGAGTGCAACGTTGGACGGAAGTGTCCATGGTGTTGTTGTCCATGCAAGGAAGTATGCATCTTCACCAACAACCTTGAATCTTACAACTGCGGAGCGCTCTTTTACAGTTTTGTATCCCTGGGATACTTCCTGTGCGGAAAGAGGGGTACCGCATCTTGGACAGTAAGGAACGATCTTGAAGCTTTATACAGAAGCTTCTTGTTCCAGATTTCTTTTAATGCCCACCATTCGGATTCAATATAATCATCATAGTAAGTTACGTATGGATGTTCCATATCAGCCCAGAAACCAACAGTAGAGGAGAAATCCTCCCACATTCCTTTATATTTCCAGACGCTTTCCTTACACTGTTTGATGAATGGCTCCATACCGTATTCTTCGATCTGCTCTTTGCCATCCAGACCAAGTTTCTTCTCTACTTCCAGCTCTACCGGAAGTCCGTGAGTATCCCATCCTGCTTTACGCGGAACCATGTAGCCCTTCATTGTACGGTATCTCGGGATCATATCCTTGATAACGCGGGTAAGTACATGGCCGATGTGCGGTTTACCGTTTGCAGTAGGCGGTCCGTCGTAGAATGTATAGGTTTCTCCCTCTTTTCTGTTCTCCATACTTTTCTCAAAGATATGGTTTTCTTTCCAGAATTCTTCTACTTTTTTTTCACGGTCTACAAAGTTTAAGTTCGTATCAACTTTCTGGTACACAGTAATTTACCTCCTGTTTAAATTATTTGTATCAGACACCTGAAAATATGCAGGACGTTTATATACGCTGAAAAATATTTCCGGTGTCCTTTAAGAACGAAAATAAGCCCATAAAAAAATCGCCCTTTTGTAAAAGGACGAAGGTTTATTGACGTTCGCTATACCACCTGTTACATTGTACGGGCATCCTCTGCCGATACATGAATCTTTTAACGGGGATTTCCGTCAGCTCTTACCTGTCTGTACACCCTTCAGAGCTGCAACTCCGGAGTGATCTTCACTGCATTTACTCACCACCGGGCTCACACCCTCCCCGGTTCGCTGTCTGCTTTCCCCTGCAGTTACTCTCTCCATCAACGTTTTTGTGGACATATCATTTATTTAACTATGCGGATTCATTATAAGGTCACAAAATTCACTGTGTCAAGTATTTTTTTGAATATTAGGGTAATCCTGTTACTGTTTAATAACACTGGTTACTGTCAAACTCCCGAACAGTAACACACTGTTAACATACTATCATATAAATTTTACACAGGCATTGTAATTAATGATATAATAAGGTAGAATATTTTGTCCGAACGTCATTTAAAACGATGTACTAGAGTGTGTCTGAAAAGGCTTTCTGCAAGATGTACGTCACAATTTTGTGGGATATTTTGCCCGGATGAGGGCGCGTAGCGGGCTACGGCAACTGAATTCGGGTGAAATATCCCGCAAAGTGGGGCGTGCAGATTGCGGAAATGATTTTTCAGACACGCTCTAGGATATGGAAAGCAACTACTATGTATATTTAATGAAGGGTAATTTCAAATGTTTAAAACAAAATTTCATAAATTAATGAAGCGTTTCCTCACCGGAATGCTTTGTGCAGGGATTCTGACCTCCCAGCCTGCAGTCACTTACGCTGCCGAGACCTCTGCCACTCCTGAAGCCGGTCATTCAGAAACCTATTCACAGACCTCAGATATCGATTCTGTCAAAGGATGGCCCACAGGTCCTAATATCGAGGGACAGTCCGCAGTGCTGATGGATGCAGTCACTGATACTATTCTTTATTCCAAGAATGCCAAAGATAAGCTATATCCCGCCAGTATCACTAAGATCATGACCGCTCTTCTGGCCTGTGAACATCTGGATATGAACGATACGATCACCATGTCGCAGGAAGCGGCTTATGGGATTGAGGCCGGAAGCTCCAGCATTTACGCAGAAACAGGAGAGGTTTTCACAGTAGAGCAGGCCCTGATGGCTCTGATGCTGGAATCCGCCAATGAGATGGCTCTTGCTCTGGCAGAAAAAACAAGCGGTTCTGTAAAGAAGTTTGTTGAACTGATGAACCAGAGGCAGCTCAGCTTGGCTGTAAGAACACCCATTTTAATAATCCAAATGGTCTTCCGGATGAGACGCATTATACCACCGCAGGTGATATGATGAAGATTGCAAAGGCAGCCTGGTATAATCCCAGATTCCGTAAATTTGTGACCACACAGGTTTATGAGATTCCTCCGACTAATAAGCAGTCTGAAACCCGTTATCTTCTCAATCACCATAAGATGATGCCCGGACAGTCTTATGCATACGATGGGGTTCTGGGAGGAAAGACCGGATACACCGATGCAGCGGGAAGTACGCTTGTCACCTATGCCAAGAGAGGAAATTCCATTCTCATTGCAGTTGTGCTGAATTCTACAAACGGTGCTTTTCCTGACACAACTTCTCTGCTGGATTACGGCTTCGACAATTTTGAAAAAGTAGACTTGAATATAGATACCGATCCGGTACCGGCAGTATTTCTCCCATGCGAAAAGCACCTGTTAAAGGACTGGAATAATCTGTGTTCCTTCTATTATATGAGGCATGTGTACGTAACTGTCCCCACAGGAACCGATGTGAGCCAGCTTGTAAAGAAGCAGAAACTTCTGAACAATTCTGTCGGTCCAAAGCGAATTAAAAGTAAATATTATTTAGACGATCATATGGTCGGATATGGAATGCAATATGAAAAGGAGATCCTTTCAGATCTCCTTCTCAACGCTTCTTTTTAGTTTTCGCCTGAGGCGGAGGACTTCTTTTCTTTCACGAAGTTCCTCTGCTTCTTCTGTATCTGTGAAACGCAATGTCTTCACAGCGAAATATTTCTCATCTTCTGTTTTTCGGATGCGGATCTTGCCTCTTATCAGCCCATGTTCTTCACAATTGGATATGCTGTAATAAACCTTTGGATTATTCATAAACCATCGGAGTTTGCGCTTTGCAGGCAGATGACAGACCGGACATCTGGTGCTGGTCACCTCGCGGTCTTTCATGATTCGCTCTCTTGTGGCAAATTCTCTGGATACATATTTGTCATGATCCGGATAGGAAATATGTATCTCGTCTTTTTTCTTCTTTGGATTCTGGTAAACATCCAGTGACGGATGATTGATGATGATTATGTTATTTATTTTCTCCAGGACTTTCGCTGTATACCACGCATCTGCAAGCGCCCGGTGAAATCCCCTGGATTTCTCTATTTTCAGCTCATCGATCGCATGCTCCAATGCACACCTGTGTGTACCGTCATCATAACTGATACTGTATAGTTTCTGCACATCATAATAGGTCACAGGTCCGGGAAGCAGATCCAGCAGGCCATAGAACTTCATATTTCTCTGAAGTTCCATCACGTCCTGATTTCCCCAGGTAAAAAAGTACCAGTCTTCTCCGCACCAGTCAATAAATTCCCTGACTGCCTGCTCAAAGGGCACTCCTTTCATAAGATCTTTATAATCTACATGAATTACCTCATGGATGCTGTCATGAATCCATTTATAGACCTGTGGTTTGATCAGTCGGTGAAAATGATCCGTTATTTCTTTTTTGCTGTTTACTTTTACAGCCCCAATCTCGATAATCTCAAATGGAAGCCTGTCGTTACGTGTTTTCTTTCCCGAAGGATTCTGATTCCATTCCAGGTCAAAGACAATATAGTTCATTCATCCGGTCCTTTTTGTTTATTACTTTTTCGCATTTATTTTCCACTGCTGATAAACATATTATTTCACAATCTTCAGTTCATACTGTCTGGTTCCCAGACCAATCTTCTCTGCCTGATCCAGTGTTGCCTGCCATTCAATGTTCGGGTTGGAATCTTTGAAATGGTCGTGGTGGCAATGCCAGTCAGGTTTTGCCAGATGTTCTCCAAGCTGGCTGTTCTCGATCGGAGTTGCTTTCAGACAGGCATCTGCGCAGGCCTGATCCAGAGCAACCGGGTCGAAGCTCGCAAACATTCCGATATCAGGAAGGATTGGTGCATCATTTTCGCCATGCAGTCGCAGTTCGGGCTGATATCCTGAACAAGCGCTACATGGAAATGCGGACGGCCATGACAGACTGCCTGTGCATATTCTGCCATCTTACGGTCAAGAAGTTCATTCGCACTGCTGTTTGGATTGTATACTGCATCAAAACCGCAGGCTCCGATACAACGGCCACAGCCTTTACATTTATCATAATCAATGACTGCTTTTTTATTCGGATATGTAATCGCATCACTTCCGCACTCTTTCGCACAGCGACGGCATCCGCGGCAGAGTTCTTCATTTACTGCAGGTTTTCCGCTGGCATGCTGTTTCATCTTACCTGCGCGGCTTCCGCATCCCATTCCGATATTCTTCAGTGCACCACCGAAGCCGGTTGCTTCATGTCCTTTGAAGTGGCTTAAGCTGATAAAAATATCTGCATCCATGATCGCATGTCCGATCAGTGCAGTCTGACAATATTCACCGTTAACTACCGGTACTTCTACTTCGTCTGTACCGCGTAAGCCATCACCGATGATAATCTGGCATCCTGTTGAAATGCTGTTAAATCCGTTGAGATTTGCGCACTCCAGATGCTCCAGTGCATTCTTACGGCTTCCCGGATAAAGAGTGTTGCAGTCTGTGAGGAACGGAAGTCCTCCCTGCTCTTTACAGAGATCAGCTACTGTTTTTGCGTAATTCGGGCGCAGGAAAGCCAGATTGCCAAGTTCTCCGAAATGCATTTTAATAGCCACGAATTTTCCATCCATATCAATGTCTTTGATTCCGGCTGTAACGCAGAGTTTCTTCAGTTTATCAAGCTGGCTGGTGCCAACCGGACATCTGAAATCAGTAAAATAAACGGTTGATTTTTCCATCGTTTTTTCCTCCTGTTTTTATTGATCAAAATTTGATTTTTTTATTTTACCACAAGATGCAGGTTCTTTTCGAGATATTTTTTTTGCTTACATCTGTTCGTAAAATTTTGTCACCTTTTTGTATTCTGCAGGCAAAGTGATCTGCTCTACCACAACATCTCCATCTTCTGCATTGTGGTAACGGTAAATGTAAACGCCTTCCTGGATCTCATCTCCTTCGATCAGAGAAACTGCCAGATATCCCTGTCCTTCAAATTCAAAGGTATCCATGATCGCAAAATCCCGTTCTGTTCCGTCAGATACCGGAATGCTGATTACTTCATATTCTTCCATAGTATGTTTTCCTTTCATTCATAAGCAGTCTTATTCTTATTTTCGCTGTTTTTTATTGTAGCAAAGAGTGTTAATTATATCAATCCTATTTAACCGAATCAAGTAAGTCGTTACTGTTCACTCCGTTCACAGTAACAGTAAGTCCCCTGCGGGTTACAAAAAGAAAGACTGCACCTCCAATGAGCACAGCCTTTCCGGTTTGGTATATTTTATTCAGTTCTGCTTACAATTGCTTATGCCATGATCGGTTTTAATGCTTCTGCAAGCTTTTCTTTCTCAGCTTCTGCCTCTTCCAGATTCTTGCCGAGAGTTGTGTAATAGATTTTGATCTTTGGTTCTGTTCCGGATGGGCGGACAACTACTGTCTCGCCGTTATCCAGCTTGTAGATCAGTACGTTTGCTGCAGGAAGTCCTGTTTCTTCCGGTTTCTGGTAATCTGTTACTTTTACTATAGTATGACCTGCGATCTCTGTGAGAGGTTTGTCACGAAGTCCCTGCATCAGAGCTGACATCTTATCCATTCCGCTTAATCCCGGGAATTCGAAGCTGTCTACTTTATTCAGGTAACGTCCGTACTGTGCATAGATCTCTTCCATTCTCTGTTTCAGGGAACTTCCTATGCTTCTGTAATATGCAGCCATTTCACAGATCAGCATAGATCCGATAACAGCATCCTTGTCACGTACATATGGTCCTGCAAGGTATCCGTAGCTCTCTTCAAATCCGAAGATAAATCTGTCTACTTCATCTGCTGCTTCAAGCTGTGCGATCTGATCGCCGATCCACTTGAATCCTGTAAGTACGCTTCTGAGTTCTACTCCATAGTGCTCTGCCACTGCATCTGCAAGTGGTGTGGAAACAATGGATTTCACTGCTACCGGATTCTTTGGCATTGTGCCTTTTTCAATGCGGCCTGCACAGATATAATCAAGAAGGAGTACACCTACCTCATTACCTGTTACCAGCTCATAGGAACCATCCGGGCATTTCATTGCGATACCAACACGGTCTGCATCCGGGTCAGTTGCAAGCATTAAGTCTGCACCTGTTTCTTTTGCGAGGTTTAATCCAAGCTCCAGAGCTGCAAAGATTTCCGGGTTCGGATAGCTGCAGGTTGTGAAGTATCCGTTAGGATATTCCTGTTCCGGAACGATTGTGATATCTGTGATTCCGATATCTTTTAATACCTGAGTTACAGGTACAAGTCCTGATCCGTTTAACGGGCTGTAAACCAGTTTCAGTCCTGCTGTCTTGCAGAGACCCGGACGAACCTGACGGGATTCGATAGCTTCATAGAGAGCCTGCTTGCAGTCATCTCCTACAAAACGGATTTTTCCCTGTTCTACGCCTTCTGCGAAGGACATATATTTCGCACCTGTAAGTACGTCTGTTTTCTGGATCTCTTCATATACAATGGCAGCTGCATCGTCTGTCATCTGGCATCCGTCAGGACCGTATGCTTTGTATCCGTTGTACTTAGCCGGGTTGTGGGATGCTGTTACCATAATACCTGCATTGCATTCATAGTAACGTGTTGCAAAGGAAAGTGCCGGTACAGGCATCAGTGCGTCATAAATTCTGACATTGATATCATTTGCCGCCAGTACGCCTGCTGCTGTTTTTGCAAATACATCACTCTTAAGACGGCTGTCATAGCTGATGGCTACTGTCTGATTACCGCCCTGTGTTTTTACCCAGTTCGCAAGTCCCTGTGTTGCCTGGCGAACTACATAAATATTCATACGGTTGGTTCCGGCTCCGAGAACTCCGCGAAGTCCGGCTGTTCCAAATTTCAGCGCTACTGCGAAACGATCTTTGATCTCTTCATCATTTCCTTCGATTTTGGATAATTCCGGATTAAGATCCGCATCCTGCAGATCTGCTGCCAACCAACGTTTGTATTCTTCCTGATACATTTTGACCACTCCTGCCTTATTTTTTAGATTTTTTAAGATATTTCCATAATATCATAAATCAGACAAATCAGCAACAAGACAGCGAGATTTCAATCAAATTTTAAAAATTACTTTCTTTTCTGTTTGTCCGCTCTCTGCAGGCGTTTCCTATATTGGTCAGGCAGAGCACTGTGGTGATCAGGAAAAGTCCGGGGATCAGAATGATCCACCAGGAACCTGTCATTAATGCCTTATCTGACAGAGACAGCATACTTCCCCATGTGATAACCTCTATGGGAAGTCCAATGCCCATAAAGCTTAAAGTAGCTTCAGAGATCATTGCAGTTCTTACATTCATGACTACCATAAACATAATGGATGAGAAAAAGTTCGGCACCAGATGCTTCCACAAAATACGGAAGAATCCCGCTCCCATACATCTTGCAGCGATGATATACTCACTGTTTCGTATCTGCCGTACCTCTGTGCGTACTACTTTCGCAATACTGGTCCAGCTGGTCACACCGATCACAAAGGACAGACTCAGGATATTTGCATCTCCCATAATAGCCTGCAGCAAAATGATCAGGAGCAGAGTTGGTATACTTAAGAATATTTCTGTAAATCTCATGATCAGTTCATCAAGCCAGGCAGGTGCCACTCCACTGAAGGCACCGACTACCACTGCAATAAAAGTAGAAATAACTGTGGCTAATCCACCGATCAGGATCGAGATTCTTCCTCCATACCAAATCATGGAAAAAATATCCCTTCCCATAGTATCTGTTCCAAAAAGGAACTCCCTGTCAGGAGCTTTATTATAGTTTAACAGATCCATATAAGCAGGATCCTTTGTCATGATCAGTTCCGCACACAGGCAGCCCAGTACGATAAGAATCAGGATTGCTGCTGAAACAACGGGTTTTCCCTGATACCACTTTTTCTTTGATTTGGGAATTACGGTTTCTGTCTTTCTGTTTCCTGCCAGTTCAAATAAATGATTGGTCATCCTTCTACTACCTCCGATTTCTCGGTTATTACTTCATCCTTCATACGGGGATCTATCTGTTCATTAATAGTCTGACTGACGATATTACAGAAAATAACCAGGATTCCTGACATCATACAAAGCAGCATCAGCAGATTGTAATCATGATATCTGGCACTCTCATAGGACAGAGCTCCGATTCCGGGATAAGAGAATACACTTTCTACCACATAGGTTCCTCCAAGTACATGGGGGACTGCAATGGCCATAATACTCAGATAAGCAGGCATTACATTTCGGACACAATGTCTGAACATAAGCTTTTTCTTATCCAGGCCTTTTGCCTTTGCCAAAAGTACATAATCTGCGCGAACCTCTTCAAGGATCTTATTTCGGATCATGTAAGCATAATACCATAAATGCTCCATGACCACGATGGTCAGAGGCATGATCAGATGCAGCACTCTGTCACCGATATCTCCTGCATTTCCTGTACTGTAAGCTCCACTGCTTGGCAGGATCTTAAGATTTACGGAAAAAACAAGGATCAGGACCAGAGCCATCCAAAACTCAGGAATACAACTGGATATGGTTCCCAGCTTACACAGGATCCGGTCTGCCAGCCGGTTTTCGTACCAGGCACACAGGATTCCCAGGAGCAAGGCTCCGGCAAACATAATGATAAATCCGATTCCTCCAAGTACAAGTGTATTGCCAATACGGCCGCCGATCACTTCTACCACATCCTGTTTATATTTAAATGAAATTCCAAATTCTCCATGAAAGGCATTTTTTACCCACTTCACATACTGCACAGAAATCGGTTCGTTCAATCCCAGTTTTCCCATAGCCCATTCACGTTCTTCCGGACTCATCTTCTCTGTACGGTCACCATAATAGGAGATCAGCGGATCTCCCGGTGCAAGACGGGCTACATAAAATACAGCTACAGACAATATAAATACTGAGATCAGGAATATCAGGCATTTTTTACCATAGTAGACTAACTTTTTTTGTCTCATTATATACTGCACCCCTTTCCTTCAGCCGGAAGCATTGCAAAATGTCCGGGTGACACTTCTGTCCACACGCTGTTTTCCATTCCTTCGCCATCATAGTACTGCAGAACTCTTTTTCTCTCCCTGATCGGGTCAGGAACAGGAATTGCAGACAGCAATGTTTTTGTATAAGGATGCACCGGATTGGAATACAATTCTTCTGATGGCGCCAGTTCTACCAGTTTTCCATGATACATAACTCCCACACGGTCACAGAGATACTCAACCATAGCCAGGTCATGAGCTATAAACAGAAATGTAAATCCATGCTCCTCCTGCAGATGACGGAACAGATTGACGATCTGTGCCTGTATGGACACATCCAGGGAAGCTATCGGTTCATCAGCCACCAGAAATTCCGGTTCCATACACAGAGATCTGGCTATGGCCACTCGCTGTCTCTGTCCCCCTGATAATTCAGATGGATAACGGTCCAGGAAACTGTTCTCAAGTCCTACATATTCCATCTGAAAAGCAGCTTCCTTCACAAAGCTTCCTCTCGGAGGTGTGATATGCTGGATTCTCATTGGTTCCGTAATAATATCTGACACCTTCATTTTCTGGTTCAGACTGGATGCGGAATCCTGAAATATCATCTGGCGGCGGGTCTGCAGCATTTTTTTATGCTTTTTGAATTCCTTTTTGTCGCAGATATTTACATCTTTATACCAGATTTCTCCCTGAGCCGGCTGATATATATTCATCAGACATCTGGCAACTGTGGACTTTCCTGAACCAGATTCCCCTACCAGACCAAAGATCTCACCTTTATGGATCTGAAATGAGACATCATCTACAGCCTTTACCTTGATCTTTTTTGTCAGATGAAACTGCTGAGTCAGATGCCTGACATCCAATAAAATTTCTTTACTCATGGACGATTCCTCCCACAGGTGATTTGATCTGCGGTGCTCTTGGATCCAGCAGCCAGGTTGCCGCATAATGAGTATCTGTTATCTTAAACATAGGCGGCATTTCTTCATAATCAATATTCAGGCATATTCGTTTCTACATGCAAAAGCATCACCTTTCGGCGGATCTATCAAAGTAGGAGGCATGCCGGGGATAGTGTACAGGCTTTCTTTTCCATTTGCAAATGCAGGCAGTGATCTCATCAGCCCCATGTGTATGGATGTCTGGGATCATAATACACTTCCTCTGCTGTACCGATCTCTACGATCTTGCCTGCATACATGACTGCTACTCTGTCTGCCACACGTGCAACCACTCCCAGATCATGGGATACCAGTATGGTAGCTGTTCCAAGCTTCATCTGTATTTCCCGCAGAAGATCCAGGATCTGTGCCTGTATGGTCACATCCAATGCAGTAGTTGTTCATCTGCAAATAAAATATCCGGATCTGCTGCCAGAGCAATGGCCATAACACATCTCTGACGCATTCCTCCGGAGAACTGCCAGGGATACTGATGATATCGTTCCTTTGGATGGGAGATACCTACCAGTTCCATAAGCTCCAGAACCTTCTTATTTACCTGTTCCTTCGTGTAATTCTTATTGTGGATCACCACTGCTTCCCCAATCTGTTTTCCAATTTTAATAGTTGGATTCAGGGATGTCATAGGATCCTGAAAGATCATAGCAAAAACTCTTCCACGCAGTTTCTGCATCTCCCTTTCCCTGTAACAGGTGATATCCTGTCCGTTCACACAGATGCTGCCCTCTTTAATCTTTGCACTTGGCGCAAAAGCTTCATGATACTTTGCAAAGCACACTCTTCCGCATCCGATTCTCCAACTATAGCCAGCACCTCTCCCCTTTTTTAATTGCAAAAAGACA
>ENA-OQAN01000507-OQAN01000507.1-human-gut-metagenome-genome-assembly--contig:-NODE-507-length-20732-cov-1.714924_pt1 | contig 20732 bp, 24 predicted proteins | sample MGYA00242735_ERZ504527 | MGnify/ENA primary metagenome ERZ504527 (study PRJEB26092, sample SAMD00036230) | human gut metagenome | host: Homo sapiens | study: EMG produced TPA metagenomics assembly of... | reverse complement strand
TCTGTCCCCGTACTGGAGAATAATGCGACCCTGTGAATATCATGTCTCAGATGATAATGAGGGTTCAGCACATATACTTTATTCATTTCCGGTATTTTCATCTTGTGTTTTTGTAGGATCGACGAATCCACCTGTATAGCATCCCAGGCCACATTTGGATAACTCCTTGTCATCTATGCCACCTTGTACGTCCATCAGTTCGTTCAAGTCCAGCACTTGTTCTTCATCTTCGGAATAGCGGGTGTATTCCGGTTGCTTGTTGTTGGGGTCTTCTTTTTTCATATTCTTCTTTGTTTAAGTTGGTTATTCTCTGTAGTGAAAAAACGGTGTTACTCCGTGGTGGAAAACAATTCATACACGGGTGCGAAAATCCTGCTCAGTATGCTCCGGCTCGAAGTGATGATCTCCGCCCGGCCGGACATGTCTATTTCATATTTTATTTCCTTTCTGTTGGTTGTCACCAGTCCGTCCGGAAAGTCCACTTCCACGGCATAACTTTTATTGTAAGGCACAAAAGAGACGGAGGCGATTCTTCCCGGCAGTACGCCATACGAGTGGGTGGGGTATTTGTTCAGTTCGATATTTACTTTGTCGCCCACGGCAATTTCCGCCACTTCGTCTTGTGAAAGAGTGATGTGCCCGAGGGGATTCCCCTGCTGCTTGGAGATAACGGTGCACAGGGTGTCTCCTTCATTTACCCGGGCGCTCATGCCCCATGTCTTTCCCCATACCACTATGCCGTCGTGATGGCTTTTGATGAGGTACTTCTTGTCCCACGTGCGGAGGCTGTTCACCATGTTTTCGTAAGCCAGTTCCAGTCATCCGGAGGTTTTGCAGTCTCCATCCGGTGGTTTATATCCAGTTCAAAGAGTTCGCGTTTCACATTCAGCACCGCCATGGCATCTGCCTTACCGGTACTTTCCAGTATCCGGAGTTCTTCATCTAGGTATTTTTTCTTCTGCGGATAGATATCAAACTCCTGATACATCACGCACGTACGCACGGCTTGGGTGAACTGTTCGTAGGCGGAAGACATTTCACCCATGATGAGGTCAAAGGGATAGTCTTGCAGGTACTTGATGTCGTTGGTGCGGTAGTACCATTCTATTTTGGTCAGTACGCGGCAAAATGTTTGTACGTCTTCCAGTAGGGCAGTATTTTTCAGTATGCCCAGCGTGTCGTTCTTTTGTACAGGTGATTGGTTTTCCACAAAAAAGCGGTCTATCATTCCTGTCTGATTGGCAGTGATCCATTCCGCACTTCCCAAGTCGTCAATGGTTATCGTTTTTCTTATTGTGTCAGGATACTTAAATAATGCCGTGCCTGCAATAAGAAAAACAATCAGTCCATATACGATGTAGCTTCCCGTATGGATCAACCATTCGGGCATATCTCCCAGCATATCATTGTTTTCGCGACTATATACTTCTACCTTTTCCGGTCCGTCCGCATCAGGTTTATAGATTTCCTCCATACCTTATTGCTATTATTTTTTAATTCTCAATTCTCATTTTTTTAATTTCCTAAGCGCTCAGTTCCAGCTGATTCTTCACCAGCCTGTAGTAATCGCCCTGCCGGGCAATGAGTTCTTCGTGCGTGCCCCGTTCCGTTATCTCCCCTTCTTTCAGCACCACTATCTGGTCGGCATTCTTTACGGTGCTCAGGCGGTGCGCCACGATGACCACCGTTTTGTCCTTGAAGAATCTCTCCAGATTTTCCTGTATCACTTTCTCATTGTCCGTATCGAGCGCATTCGTCGCTTCATCAAAAAACAGGTAATCGGGATTACGGTAAATGGCGCGCGCTATCAGGATGCGCTGCTTCTGCCCTTGGCTCAATCCTTGCCCCGTGTTACCTATTTTGGTGTTATACTTTAAAGGCAAGGATTCGATGAACTCACGTATATTTGCCATCTCTACGGCATACAGCAGGCGTTCTTTGTCTATCATGCTGCCATCCGGCGCTATGTTGTTGGCAATGGTATCGCCGAATATGAATCCCTCCTGCATCACTACTCCACAATGTTTGCGCCACTCCTTGAAACTGATTTTTTGTAGCGACTGATTGCCTATCATCACCGCTCCTCCGGTGGGAGGATAGAATCCGAGCATCAGTTTTATCAGCGTTGTTTTCCCACTGCCGCTGAGCCCACGATGGCGGTAGTCTTTCCGGCTGGTATGTCCAGCGATAGCCCTTTGATGATGCGTTTCGATTTTTCTGATCCGTAAGTAAAGACTACATTTTGCAATTGAATCGGGTCTTTGCCTGATATTTGGGTATCCTGGTCCATGCTTCTGTCTCTTCATCGGGCTTGCCATGTATTTCTCCGAGACGTTCCAGGCTGAGCTGCGCGTCCTGCGTGTCCTGCATGAAGGAAACGAATTGGCTGATAGGCCCTTGCATCTGTCCGATGATGTACTGTATGGAAAGCATCACACCCAGCGTGATACTTCCATGTAGTACGCGGTGGCAGAGAGAACTGTTATCAGTACGTTTTTCACTTCGTTGATAAGTACGGCTCCCACCTGCTGCCACTGCCCCAGGTTGAGTGAACTCATATTAATGCGGAAGAGAGAAGCTTGTATGTTTTCCCATTCCCAGCGTTTTTGCTGTTCGCAGCCCAGCAGCTTGATGTCCTGCATACCGTAGATGAGTTGCATCAAATTATTCTGATTGACGGACATCTGTTCAAAGTTCTTCCTGTTCAAGTCGGCCCGCTTGCGCATGAACAGCTTTACCCAACCCATATAGGCTGCGCTGAACAGGATGAAAATGAGGAATATTTTCCAGCTGTATATGGCCAGCACGATACCGAAGATGACTACCGTGAGGTAGAGAACAAAATATTGAGCACGGACTGGGTGAGGAAACTCTCGATGCGGTTGTGGTCTTCGATGCGGCGTATCAAGTCGCCTGCCAGTTTGCTGTCAAAGAACCTCATGGGCAGCCGCATCAGCTTGGAGAGGAAATCCGAGATGAGCGACACGTTGACGCGCGTACTGATGTGGAGCAGTATACAGCGCCGGATCACCTCAATAAGTGTGCGGCTGAATACCAGCATGAGTTGTGCGGCCAAAATGAGCTGTATAAAATTCAGATTCCTGTGCCCTATGCCTTGGTCTACAATGGTTTGTGTAAGAAAAGGGAAGACCAGTTGCAGCAAACTGCCTGCCAGCAGGCCGATGATGAGCTGTATCATCGCCTTTTTGTAGGGACGTACATAGTGAAACAGATACCATAATGACAGCTTTTCATATTTTATGGGTTCCGCTTCATAAAATTGCGGGGTAACATCCAGCAAGAGGGCAATTCCTTTTTCTATTCCGCCTTGTGTGGTACTGATCCAGCATTTTTTTCAACTCCTGTTCCTCATATTTCAGCAATCCGTAGGCAGGGTCGGCAATGTAGAACCAAGTTTTGCCCCTTTTCTTTTCTATTTTATAGAGGACCACGAAATGTTCCTGGTTCCAGTTGGATGATGCATGGCAGTTTTGACTGTTGTTTCAGTTTTCCATTGAAGTGCGTATACCGGTGGCGCGCAGCCTATGCTGGCTGCCGCTTCACTGATACCTAGCAAGTTAACTCCCGTGCGCTGTATGTATGATTGCTCGCGTAACTGCTGTACGGAGAATGTCTTTCCATAATATTTGGCTATCATTCTCAGGCAGGAGGGGCCGCAGTCCATGCCGTCCAACTGTTTGTAGAATGGAAATTTGCTCATAATTGTCTTTTTTGTTTTACTCTGTTTATCATGCCAGTCGGCTATTTCGTTCATCCTTTCACTTTCGCTCTCAAAGAAGGCGCACAGGTGTTTTTGCCGTTCTATGATGTATTCCCGGTTTGCCAGTAGATCAATGATCTGCCTGTCCAGTTTCACGGGGGTAATTTTTTTTTATTTCCTGTGGCGTGAACTCTGCCATGGGCACATGGGCAAAGGTGCATTCCGTCCAGTGGGTTATTCCTCCGGTGATAAGCGCCATGTCGCACAAGGGCAACAGGGCTTGCAGGCGGGGCAGGCGGTAAATGGCTATATTAGGCGGTAATGAAAACAACCGGGTTTCCACCTCTCCATGATTGGTCAGCAGGATGAATTGATATTGCGGATGGATGCTCGCACTCTGCTTCATGGCTTTGTAGAATGATTCCATATGTGAGGGGGTGTTCACTTTTCTTTCTTCTTCCTCGTCTTCCAGCAAGCCTATAATAACAGTGCGTGAACGGTCTTCTTTTATTTCCGTCAGTTTGTCGATGAAATCATCGTCTTTTGCACCTTGCGGCAGCAATTTATAAGGAATAGGCGGCAGGGTGACGACGGGCATTTCCGGCATTAGGTCTATCTTTCTGTCGGTTTTGTTTATGGCTATAAACAGATAGTTTATGTCATATTCATTATAGACTTGCTGCTTATCTTGCAGTTGATAGTCCAGCAATGCCAAATGTGGCGTAAACCATCGGAAATCATGTGGATAAATGATGCGTCCTATTCCTTTCCGCAGCAAACCGGTAGTGAAAACGGAGTCGGAGGTATCGGTATAATAGACCTTGTTTCCCCGTTCACTAATCAGGTATGCCAGTTGGGTGGTGGGACATACATTTCCTGCATCCGGTTTTATATCAAAAAGAAATTCAAACATGACCCGTTTTTCTCATCACATTTCAATTCGTATTATCCTACTACTTTAAAGCCTAATGACGTATATAGATTTTTGCCATCATAATAATATGTTCCTAAGAATTTATCGAAAAGGATGCACACTTCCAGTTCATCGCGCATATAGGCAATGTACTCAAAGAGAGTGGAACGTGACATATCCATCTTTGCTGCAAATTCCTTGGATGTGCCTGTGCACTTGTGCCGGATAAGAAATCCATATAGAGGATTTTCTTAAGGTCTACTCGTTTCATGGTCTTTGTAGTTTTTTAGGATGAATAATTAGGGTTATCTTTTAAAAGCTCCAACCAAGTATTTCCCATCTTCACTAGTTAGTTCTAATGTATATTCTCCGGATGGGAAACTGGCTATGGAAATGATAATATAGCTTGTTTGTGCTTGGGGCACTAACTGTTCATACATCACTTCTCCTGTTTGATTACCGGTGATGGTAATTTGTATGTCACAGTCCGGAGATGTGTTTTCAATGTAGATGTTCTGGCCATCGGTGTAGGCTGTGATGGGAATAGATGGCAGGCTTCGTGTATTAACTTTTTCTTGATTGCTATACCACTTCCCATTTATAATAATTTCTGTACTATTACAAAAAGAATACACTTTCTGCACCGATAAACCACTAAGCAATATGGTGAATAATACCATACGCAAACTCCAAATCTTTAATTCTTTAGTTGTTTTCATAATAATATTATTGATTGATTGTTATGCTGTAAAGTTATGGATTTAGAATGAAAAAACAGATAGACCGGATATGTACGTTATATGGACAATTAAAAAAGAGATAATATGCTAATAATTAGAATATTACCTCTTTGTGCGAATGCGGAATGTGGACAGTTGCTTCCCTAGAACTCCCATAGCCACAGATCCAGTGTCTGTCCTTTGCCGAATGCTCCTATCTTTTGAGTGATACGTTCTTTCAATCTTAATTTTCTTTTAGATACCGAAGCCGATTCTATCCCCAGCAAATCAGCTATTCCCGGATTGGCTATTCCCAACTTGATGAAGCAGCATATCTGCAAATCGCTTTCTGTCAATGAAGGTACAAGAGTGGAAAGCCTTACTATATAATTATCGAATAATAGATTCATAGTTTCCTTTACCTCTTCCCATTGCTCGTCTTTCATGTATTGGGGCTTTGTCTTTAGCCGGTAAAGAATATCTGTCTTTTTATCAGTTGGTTGCACAGGAATCTTTCACGATCATGCAATCGTTGGTTTTCTTCTCCTAAAAGTCCCAATCTTTCAAGTTCTTTGGACTTTTCATTCAGCGAAGAAGAATATTTATCAATATGTTGCTGCAACATTTTATTCTCTTGTTGCAGGGCTTCATTTTGGCATTTTATTTCAGACAATACATTTTTTTGCTCCTCCAACTGTTCCTGCGCATCTTTATTCGCCTCCATTTGTTCTGCCAGCTCCTTCATGCGGCTTTGGTTACGACTGATTATTCTCTCATTCTCTTGTCTTTTTAAGGTATTCAGCTGTATTTCTTCTTCATTTCTTTGTATGATATGCTCTTTACGGATTAATTTTCGCTGGTATATATAGATAAGGATAGCTATCAGGCAGAATACCACTACCAATATGATTAGTACATTACGGATGATAGTATTATTTTCTATTTTTAGCTGGTTCTTTTCATTCAATAGTTTTTGCTGGTTATACTTTTCCTGCATATCCATAAGCTCTTTATTTTTATGCAATTTCCAGACAGAATCTTGATAAACTACCATACTATCGCAATATAGGCTCATTTTTTTCATAGTCTTTTTTTCTCTTTGCTTAGATTATATAAAATTTTATAAGTTGCACAAATCGTTTCCATGCGATTGGAGGATAATGTTTTATTCAGATAATAATAGGCAGAATCTGTTTTATTAATGCGTCTATATATGTCACCAATTACCAAGTAACTTTGTTCTAGCCCTTTTTTTAGGGGTAATTCGCTTGTTTCTTTAAGTATTAAAGCTTTTTGGGCATAGGATAGGGCAGGTTGATAATCTTTTGTTTCGGTATATACTCCTGCTAATTCGTTCATTCCATCTATTAATATACCATTATTATGTAGAGTTTCTGCCATTTGTATAGCTTCTTTATAATATTTGATGCTATTATCAAAATCAAATAATACGGAATATACTTTTCCCAAATCATAATATGCAGAACATATATAATTCTTATTTTCGGATAGCTTCGCATAGTGCAATGACTGTTTAAACATTTGCAATGCATATTCATTCAGCGAATTATATAGGTATATATTTCCTATACAGCTATAAATCAAATGTGCCAGTTGATAGTCTTTCGTCTTTTCTACTTCCTCTATCGCCTTTAAATAGGATTCTTGCGCTTCTTGCGTTTTATCTGCTTTTCCATATAATACACCTTTATAATATAGAACTATCGCTTTCCGCCGCGCATCATCCTGCTTCATAAAGTAATCATAGGCTATATTAATTAAGGTAGAGTCAGCAAGCTCTTCTTTATAATTCTTATACTTGGCTTGCACTGTTAGCAACGCCCAAGTAGCATTTTGCAATTTGTCCGATGATGCCGGAACTTTCATCCCTTTGCAATACACCCAGTGCACTATCCGGATGTTCATACATCACCGCTTCCGCTTGAACCAATTCAAGCAACAACGCTTGTTGAGAAGCATTTTCTTTTTGTGTGCAGGCAGAAAGGAGTATACCTATTATTATAATAATAGAGTTTCTTTTTATTCCAATTGTTTTTTTCATAGTCATAGTATTTGCATTTATGTATAGCAAACAAATGTAGAAATTAAAAACGATATTGAAAAGATTTTATATCACTATTTACAAAAAAAGAGTGATTGATTATAGTTTGCATCCAGTGTTGATAGAAGTATTATGGATCTTAAATATTCAATTTAGTAAGGAGGCATGCCCTCCTTACTATTTTATGTATAAAAACGGCTGTATTATGTATATCTATTTGAATCCACAATATGTGATTAGAAACGAAAATAATTGTTCTTATATCATTGCTAAATCAGCTTTAATTACTGCTAAGCTAGAACATGCCATGGCTTTTGCAAGCGTAGTTCCACCTTCTATTGGATATATCTTGTCACATATTGGAGAAGGAGAATTAAATGCTTCAATAGAAAATATAGCAAATACCCTAAATATAAAACCAGACCTGATAGATAAGTTTATTCGAAAAATAATCGGCAATCCAGTAAAAGTAGGATGGAATTATAAAGGAGTGACGATTTCTTTTTCCCCGTATCTGCTGATTTCTGTTAAGGAAGAATCGGAGGGAAGTGTTTATACGGATAATGAATTATTTTATACTACAGACTTTATACCTAAACGTCCTTCTGTTCCGCTGAATCTTAACTTTATGATTACAACCCAATGCAGGACGGATTGTATGTATTACTATGCGGATAGAAACAGGAAGAACGATTTGACAAGTTGGCAAATTATAAAGGTGATAGATGAAGCTCATGATATGGGGGGGGAATCTGGCTTTGACAGGAGGTGATATTTTTGCTTTCCCTGATTGGAAAGAGGTGATACGAAAAGTGGGGCAATATGGATTCACACCTTTATTGAGTACAAAAATACCGCTAAAAGAGGATGATATTTACTTTTTAAAAGAGTCTGGAATTAAATTCTTGCAGTTTTCATTGGATTCTATATTTACCTCTACATTACAGACAATGGTACGTGTAAAAGAAGACTATATAGATAATGTGAAGCAAATGTTTGAGTATTCTTAATCCAATCTGTGGTCAGATTGATAAGAAAATTATAATTCGCAAATAAAAATGAGGATTAAACTTATAAATATTTGTAACAAATGATTGAAGCAAGATGCATTAGTTCTATTAATTTTCTGAATTTGTCAGAAAACTATGATTTTATGTCACGTTGGTTAGGTGTATATGATAAATATGCAAAGCTATTGAAAGGTTCGTCGGATGCAGTTGTAAAAGACGGATCTGGAAAGATACCTGAATCAGCAAACGATAAAGTGGATTTAACCAACAAGCATTTGGCATTACAGGCTATATTAGCTGAATATGGTCAAAAGTTAAATAAAAGCCATCTTTATTCTGAAACAGTCGGTCTGTCCGAAGCCCATGATATTCGTCGCAAATGTTTCAGCGCATTACAGATGAACATCAAGAGCAAGAGATATAGGAACAAAAGAAGATCAAGATGCTGCAAAAAGCCTTATTGATCAGACTGGAAATTATAAAATGAATAAGATAATTACCCGTTCCGATATGTCTGCCCGTATTGCAGGTTACATTTTGATTCTGCAATCAGAGAAAAACCATGATTCAGTAGAACGACTGAATCTGGCTGATCGCATCACTGAAGTGGAAAAGGCAAATAATCTTTATTTGGACTTAGATACACAGCGTGGTATTGTGAAAGAACAGAAAGGTCTTTCGGCTACTAGTCTGCATAAGAACTGTAATGGATTATTGAATCAGCTATATTCATTGGTAAATGATATGTTCTTTTATTATGATTAATGAACTGTTTATTGCCTTTGCCGATGACTGAATGCTGTGGCTCGAATCTTATCAATTGGTTATCAATAACTAAGGTGCGGCAATGAATTGATCTGCTACTTGTATAAGTGATTCTATAAGACTGCCTTAAATAAAAGTGTGGTTACTTTTATTTAAGGCAGTCTTTCTATGAGAATACGAAAGAATGTTAAATGAAAATCTTTTTTTTGTTCAGTCCGGAGGCGTCGGACTGTGGGAGATTACATTTGCAATGTAATTAAGAAATCACAATAGTTTACTAGTTTGTTAATTTTAAAATTTAACGATCATGAAAGACGACGAATTAAAAAAGCAGGAAGTAGTAAATGCTGAAAGTGAAAAACAGAATGTTACTACACTAAATGAAAAACTTGATTTCTCAGATTTGGAAAATGTAGAAGGTGGTACTGTAAAAGACTTCAAAGATGATGAGCATCTTAAAAGTGAAGGTGGTAATGTAGGTGTTGGCTGCGTTTGCTAATAACGGTTGCTGTATCTCCTAACAATTGTATCAGAAGCGGTATTTTATAATCTATAAACATCCTCTTCTGATACTTTTTTATATTTTTATGGTCTAATTAATACCTTATTATATGAATTTGGAAAAAATACACTTGATAAAAAGCAAAGATATGTGCTTGTCATATTATTATCCTACAGCAGATATTAGGGTAATAAATAAGGAAACATATGATATATTATCGGCATTGAAAGAATATAAAGATATTCATGAAGCCTTAGAATTATATAGAGATGAAGAACAAGTGGTTTCATTAATTAGATCTATATATGCTTCAAATAAAGGCGAGCATAGCACAAATATTCAAAATGGAAGTAAAAGAAAAGTGATAAAGCGAATCACTTTACATATATCTAATGATTGTAATTTAAGATGTAAGTATTGTTTTGGTGGAGGTGGAAGTTATAATCAAGAACGTAACCTAATGACAGAGCAAACAGCAATAGAGTTTGTAGATTTTTGTGTAGAACAATTTGAAAGAGTTGAAAAGATTGTCTTTTTTGGAGGCGAACCGATGCTTAATCTTAAAGGAATGGAGATAGTGTGCAATCGCTTTAAATATTATAAAGAAGAAGGGAAAATAGATATTTTGCCTAATTTCGTAATTATTACTAATGGGACAATATTAACAGATAGGATGCTGGCATTTATCAAGAGAAATATTTCAGCAATGACTATCAGTATAGATGGTCCTAAAGAAATTAATGATATTCAGAGAATATATAAAAATGGAAAAGGAAGTTATGAAAGGATAGCTCATTTTATCCATACTATACAAGAAAAAACCAATGTAAAAATACAGTACGAAGCAACCTATACGCAGTTACATATTGATCATAATTATAGTCATGAAGATATTTCAAAATTTATGGATCAGACTTTTGGAATTGAAGGTGTAGTGGTCAATGATCAAGAACTTAGTCTGCAATTATTGCTTGATTTATGGAACTCCATTGATTTGGAATATTTAAAAAGAACAGAACTGAAATATTTGCCTAAAGATTTTTGGTTACTTCTACATGCTATTGTTCATAATACATCTACTAATATATGCCCTGTTATAGATCAGTATTTAGCTGTAAGCACTGATGGAACTATATACGCATGTCATACAATAAATGGTATTAAAGAATGTAAGTTAGGTAGTATTGATGGCTATAATGTTTATAATCATCCAGAATTATATAAACCATTTGATCATGAAATAGATTTTAGATCAAATGAAAAGTGTGAAAAATGTTGGGCACAAAGATTATGTGGAGGATGTACTGTACATAGATTTTTCAATCATAAAATAAATCAATTTGAAGCATACCCTAATGAAGACTTTTGTAAAATAACGCTTCTTTGTATAGAACAAATATTATTAATAATTGCATCTATCCGCAAGGACCCTCAATTATGGTCTTTACTCATTCAGAAAATGAATAATTAAAATTATATATTATGGAAAAGTTACTTTATATTATGTTGATTTGGGTAGTTTCTACTACTTCTATATATTCACAGACAGTAGCTGGAAAAAATTGTTGATGAAAGTAATCAGCCGATAGAATTTGCTAATATCGTATGTTTATCATTGCCTGATTCTACTTTTATATATGGAACTATCAGTGACCAGGATGGAAAATTTACCATACCCGAAAATTCATCTAAAGGGATATTACGCATTTCATCTGTAGGTTATGCTACAACATATAAGGAATGTAAGGACAGGAATATAGGCACTATCTTGTTGCACTCGGATACACAACTGCTGGGTGAAGTAGTAGTGAAAGGCAATTTGCCTGTAACTCGCATGAAAGGCGATGCATTGGTAACAAGTGTGCAGAACAGCGTATTAGCAAAGGCAGGATCGGCAAACGATGTACTGGGAAAAGTGCCCGGTATATTGAAGGATAAAGATTCCTTTGAAGTATTCGGCAAAGGAACGCCTCTTATCTATATCAATGGCAGGGAAGTACGCGACAAGTCTGAGCTGGAGCAACTCAGTTCGGAAGATATTAAGCATGTAGAATTGATAACTAATCCCGGTGCGCGCTATGATGCCACTGTAAATGCTGTGGTGCGCATTCAGACTATCCGCCGCACTGGCGATGGATTCGGATTCAATCTAAATTCCAGTTATTATCAAAGTGAAAATGTAGACTTAGTGGAACAGGCAGATGTGAACTATCGCATAATGGGCTGGATATGTTTGCCATGTTCAGATATGATAAGATGGAATTTCGTGAACGCACCAATGTACATCAGACTTTAATTTCAAAGAAACAGCTGGACTTGGAAAATCAATTGAAATATAATGATAATAAGCAATGGCTGCGAGGAAATATCGGAATGAACTATATGTTTGATGAAAATAATTCTATCGGAATAAAATACTCTATTCAGGGAAGCCCCAGATATGATAGTAAGCTTTATACAACTAGTAAAGTCAGTTTAGACGGTAAGGTATTTGATCGTTTACAGAATTTTACAAGCTCAGAAACAGATAATGAATTAAATCATCAGTGAATGCTTACTATACGGGGCGCGTGGGTAATCTGGAAATAGACTTCAATGCCGACTACTATCAAAGCGGTTATTTACAGGAGGACATTACTGGCGAGGAAAGTGAAGAGCAGGAGGACCGGGATGTACATGCTGCAAGTGATGTGGCAAATAATTTGGCAGCAGCCAAACTGGTGTTGTCCTATCCTGTGTGGAAAGGAAAATTTTCAGTAGGCGGAGAATGGACTTATACCCATCGCAAAGACAATTATCTGAATGTTGAAAATTATGTGCCTTCATCCAACAGCAAGATGAATGAAATGAATATAACGCTTTTGCCGAATATAGCAGATCTATTTCCATAGGCGACTTATACTTGGTGCACGCTATGAGCAAATAAAATTTGATTATTATAAAGATGATCTGCATATAGATGACCAGAGCCGTAGCTATGATAATATCTATCCGAATGTTTCCTTCAATACTCGGATTGGAAAGGTTAAGACGCAAATTAGTTATACGGTAAAGACGCAACGTCCTTCATACAGGCTGTTGAGCAATAGTTCATTATATATAGACCGTTTCAGCATACAGCAGGGAAATCCTACATTGAAGTCCGAAATCACTCATAATCTTAACTGGATTGCTTCTTGGAAGTTTCTGCAACTCAGCTTAGGTTATCAGCAGACTAAAAATGCTATAATCTATTGGGGTGAGCCATTGAATCCGAATGAATATACCATTTTACTGAAAAGTATTAATTTGAATAAAAGTCTGCCTATGCTGAATGCCTTTATTTCGCTTCGCCTCATATTGGTATATGGGAATCCCGTTTAAGTCTTGGAATAACTAAACAATGGCTGACTATTGATAGTGATGGGCAACAATTAAAATTGAATGAACCCAGATTTACGGGTGTGCTGTCTAATTCATTTACATTGCCAGAAAATTTCCTTCTTAGTTTGGATATGCAATTCAGGAGTAAGGGGGATTTGCGCAATGTATATTTTGATCGTTTTAATAGCTATGTTGATATTTCACTGCGAAAATCATTCTTGAATGATGCTTTGAGTATAGAGGTAAGGGGAGATGATTTGTTCCGCCAGCAAAAAAGTAAAACGCTTCTTCGCAGTGGAGCATATTCCTTCTCAAAAGATCATAGATATGACTCGCGCGAGTTCTCTATTTCATTGCGCTATAGGTTTAATACAACAAAGAGCAAGTATAAAGGTACAGGGGCGGCCAATGATGAGTTGAGGCGCTTGTAGGGAAACTGTGTTTATAGAATGAAATGCAGAGTAAGATTAGATCCTGACTTTAATGTAAATCATATTTCTGCTTTCTTTTTTGCAGACTCAACACTCTTGCTATATATTCCACTCTGTTTCCATTAAATTAGTCTGATATATCTTTTTTTTTAAGTTTGGTCACTTTAAAGAAAGAAACTATCCGACTGATATGGAACTTTGTTAGAAAAGGATTTCAGCCATTTTTTAACAGGCTCTTATGCTTTGGACATGAAGAATTGCTTGTAGGAGATCTTACAAAAGAAAATTTGAAAGAACTTTGGGAAAATAGAGATAAATGGAGAATGTTCCGAGGAGGATTTAGTTTGGAAAATATAGATACTTGTTCTACTTGTACATTAAACAAAAAGTGTTCACTGATGACTTGTCGTCTAAGGAATTATGATCAAGGTAATAGCTTCTATAATAAACCGATAGAATGTGCCGTTGATTATTCTATAGCTTTGTAATATAATGTACTTTTGAAACTTTAAAAATATAGAATATGAGAGCGAATATACTTTTTTGTTTATACTTCTTTATGGGGGTGGCAGTGCAGCTGCAAGCACAGGTTACGGTAACAGGTAAAGTAATTGATGAGCAACAACAACCTGTCCCTTATGCCAATATAGTGTTACTTTCTTTGCCCGATTCTACTTTCGTGGCAGGAAGTATCAGTAATGAAGAAGGTGCGTTTAGTCTCAATGTCAAAGAAACAAAGGATGTGCTTCGCATCTCATCTATTGGCTATGCTACTGTTTATCGTCCATTAGATAACAGAAGTACAGATCTTGGAATTATCTGTCTCGCTTCAGACACACAGATATTGGCTGAAGTTGTGGTAAAAGCTGATATGCCTGTTACTCGCATGAGAGGCGACGCACTGGTGACTAATATACAAAATAGTGTACTCTCTAAAGCCGGATCAGCAAGCGATGTATTGGGAAAAGTACCGGGTGTAATAAAAGAGAGGAATTCCTATGAAGTACTTGGCAAAGGAACACCTCTTATTTATATCAATGGGCGGCAGGTACGTGATGATTCGGAATTGGATCAACTAAATTCGGAAGATATTAAGAGCGTAGAAGTTGTTACTAATCCCGGTGCACGTTATGATGCAACTGTAACTGCCGTTATCCGTATACAGACTATCCGGCGTGCCGGAGATGGTTTCGGCTTCGATCTCCGTTCCAGTTACTATCAGAGCCAGAATGTAGACTTGATAGAGCAATTGAATGTAAACTACCGCCATAATGGACTTGATATTTTTGGTATATTCCGTTATTTAAAGAACGAATATATCATGAAAAATGATATTGTACATACCTTGGAGTCTGATTCTTTATGGAAATATCAGAATCTATTGGATGGAACTGTAGTAGACAAGTCTTTACGAGGTGAAATAGGAGCTAATTATAGCCTGAATGATAAACATTCACTGGGATTCCGCTATACTCTTACTTCCCGTCCAAATACGAAGTCGGATGTATTTACCTCTAATGATATTACAGCCAACAATCAGTTTTATGACCACTTGGAAAATCAAGAGTATTCTTCTACTTCCGGTAAGCCTACTCATCAACTAAATGTTTATTATAATGGTACTGTGGGAGATTTGAATATTGATTTTAATACAGACTATTATACTAATACTTCTACAGGAAAAGGTCTTTATCACGAAGTCAGTCAAGAGCAAGAAAGTCGGGATGTGCATACACAGAGTTACATCAGAAATAAATTGCTAGCTTCTAAATTGTACTTTCTTATCCGTTGTTTGGAGGTAATCTTTCGGTAGGCGGAGAATATACGGATACCCGTCGCAATGACGAGTACCGTAATCCGGAGAAATATGTGGAAAGTACCATCAGTCGTGTAGAGGAAGATGGATTGAGTGGCTTTGCCGAATACAGCCGTCAGTTCCCGATAGGTAACCTTTCATTGGGTGTAAGATATGAGCATGTAACTTTTGATTATTATAAGGATGGTGTGCACATGGATGAACAGAGCCGTATGTATGGAAACTGGTTTCCTAATCTTTCTTTTTCAAGAAAACTAGGTTCTGTCCGGGCACAGTTGAGTTATACTGCTAAAACGCAACGACCTACTTATAGCCAGTTAAGCAACAATGTCACCTATGTAGACCGTTTCACTATGCAACGTGGTAACCCATTGCTGGAGCCGTGCACCATTCACGATATTTCATTGGTCGGTACATGGCGTTTTTTACAGTTACTTGTCAGCTATCAGCAGTGGCGTAAGGAAATCATTTATTGGGGAGATCCGATAGATAATGGCAATTCAATGATGATGACTTACCTCAATTATCATAATCGTCCGACTTTGAATGTTTCTTTCTCTATTTCACCGGCTATTGGCTTTTGGCATCCTAACCTAAATATCGGCGTGAAGAAACAATGGATGACAATAGATGGCATAGAGTTTAATAAGCCTCGTCCTACAATAAGGTTCAACAATACATTTGAACTTCCTGGTGATTTTCTTGTCAGTTTGGATGGGCTTTTTATGGGAAAAGGAAATTATCAGAATTTGTATCAGTTCAAAAATTATGGTACAGTTGACATCTCTGTCCGTAAGTCATTTTTAAGGGATGCCTTAAGTCTGGAACTTCGAGGGAACGATCTTTTTCATGGTTCACGTAATTATTGGCAAACATATTTTGGCAGTATTATTTGGGAGCAGACTAATCAATGGGATACTCGTGAATTTTCTATTACTTTGCGCTATAAGTTTAATACAACAAAGAGCAAGTATAAAGGGACAGGAGCGGCAAATGATGAGCTAAGACGTTTGTGATAATTTCAAAAAAATAAAAAAGTATAGAACATGAGGAAATTGATTTTACTACTCGGATTAGTGTTACAAGTGATTATTGTTAATGCACAGAGTGTTTCCGGCTCATTAGTTGATGAAAAAGGAAATCCTGTCAGTTTTGCTAATGTGGTATTGTTATCTTCTAAAGATTCCTCTTTTGTGGCTGGGACTATCTCAAAGAATATGGCAAACATATCAGAATGAAAGTAATGATGAAATAGTTAAAAGATATCTTGATGAGAATTTTTTTTAATTGAAAAAAGAAGGGTTTAATTTGTCTGTTAATACAAATTATAATGAATTTAGTGGAATATCATGCTATGCGGATAGAATAAACTATGCCAATATCTTGGTTGTTTGAAGAAAAAAATATTGTAATTAAATTATAATTTTAGATATATGAAAATACTTGTTTGCATAACCTTTATTCTAGGTAGCTTTTAACTCTGTATGCTCAGGGAGAAGCAGGAATTTCCGGTAAGGTATCAGATGTCAAAGGACAGCCTGTTTCTTATGCCAATATCACATTGCAGCGCTTGATTCTACATTTGTCACCGGATGTACTTCAGATGAGAAAGGTAAGTTTGTCATAAGTAAGCTGGAAGCAGACAATTACTTGCTTCAAATCTCTTTTGTGGGCTACATCACCCAAGTAATCAGACTGGATAATTTGAGCCGCCCGTTGGATATAGGTACTATCCAACTTGCTGATGAGGCAATAATGCTGCAAGGGGTTACTGTAAAAGCATCGAATGTGATGAAACGGGTAGACCGACAGATAATTTTGCCTACCGACAAACAGGTAAAATCATCTACTTCGGGGTATGAATTGTTGAGCCACATGCAACTGGCGGGATTGAAAGTGAATAGTATTGAACGAAAAATTACTACGGTCAGCGGAGGAAGTGTGCAGCTGCGCATTAATGATATTGTAGCAAGCACAGCTCAGGTACAAGCATTAAGACCGGACGAAGTCTTAAGAGTGGAGTATATTGATAATCCAGGAGTGCGTTATGCAGATACTGAAGTTGAGGCTGTGATTAACTATATAGTCCGTCGGGCAGAGTCGGGCATATCCGGGGGTGTTAGCTTTACAAATGCTGTGACTACTGGGTTTGGGATGATAATGTGTATATTCGTGCAACTCATAAATTGTCACAATTCGGGCTGAATTATTATTTAAGTTATCGGGATTATGATGACCGAAAGGTGGATGAAGAGCAAATGTTTTCTTTTACCGAAGCAAAGGAACGTCGGCGTGAACTGATTGGTATCTCCACTCCTTTCAGTTACCAAGACCATTCGATTGAGGCAAGTTATAATCTTACAAAACCAGAAAAGTATATATTTAATGCTGTCTTTACGGAAAATATTTATAATTCACCTCATGGAGATTATGGACAATTGATAAAAGAAACGGAGCAGAAGGATTTATATAATTACACACGTTCCGAATATAATTATCATTCTCCTTCACTTGATTTATATTATAAAAAGTTTTTGCCTCACGACCAGTTTCTTGCCTTAAATGTGGTAGGGACTTATATAGGCTCTGATTATGAACGTGAATATAGTGAAGCACATAGTGAGGCCGGTGCGCCTGTGTCTTCTTATGATTATGGTACGGACGGCTCCAGATATTCATTAATTGGTGAGGGCATCTATCAAAAAACATTTGATAAAATAACTTGACAGGTGGGATTAAATATATGCAGGCATATACCCATAATCGTTATACAGGTGATGTAAATGAATCTGCGGAAATGCATAATTCAAGTCTTTACGGTTACGTACAGGCGCAAGGGAAATGGGCAAAATTAAATTATTCATTGGGTATAGGTGCATCTCGTCAGGATTTTGATGAATCGGAGGAAGGGTTTACTTTCTATATGTTTCGTCCTATGTTGTCACTTTCTTATCCTGTTTTTAAAGGGGCAAGTCTGCGATATAATTTCACTTGCTCACCTTCTGTCCCCAGCCTGTCAGCATTGAGTGATATTCGCCAGCAAACAACGGATTTGGAGGTAAACAGAGGAAACCGGAATTTGAAGCCTTATCGTTCATACATTAATCGTCTGCAATTATCATGGGGGAACAAGAGAGTAAGTTTCCAGCTAAGTGGAGGACATCGCATTAGCAAAAATCCTATCATGGAACAGATAGAGTGTGTATCTCAACCGGACGGGAGCTATATTATTGAGTATGGAATAGACAATCAGAAACGCTTTACTCAATGGAATGGAAGACTTTATACTAATATAAATGTGATACCGGATTTATTATCTATTAGTTTGTATGGTGGGTTCAACAGTTTTGAGAGCAAAGGAAATTCTTATTTACATCACTATACAGCTTGGTATGTTGGTGGAGACGCTTCTTTGAACTATAAGAATTTTTTCTTTTATATGGGTCTATAGGAAACCGATATAATTCACTGTACGGAGAATCAATAGATTATGGAGAAAAAATTCTGTTATACAATGTTCTTATAAATGGAAAAATATGAGTGCCGGTATTGGAGTGCTGTATCCTTTTACTCCTGCTGGTTGGAGTGCCGGTTGGAAACTGATGAGTGAACGGGTGCAGAAAAAGAGTTGGACTTACATCAAAAATAATGCAAACATGGTGGTGCTGACATTCTCTTGGAATTTTAATTCTGGACTAAAACATAAGACAGAGGAAAAGTTAATGAATAATGTGGATCGTGAAACTGGTATTGCAAGATGAATAAGATAGGAAATATGCCGGATAAATAATCGTAAAAAGAAAATGCTATGAGGACACTGATTTTATTGCTCGGATTATTATTAATTCTATTGTTATTGACGCACAGAGTGTTTCCGGCTTAATTAGTTGATGAAAAAGGAAATCCTGTCAGTTTTGCTAATGTGGTATTGCTATCTTCCAAAGATTCATCTTTTGTGCAAGGTACAATTAGCAATGAACAAGGAATTTTCAGCATAGACCAAACAAGCGGTAACAATATACTCAGAATTTCTTGTCTTGGCTTTATTCCGGTGACAAAAGCCTATGCTCAATTTCCGGTAACGATTGTGATGCATGAAGATGTTAATCTGTTGGGGGAAGTCGTGGTAAAGGGGAATCGCCCGTCATATAAACTTACTGCCGAAGGATTGCAGACCCATGTGCAAGGAACAGTGCTTAGCAAAATGGGTACGGCGGAGGATGTGTTGAAGCATATACCGGGACTTCAGAAGAAAAATGATGCGTATGAGGTATTTGGAAAAGGGAGCCCGATAATCTATGTGAATGGAAGATTGCTGCGTGATTTGTCGGAACTGGACCAGCTGAAGTCAGAAGATATTAAGAATGTAGAACTGATTACCAGCCCCGGTGCAAGATATGATGCGTCTGTGAAAGCAGTGGTGAAGATTACTACCCGCCCCATAAAAGGGGAAAGATTTGGATTTGATGTGCGTTCCGGTTATAATCAGTGGGAGTATGCTGGTTTCGTGGAACAGTTGAACTGGAATTACCGGCGTGATAAATTGGATGTGTTCGGCACCGTGTATTATAGAAAAAGTGAAGGGTTTGACGAAAGTCGGTTTACTCAAGATGTGCATGTTGATACGCTTTGGCATCAGGACAATTATCAGTCGCAAAAACGAATCAACAGGCATTTACCAATATCGCAGGTGTGAACTATGCATTCGATGAAAATAATTCAATCGGAGTAAAATATACATTGAAAGCCAATCCGGATGCCCGCTATCACACTATATTTAATTCGGATGTATATGCCGACGGCACGCATTATGACTATCTGGCGAATGATATCAATGCCACTGCGTATTATAATCCCTCGCATTCGGTAAATGTTTATTATAAGGGGATGGCGGGAAAAACGGAGATTGATTTTAATGCGGATTATCTGTTTGACAAAAACGGAGACAATACGATACAACGTGAAGAAAGCAGCAATAAGGAAGATAGGGTTGTCACTTCTACCAATACATTGAGAAGTGAACTCTTTGCTGCCAAACTGGTGCTGAGCCGTCCGCTGCTTGGAGGAAATGTCATGATAGGGGCTGAATACAGTCATACGGAGCGGCAGGATGATTATGTGAATCCGGAAGGTTATGTGCCGACTTCATTCAGTGAACTGAAAGAGCAGAATATCAGTCCGTTTTTAGAGTATAGCCGCAATACCCCCATAGGGCAACTCTCCGTGGGGGGACGTTATGAGTGGGTGAACTTTGATTATTATGAGGATGGGAAATATATGGAAGGACAAAGCCGGAATTTCAGTAATTTCTTTCCGAGTGTTTCATTGGGTTCTGAAATAGGCGGAGTGCAGTTGCAGCTTAGTTATGCGGCGAAGACGCGTCGTCCGTCCTACCAGCAGTTGAGCAATAATGTGACGTATGCCAATAGG
>ENA-OQAN01000506-OQAN01000506.1-human-gut-metagenome-genome-assembly--contig:-NODE-506-length-20743-cov-2.041521_pt1 | contig 20743 bp, 25 predicted proteins | sample MGYA00242735_ERZ504527 | MGnify/ENA primary metagenome ERZ504527 (study PRJEB26092, sample SAMD00036230) | human gut metagenome | host: Homo sapiens | study: EMG produced TPA metagenomics assembly of... | reverse complement strand
ATCAAAGTTTCATCCAAACGAATGCATTGAGGCTGCCTATCAGGCCGGACAGCGCATCTTTGGAGAAAGCAAGGTACAGGAATTGACTGAAAAATACCAGACACTGCCTAAAGACATCGAATGGCATTTCATCGGTCATCTGCAAACCAACAAGGTGAAATACATTGCTCCCTTTATCAGCATGATTCATGCTGTCGACTCTTTCAAGCTGCTGGAAGAAATAAACAAGCAGGCTTCCAAAGTAAACCGGATCATCCCCTGTTTACTTGAGATTCACATCGCACAGGAAGAAAGCAAATATGGATTTACCTTCGAAAGCTGCCGCGAAATGCTTCAGGAAGGTGCATGGAAAAACCTGAAGAATATTTCCATCAACGGGGTAATGGGAATGGCAACCAATACAGAAGACAGTGATGAAATCCGCAAAGAATTCAAGCAGCTGCATGATTTCTTTACGGAACTCAAACAAACATACTTCCCGAACGAGGCACAATTCCGTGAAATATCCATGGGTATGTCGCACGACTATCCGCTGGCTATAGAAGCAGGAAGCACCCTGGTACGCGTGGGAAGTAAAATTTTTGGAGACAGAATCTATTAAATCATATTACCGATATGGCACAATTAACAACCACTTATGCAGGGTTAACATTACAGAACCCTATCATTATCAGCAGTTCCGGGCTGACAAACAGTGCGGCAAAAATCAAAGAACTGGAAAAATCCGGTGCAGGCGCAGTCGTTTTAAAGTCTGTATTTGAAGAACAGATCAACATGCAAGCCGGAAACATGCAAGGTTATGGTTCACCTGAAGCAGACGACTACTTGGGAGCATACGTGCGTTCGCATGCACTCAATGAACACATAGCACTTATTCAGGAAGCCAAAAAGAACTGTTCCATTCCCATCATCGCAAGCATCAACTGCTACAGCGACAATGAATGGGTAGACTTTGCCGTGATGATGGAACAAGCCGGAGCCGATGCACTGGAAATAAACATTCTCTCACTGCAAACCAGCAAAGATTATACTTTCGGCAGCTTCGAACAGCGGCATATTGACATTTTACGCCACATTAAAAAGGTGGTTAAAATCCCGGTTATCATGAAACTTGGAAGCAATCTGACCAATCCGATTGCGCTGATCAACCAGCTTTATGCCAATGGTGCGGCAGCAGTTGTCCTGTTCAACCGCTTCTACCAGCCGGACATCAATATCGACACCCAGACATTCACCAGCAGCAATGTCATGAGTACTCCGAATGAACTGGCCGACAAAATACGCTGGACTGCCATTGCTTCCACCAGATTCCGCAATTAGACTATGCGGTATCAGGCGGAGTTCACTGTGCAAAAGGAGTGATTAAATCCATCCTGGCCGGAGCAACGGCTGTACAGATCTGCAGCGTCATCTATCAATATGGCAATAAAGAAATCGAGAACATGAAACGGGAACTTTCTGTCTGGATGGAAGAGAACGGATACGAATCCATTTCACAATTCAAAGGAAAGCTCAATGCCAGTGCAGCCGGAGATGTCAATCCGTTTGAACGTACTCAGTTCATGAAGTATTACAGTTCACACGAATAAGAAATAAGGTATAACAGCAAATCTGTTTTCCCCATGACACGGAATGTTTCCTTTCTTTCCTGAAAGGCAAGTATTCCGTGTCAATTTATAGACAAAGGACAACGACAAGACCTATTTTTTCGCCAAAAAATATTGCAGAACCCCAGGAAAAGGTATCTTTGCACAGATACATTCACTTTTGTGCAATTTCAAAAGCTTATTTATGGAACAAAGTTTTTTTTTTAGCTTCATAGAAGAAAGCATCAAAAAGAACTGGGATCTGGATGCTCTGACAGATTACAAAGGCACCACCTTACAATACAAGGATCTCGCACGCAAAATAGAGAAATTACATATTTTTGCTTGCCGAGAGCGGCATTAAGCTGGAGACAAGGTTGCCTTATGCGGAAGAAACAGTTCCCATTGGGGCGTAGCTTTTCTGGCCATACTGACTTATGGTGCAGTAGCCGTGCCTATCCTGCATGAATTCAAGCCTGACAACGTTCATAATATTGTCAATCATTCCGAAGCACGTCTGCTCTTCGTAGGTGATGTGGTATGGGAAGCTCTGAACGAAGCCGAAATGCCTTTGCTGGAAGGTATTATCCTGATGACCGACTTCACCCTGCAAGTGTGCCGGAGCAAACAGCTGGAGTATGCACGCGACCATCTGAATGAATTGTTCGGAAAGAAGTTCCCCCGCAATTTCCGTAAGGAACACGTTGCTTACCGGCGGGATATGCCGGACGAACTGGCTGTCATCAATTACACGTCGGGAACCACCAGCTTCTCCAAGGGAGTAATGCTTCCCTATCGTGCATTGTGGTCGAACACACAATTCGCATTCGAGGTGCTGAGCCTCAAGCCCGGCGACCGGATTGTTTCCATGCTTCCCATGGCACACATGTACGGACTGGCCTTTGAATTCCTGTATGAAGTATGCTGCGGATGCCATGTGTACTTCCTCACCCGAATGCCCAGCCCGAAGATCATATTCGAAGCATTTTCCGAAGTCAAGCCTCATATCGTCATTGCAGTTCCGCTGATTATAGAAAAAATTATCAAAAAGAAAGTGCTTCCCATGCTGGAAACTCTCAAGATGAAGATCCTGCTGAAGGTGCCAATCATCAACGACAAGATCAAGGCTGCCGTACGGGAACACATGATTCAACCTTTGGAGGCAACTTCTACGAAATCATCATCGGAGGAGCAGCGTTCAATCAGGATGTCGAAAAACTGCTGAAAAGTCTGGACTTCCCTTATACCGTCGGATACGGTATGACAGAGTGCGGACCGATCATCTGCTATGAAGACTGGCATAACTTCAAGCCGGGATCCTGCGGAAAGGCAGCTCCGCGCATGGAAGTACGGATAGACAGCCCCGATCCGGCAAACATAGTCGGAGAAATTCTCACGCGGGGAGACAATGTCATGCAAGGATACTACAAGAATCCGGAGGCTACCCGGCAGCCATCGACGAAGACGGATGGCTGCACACCGGAGACCTGGGTATCATGGATGCTGAAGGAAATATCACCATCAAAGGAAGAAGCAAGAACATGCTGTTAGGCCCTTCCGGTCAGAACATTTACCCGGAAGAAATCGAAGACAAGCTGAACAATATGCCTTATGTTGCCGAAAGCTCATCATCCAGGAAAGCGACCATAAGCTGGCAGCCCTGATCTATCCGGACTTTGAAGATGCCTATAAACAGGGACTGACAGATGGAGACATCGAACGTGTAATGGACGAGAACCGGACAGCTCTCAATGCCGAACTTCCGGCTTATTCACAGATTGCACGAGTTAAGATTTATCCGGAGGAATTTGAAAAGACGCCTAAAAAGAGTATCAAGCGTTTCCTCTACCAAAAATAAAGAACAGAAAATGACACAATATTCGAAAGCGATCGCATTGTTTCTGTCGGCAGGATTCCTGCTGACAGGAACAATTCATCTTTAAATGCCCAGACAAAGAAAAGACCTGAAGAAAGGACCTAACGTTTCACTGAACATCAACCAACAAGAAAAAAAGAACCTCACAGAACGTATTTCAATCTGGGGTTGTTCAGTAACTTTGCCCAGCTCAATGGCGTCGGAATCAATGCCATCTCGAGCATCGTACACCACAATTCATATGGACTTCAAGTATCCGGGCTGGCCAACGTAACAGGCCTGAATGCATCCGGATTCCAGGTTTCCGGTCTGGCCAATGTCGCAGGAAGAGACCTGAAAGGAGTGGCTTTGTCCGGCCTGATGAAACGTCAGTGGAAAAAGCCTCAAGGCTTACAGGTTTCCGCACTCGGAAACATTTCCGGAGCCGATATGAACGGCCTGTCATTCAGCGGACTGATCAATCTGGGAGGGAAAAAGGCCAACGGTCTGCAACTGGCCGGTCTGGCTAACATCAGCGGAGAATCCCAGAAAGGAGTAGCTGTCGGAGGTCTGATGAACGTGGCCGGAGAATCGGCATCGGGCGTCCAGCTGACTTCCTTGCTGAATGTGGCTGGCAAGCAAAACAACGGATTACAGCTGGCCGCACTCGGCAACGTGAGTGTCTGCAACAAGGGAATGCAATTGAGTACGATCAACTTCGGAGTTGAAAACGCAGGATTACAGCTGGGAGTCGCCAACATCAGCCAGACCGGCAGAAAAGGCCTGCAGGTCGGAGTGGTCAATATAAGCAAAGACAGTGCGGCTCATCAGGTTGGCTGCATCAACATCCGCCCGGACACCCGGATACAGATGCTCGTCTCCGGCGGAAATGCCAATAAATTCAATCTTGCCGTGCGCTTCAAGAACCGGTATACCTATACTGTCTGGGGAGCCGGGGCCTATTACCTGGGACTGGACAAGAAAATTTCACTCAGCGGATTCTACCGGGCCGGAGTGTACTACCCTATCCTGCCTAAACTGGAAATCAGCGGAGACATAGGTTTCCAGCATATCGAAACCATGGACAACAAGAACGAAGGCTATCCGGCACGCATGTATGCCTTGCAGCCCCGCATCAATCTGGAATACTCCGTGACACGCCATCTGGGCTTCTTTGTTTCGGGAGGATATAGCTGGACACGCACCTATCAGGCAATCATCTTTATGAACACAAAGGAATATTTGAAGCCGGCATCGTGCTGTTCTAACCCATCAGCAGCCGGATCAGATTGACATTTTGTATATTCTTGTCCGCCACATTCGCTTCTTTGCGGGCAAGGATACAGACAAGCAGAAATTTAAAAATTATTTTATAACGTGAAGGAGTGATTCTCAAGGGAATGACTCCTTTTTTTAACACTTCAGGGAGACTCATTCCGGTGTAAAAAGGGGCTTCAAAGCATCATTTTCCGGATTTCCGGAAATACAACGAAGCATTTGGGGAATTTTATTAGACAAACAGGGGAAAACGTCTAGACGTTTCAGCCTGTTTCTGCCGTCAGATCCGCTGGTTTGACCAAACAATTCGGGCTGAAACAGCGTTCAAATCAGTATAATTATGCAGAATATTCCGGAAACAGTTCTTTTTCATCCATCCGATCTTCCCGATGAAGATTTATCAAAAAGGGACTTGTCAGTGTTCTGCTTTCTTTCGCATCACACTGACTCCCATTTCTTCGGATTACTTTCTTTTTGATAAATCGGTATTCAGTAAAGACTGAAGCCCACTCTCCTGCCGTCTGATCTCAAGAATTCAGGCTGGCCGAACGGACTCTGCTCAATGTTTCCGGTGTCATCTGGAGAAGCGAGGCAACATATACCAGGGGCGCGCGCTTCAGGATTTCCGGATGGAGCTGCAACAGTTTGTTATAACGTTCATGAGCCGGTTCAAAGCGCAATATGTCCGCCTTAATCTGCGACTCGATCAATGAGAATTCAAAGATTTTCCGGTACAGCAGAGCGATTTCCGTACTCTTTGAGGCTAGAGCATCCATCTCCAGCTTGTTGATTTCCCAGCCGATCGTCGGCTCCAGTGCTTCAATCATCAGGCGAGTCGGCTCCTGTTTCAACAAACTTTCCAGACACATGATCATTCCTCCTTCGTAACCGATATGTTCCGTAAGGTCTTTGTCATACTTGAAATATAACTGACGGAGCATACCTTTTTCAATATACAGCATCCCTCTGCAGACATCTCCCTCATCAAGAATGCGTTCACCCTTCTTATACTTTCTGCTTACCAGTATATCTGCAAAAGCATGCATCGCCTCTTTGCTCATCAGGCAATGAAAGCGGGCAGACATCTGACGGGCAGCCTCTAAATTTGTCATCATCATAAGCATTCCTCCATATCTTTAACTCAAGAAAAGAATATAACCTTCTTTTTATTTTACCTTTATGCGGTCGAAACCTTCTCCGAATACGCCGATCACAGCACTTTGGGAAACAAATGCTTTCGGATCTATATCCTTGATCAGACGGAAAATCGTACTGGATTCACGTTTCTTTGCCAGAACAAACATCATCTTGACATTGTTCTGGGTATAACAGCCAACGCCGTCGATAAACGTCACACCACGGTGAAGGTCTTTGTTGATGCGGTGTCCTATTTCTTCATACTTATTGGAAATGATGAAAAACTGCACGGACTGGCGGGCACTGTTTACGACCTGATCCAGCACAAAACTTGAAATAAACAAGACCACATAACCGTAAACGACTTTTTCCCAGTTGTGTAATACCAGATAACTGGAAGAAATAATTACCAGTCACATAACAGAATGACACGCCCCAGACTGATATCGCGGTATTTGTTGACGATTGCTGCAATAATATCCGTTCCTCCGTGCTGCCATTGGCAGAAAAAGCAATACCGATACCACTGCCGCAGAACGACGCACCCAGTACACATGCCATGAAAGGCTGGTCGTGAATCAACGAAACACCGTTGGTTATACATCTGAATCACAGGCAGAATGGAGCTCAATACAAATACGGCAAAAATTGTTTTCACACTAAACTTCCATCCCAGGATAATCAGAGACAGAACCAGCAGACACCCATTGATACCTAAATAAGTATACTGAACCGGCAAACCTGTCGCCCAATAAACAATGGAGCAATACCAGGTACAGCTCCTGAAGGAAGATCATTAGGAAGCAAGAACACATTCCAACCTATACCATACATAATCATTCCCAAAGCGATTAACAGGTAATCTTTCATTTCACGCCAAATTCTTTGCCGGCGTGTAGTAGGTAAAGCACTATTCATAAATCTTAAAAACAAGGTTATTATAAATTCGCCTGCAAAATTACGAAAAGAATAACTTCGATTGCCTTTACTCCCTCTTTTTTTTTTAACAAGAACATAAAAAGAAGCCGCTTCCCGATGATTCATGCCGTGGATTCTTTTTGTAAATGATATTATTTTCGTATTTTTGCAACCAAATTGACGACCAAAACGTCTGACTAAACAAATAACGACAACGGTTTCATCAAATAAATATGGCGTTAGTAAACGAACATCTGCTGAAATTGCCGAACAATCATTTTCTCCTCAACATGGAGAAAAAGATCAATACGTTCAAGGTTACTCATCCCAAGCTCATCTGATCAGCCTGGGGACAGGAGATGTCACCCGCCCTTTGCCACAGGCTTCCATCGATGCCATGCACAAAGCCATTGACGAGATGGGATGCATTGACTCGTTTCACGGATACGCCCCGGAACAAGGGTATTCTTTCCTGACAGAAGCCATATTGAAACATGACTACGCAGCCAGAGGCGTTTCTCTGGAACCCGGGGAAATATTCATCAACGACGGAACGAAGAGAGAGGTCGGAGATATCGGAGATTTGCTGAGACACGACAACAGCATCGGAGTGACGACACCGATCTGTCCGATATATATTGTCGCCAATGTCACTTACGGCCGGGCAGGCACTCCCCAACCGGACGGCACATGGAGTAACGTTGTCTATCTGCTGTCTGCCGGAAAACAACTTCATTCCGCAAATCCCCAGTCAACGCATTGACATTATCTATCTTTCATTCCCGAACAACCCGACCGGAGCCGTCATCACAAAAACGAACTGAAGAAGTGGGTGAACTATGCGATAGCCAACGACACCCTGATCATGTATGATGCAGCTTATGAAGCTTACATACAGGATCCGGATCTGCCCCATTCCATCTACGAGATCAAAGGAGCAAAGAAAGTGGCCATCGAGTTCCGGAGCTTTTCCAAGACAGCCGGCTTTACGGGAGTAAGATGCGGATATACCGTCATCCCGAAAGAACTGACGGCTGGTACACTGGCAGGCCAGCGCATTTCCCTGAATGAATTATGGAAACGGCGCATTGCTGCCCGAAACAATGGAGTCTCTTACATTACGCAACGGGCCGCCGAAGCCATCTACTCACCGGAAGGAAAGAAACAGATCAAGGAAACCATTGCTTATTATATGCACAATGCACAAATCCTGAAAGAGGGACTGAGCCATGCCGGACTTCAGATTTACGGCGGCGAGCATGCACCTTATTTATGGATCAGGATTCCGGAAAGAACAACTGCCTGGAAATTCTTCGAACAGTTGCTCTACGAAGCCCAGACTATCGTAACTCCGGGAACCGGTTTCGGACCAGAAGGAGAAAACTACATCCGTCTCTCCACCTTTGCCAAATATGAGGAATGCCAGGAAGCAGTGAGACGAATCAGAAAATGCATTTAAAGTAAAACAAGAACAACATAAAAATAAGATTTAGGTATTATGTCAAATTTAAGATTCAAGGTAGTGGAAGAAGCGTTTCACAAGAAACCTGTAGAAGTTCCATCTCCGGCTGAACGGCCTGGCGAATACTTCGCTAAATATGTATTCAACCGTGAAAAGATGTTCAAATATCTCCCGAGCAAGGTCTATGCCAAGCTGGTCGACGTTATTGACAACGGAGCTGCACTGGATCGCAGCATTGCCAATGAAGTCGCTGCCGGAATGAAGAAATGGGCAACCGAACTGGGAGTAACTCATTACACACACTGGTTTCAGCCACTGACGGAAGGTACGGCAGAAAAGCATGATGCTTTCGTGGAACACGACGGCAAGGGAGGTATGCTCGAGGAATTCTCCGGAAAACTGCTCGTACAGCAGGAAGCTGACGGTTCTTCTTTCCCCAACGGAGGAGTGAGAAACACTTTCGAAGCACGCGGATACAGCGCATGGGATCCTTCATCTCCTGTTTTCGTTGTGGACGATACGCTTTGCATCCCGACTGTCTTTATCGCTTATACCGGTGAAGCTCTTGACTACAAGGCTCCTCTGCTGAATCTATCCGGCCGTAACCAAATCAGCCTTGACGTAATGCATTATTTCGATCCTTCCGTACGTAAAATCGTTTCTTACCTCGGTTGGGAACAGGAATACTTCCTGGTTGACGAAGGTCTGTACGCAGCCCGCCCGGACCTGCTGCTGACCGGACGTACCTGATGGGACACGAAGCTTCAAAGAACCAGCAGCTTGAAGACCACTATTTCGGAGCAATCCCCTCCCGTGTAGCTGCTTTCATGAAAGATCTGGAAATCCAGGCACTCGAACTGGGTATTCCTGTCAAGACCCGTCACAACGAGGTTGCCCCGAATCAGTTTGAGCTGGCACCGATCTACGAAGAATGTAATCTGGCCGTTGACCACAACATGCTGATCATGTCGCTCATGCGCAAGATTGCACGTTCACACGGATTCCGCGTGCTGCTGCACGAAAAACCATTCAAGGGCGTCAACGGATCAGGAAAACACAACAACTGGTCACTGGGTACCGATACGGGTGTCCTGCTGATGGCTCCGGGAAAAACTTCTGAAGAAAACCTGAGATTCATCACTTTCGTTGTCAACACACTGATGGCCGTTTATCACCATAACGGACTGCTGAAGGCTTCCATCATGAGCGCAACAAACACTCATCGTCTGGGAGGTCACGAAGCACCGCCCGCCATCATTTCTTCTTTCCTGGGAACCCAGCTCAGCAAAGTTCTGGACCATCTGGAAGAAAGCACGAATGATGACCTCGTTTCACTCGACGTAAAACAAGGACTCAAACTGGACATTCCGCAAATCCCGGAACTGCTGATCGACAATACCGACCGCAACCGTACTTCTCCTTTTGCATTTACCGGAAACCGCTTTGAGTTCCGTGCTCCGGGATCTGAAGCAAACTGTGCAAGCGCCATGATTGCTCTGAACTCGGCCATGGCTGAGCAGCTCATCATCTTCAAACACGACGTAGATGAACTGATCGAGAAAGGCGAACCGAAAAATTTCAGCGATCATCCAGGTTATCCGCCGCTACATCAAGGAATGCAAGCCTATCCGCTTCGACGGAAACGGTTACAGCGACGAATGGAAAGAAGAAGCTGCACGCCGCGGCCTTGACTGCGAAACCAGCTGCCCGCTGATCTTCGACAACTACCTGAAGCCCGAAAGCATCCGGATGTTTGAATCTACCGGAGTCATGACACGCAAGGAACTTGCTGCACGTAACGAGGTAAAATGGGAAATGTATACTAAAAAGGTACAGATTGAAGCCCGTGTACTGGGTGACCTGGTTATGAACCACATCGTTCCGGTAGCTATCGAATATCAGACCAAACTGATCGACAATGCTATAAGACCAAAGCACTCTTCCCGGAAGAAGAAGCTGCGAAGTTGTCGGCTGAAAATATAGCAATCATCCGTGAAATTGCCAGTCACACGGCTTACATCAAGGAACAGGTGGATGCTATGGTCGAAGCCCGGAAGGTAGCCAACCGCATCACGGAAGAACGTGCCAAGGCTATCGCTTACCACGACAACATTGCTCCGATGCTGGAACACATCCGCAAACACATTGACCAGCTGGAACTGATCGTGGACGACCAGATGTGGACACTTCCCAAATATCGCGAACTGCTGTTTATCCGTTAAACAACGCAATAAGCCTGTTTATTCAAGCGCAGAATTCATGAACTCCTTGCGTCCAATGCCGCAACCGGTTCATGAAGCCTGCGCTTCTTTCATTCTCCTGCCCATGCCTGCCGGCAAGGAAAGTCACGCCTTCACATAAAATTCGTATAAATTCACGGCCATTAGAAATAAAAAAGTACGTATCTTTGCGGCATGGAATGGTTATACAATTTGTTTTTTGAGCAATCTGCCTTGCAGGCAGTCGTTATCCTGTCCCTTATCACAGCTGTGGGACTTGGATTGGGGAAGATCCATATATTCGGAATCTCCTTAGGCATTACTTTCGTATTTTTCATGGGTATCCTTGCCGGACACCTCGGATTCAGTATAGACCCTCAAATGTTGACCTATGCAGAAAGTTTCGGTCTTGTGCTGTTCGTCTATGCACTGGGACTTCAGGTAGGCCCCGGATTTTTCAGTTCATTCCAACGTGGCGGATACCGGCTGAACCTGCTCAGCCTGGGAGTTATCGTACTGGGAACCGTCATGGCTGTACTGCTAAGCAGAGTAACAACTGTAGACCTGCCCGATATGGTCGGTATCCTTTGTGGAGCGACAACCAATACTCCGGCACTGGGAGCAGCCCAGCAAACCCTGAAGCAGCTGGGAGAACCCACAAGCGGAGCGGCCCTCAGCTGTGCCGTAACTTATCCGCTGGGAGTTGTCGGAGTCATTCTGGCTATTCTGGTAGTAAAGAAACTTTTTGTACGGCCTTCGGACATGGAAGACCATGAACACGATGATCCCAATCATACATACATTGCCACTTTCCAGGTACACAATCCGGCTATCTTCGACAAGAGTATCCAGGACATCGGAAAATCAGGTTATCCCAAGTTCGTCATCTCACGTGTATGGAGAGACGGAGCAGTAAGTATCCCGACCTCTGACAAGATCCTGAAGGAAAATGACCGTCTGCTGGTAATCACTACCGAGAAAGACGTTCCGGCACTCACCATTCTGTTTGGAGAACAAGAAAACCGGGACTGGAACAAGGAAGATATTGACTGGAATGCCATTGACAGCAAACTGATATCGAAACATATCGTTATTTCCCGCCCGGAAATCAACGGAAAGAAACTGGGATCCCTGCGTCTCAGAAATACATACGGTATCAACATCAGCCGTGTATTGCGTAGCGGTGTACAGCTGCTGGCTACTCCGGGACTGGTACTGCAACTGGGAGACCGGCTTACCGTTGTCGGAGAAGCTGCTGCCATTCACAATGTGGAAAAGGTTCTGGGAAACACCGTCAAGACTCTGAAAGATCCTAACCTGGCATCTATCTTCATCGGTATCGTTGTCGGACTTATTGTCGGTTCCATTCCTATCGCTGTTCCCGGTATCAGCAGTCCTGTCAAACTGGGACTGGCCGGAGGCCTATCATCATCGGCATCCTGATCGGATCATACGGACCACGCCTGCACCTGGTCACTTACACAACAAGAAGTGCCAACCTGATGTTGCGCGGTATCGGTCTCTCTCTCTATCTGGCATGCCTCGGACTGGATGCAGGAAGCCATTTCTTTGAAACGGTCATGCGCCCGGAAGGAGCTTTATGGATCGGACTGGGATTCCTCATTACCTTTGTACCTGTGGTAATCATGGCACTGGTAGCCTTGCGCCTGTGCCGCATGGATTTCGGAAGCACCTGCGGTATGCTTTGCGGAAGTATGGCAAACCCCATGCGCTCAACTATGCCAATGATATCATCCCCAATGATAACCCGGCCGTAAGCTATGCCACCGTCTATCCTTTAGGCATGTTCACCCGCGTCATCATTGCCCAATTAATCCTGATGTTGTTCCTTTAATTATATAAAACAATGAAAATCTATAAACAGATCACACCCGAAATTATCACGCAGGATCTCCGTTATCTGGAACTGCTTTCACATAGTTTTCCGACCGTTGCAGCAGCCAGCACGGAAATCATTAATCTGGAAGCCATCCTGAACCTGCCCAAAGGAACAGAACACTATCTGGCCGACCTGCACGGAGAGTATGAAGCTTTCCAGCATGTACTGAGAAATGCTTCAGGAGCCATCAAACGCAAAGTGAACGAAATTTTCGGCAACACCCTGCGTGAAGCAGAAAAGAAAGAACTCTGCACCCTCATCTACTATCCGGCAGAAAAGCTGCAACTCATCAAGGAAACAGAAAAAGATCTGGTAGACTGGTATGTCATTACCCTGAACCAGCTGGTCAGAGTCTGCCAGAATGTATCTTCCAAATATACCCGCTCAAAAGTACGCAAGGCTTTGCCTGAAGAGTTCTCCTACATCATTCAGGAGTTGCTGCATGAAAGCAGCATGGACCCCAACAAGCAGGCCTACATCAATGTCATTATCAGCACCATCATCGATACCAACCGGGCCGATGACTTCATCATCGCTCTCTGCAACCTGATACAGCGGCTGACCATTGACATGCTTCACATTCTGGGAGATATCTTTGACCGAGGTCCCGGCCCACACATTATCATGGATACCTTGTGCCACTATCACAACTTCGATATCCAGTGGGGAAACCACGACATCCTGTGGATGGGAGCCGCTGCCGGCAATGACTGCTGTATAGCCAACCTGCTGCGTCTGGCCATGCGCTACGGAAACCTTTCTGCTCTGGAAGACGGCTACGGTATCAATTTGCTTCCGCTGGCAACATTTGCCATGGAAATCTATGCCAACGATCCCTGTTCCCAGTTCGGCCCGCGCATTGACAAAGCCAACAACTCTTACAGTGACAAGACCTTACGCCTGATTGCACAAATGCACAAGGCGATCAGTGTGATCCAATTTAAACTGGAAGCCGAAATCATCCGGCGTCATCCGGAATTTGAAATGGAAGACCGGATGCTGCTCCATCACATTGACTTCGACCGCAAGGTGTTTACCCTCGATGGAAAAGATTATGTGATGAAAGATTGCAGTTTCCCAACCATTGATCCGGCCGATCCTTATAAACTTACGGAGGAAGAACAGGAAATCGTTACCAAACTCCATCACTCGTTCACCCGAAGCGAGAAGCTGCGCAAACATATGAAATGCCTTTTCCGGTACGGATGTATGTACAATGTCTGCAACTCCAATCTGCTTTTCCATGCGTCCATGCCTCTCAACGAAGATGGTACCTTGAAAGAAATTGAAATACTGGGAAAGAAATACAAAGGCAAAGACCTGCTGAACCGGGTAGGACAACTGATCCGTACGGCCTATTTCGCAGACAACGACAACGAAGAGAAACCTTTCGCCATGGACTACATCTGGTATCTGTGGTGCGGTAAGAACTCTCCCGCATTCGATAAAAGCAAAATGGCTACTTTTGAGCGTTATTTCCTGGAAGACAAGGAAACTCATAAAGAAATCAAAGGCTGGTATTACACCCTGCGTGACCGGGAAGACGTCTGCGACATGATTATGGACGAGTTTGGTGTAGAAGGTGAACACCGTCATATTATCAACGGCCATGTTCCGGTGAAAGCCGTAAAGGGAGAAAAACCGATCAAAGCCAATGGTAAACTGATGGTCATAGACGGAGGATTCTCCAAGGCCTATCAACGGAAACCGGTATTGCCGGTTATACATTGGTATATCACTCACGAGGCTTCCAGCTGGTACAGCACGAACCTTTCACCTCTACCCAGAAAGCCATAGAGGAAGGACAGGACATCAAATCAACTACCCAACTGGTAGAACTGAGCAGCCAGCGCATGATGGTAAAGGATACCGACAAAGGACGGGAACTGATGATTCAGATCGAAGACTTAAAGAAACTGCTGGTAGCTTACCGGACCGGATTGATCAAAGAGAAATCACTCTAAGCAAAGAGCATAAACAACAAAAACGGAGAAACCTGTCGGGTTTCTCGTTTTGTTGTTTATCATCAGGCCGGCAAATTACACCAGCTTATTGGTTGTCTTATCAGGGAAAACAACGGTAGGCTTGAAAGTCTTGGCTTCTTCAAAATCCATCTGTGCATACGACATAATGATGACTACATCACCAACCTGCACCTTACGGGCAGCAGCTCCGTTCAGACAGATACATCCCGAGCCACGTTCACCTTTAATAATATACGTATCGAAACGTTCGCCGTTATTGTTGTTCACAATCTGCACACGCTCACCTGCAATCATATTGGCAGCATCCATCAGGTCTTCATCAATGGTAATGCTTCCTACATAATTCAGGTTTGCTTCAGTCACGGTAACACAATGAAGTTTTGACTTCAGAACTTCAATCAACATCGTCTCTTACTCCTTATATTTAATGTTATCAATCAGACGAACCTCTCCACAGAATACAGTGATACATCCTACGATATAGGTACTGTCGTTCCAGTCAGTTACAGTCTGCAAAGTTGTACCATCTACGATTTCAAAGTATTCCAGACGCAAACCTTCAGCCTTCGCGATACACTCTTCTACATACAATTTTGTTTCAGCCAGAGAATGAGTCTTGGCATATTCACAGCTTGCAAAAAGAGTTTTTGAAATCTGAAGAGCCTGCACACGCTGTTCAGCACTGAGGCGTGCATTACGGCTGCTCAGAGCTAGTCCGTCAGATTCACGTACGATAGGACATCCCACGATCTCCAGATTAAACGGATACTTGCGGACCATCTCACGGATAATGGCCAGCTGCTGGAAATCTTTTTCACCGAAGTAAGCACGAGTAGGCTCTACAATCAGGAACAGCTTGCTCACAATCTGACATACGCCATTGAAATGACCCGGACGGTATTTTCCTTCCATTACCGTATCCAGCGGAGCATAACTGAACTGACGAGTGTCGGGTTCAGGATAAATTTCTTCAACGGAAGGAGCAAAAACAAATGCTGCACCACAAACCTCAAGCAACTTGCAGTCAGCATCCAGCGTACGGGGATATTTCAATAAATCATTCTTGTCATTGAATTGAGTAGGGTTCACAAAATCACTGACCACTACGACATCATTTTCGGCAACAGCCCGTTTCACAAGCGATGCATGTCCGGCATGCAACGCTCCCATTGTAGGCACCAAACCGATGGTCTTGCCCTCCCGGCGAAGTACATCCAGTTCAGCACGAAGCTCATTGATTGTTTGAATTAATTTCATTTTCTTTATCTCAGTTTTATACCATAATCTGAAAACGGTTGCAAAGTAAGCCATTATTTATCACATAATGAAGAAGAAAATCTAAAAAATGTACACATCTATCCGCAAAAAGGCATGCATTCACCTAAAGAAGCAACACTTGCCTATACTACATCTTGTCACATTAACATACTATAAGGAATAATAAAAGGCAGAAAATTCGCCTTCACGATGATTTTTTTTGTATCTTTGCCCAATGTTTATGAGCAACAATAATAACATGAGCGCTAAAAAAGTTTTATTCATTACACAAGAAATTACTCCTTACGTACCTGAAAGTGAACTAGCCATCATTGGCAGAATTTACCGCAGGCCATTCAAGACAAGGGTCGCGAAATCAGAACATTTATGCCTAAGTGGGGCAATGTGAACGAACGCAGAAACCAGCTGCACGAAGTAATCCGCCTGTCAGGAATGAACTTGATCATTGATGATACGGACCATCCGCTCATCATTAAAGTAGCATCCATTCAAGCTGCCCGTAGGCAAGTTTATTTCATCGACAATGATGATTATTTCCAGCACCGTCTGATCACGACCGACGAAAACGGCAAGGAATACGAAGACAATGGGGAACGCGCTATCTTCTATGCCAGAGGGGTACTGGAAACCGTAAAGAAATTGCGCTGGTGTCCGGATGTCATTCACTGCCACGGATGGATGAGTGCTATGGTTCCGCTCTACATTAAGAAAGCTTATTGTGATGAACCATCTTTCAGAGACTCAAAAGTCGTGTTCTCAGTATATGGTGATGGATTCAAATCCAATCTGGATCCCAATTTCATCAATCAGGCATTACTGAAAAGCATCACTCCCGAGGATCTCAGCATGATTCAGACACCGGTCAACTATGAAGAATTATGCAAACTGGCTATTGCTTATTCTGACGGAGTAATCCAAAACAGTGAAAACGTTATTCCCGGAATCATGGACTATGCACGAAGCCTGAACAAACCGGTTCTTGACTATCAGTCCTCACCCGAAGCCTACGCAGATGCATGCGACGCATTCTACGATAAAGTATGGGCAGAGGCTGAAAATTTGTAAACATACAAAACAATAAAACAATGAAATTAAAGTTCTTGGCAGCAATCGGATTTGCCGCTATCCTCTACAGCTGCGACGATACAACAACAGGAATAGGCGACTTTGTTGCTGAAAACGACGGTATCGAAGCGTTTTCCGACTCTTATGACATATCAACCCGCACTATTTTGCTGGATTCTATCTTCTCAAGAACCAGCAGTGCTTATCTGGGTAGGTTCACTGATCCGGAATACGGAACCTTCAGTGCCGAGTTTCTGACACAAATCAACTGCCCCGAAGGATATGAATTCCCATCAACTTCAGCCATTGAAGAAGCAACTCTGGTCATGTATTACAACAGCTATTACGGAGATTCTCTGGCAACGATGCGCGTACAGGTGGATACCCTCAATCAGTCATCAATGATGACGGATCAGACAAACGCTTGTATTACACATCACTTGATCCGACTGCTTATTATGACAAGAACAAACCGGCACTTGCACAGAAATATTATGCCGCCCATAATCATACAATGAGCGACTCTCTGCGTAATGCCGTAGGATATTCCTCCATTACCCTGGATTTGGGTGAAGGATTCAGCAACCATCTGTATGAAAAATACATGGAGAATAACCATCAAAACTTCAAGGATGCCCAGGCTTCATCAACAATGTACTCAAAGGATTCTATATCCACACCAACCAGGGAGAAGGATCTATCCTTTATATCTCAGACATCAAGTTGCTGATGAAGATCCGCTATACCACGAAAAACTCAGCAGGTACGGCAGACTCCATCGTCAGAGGATATATCCCCTTCCCGGCTACCAAGGAAGTGTTTATGTCTACACGCTTTGACAATGATAAATCTGTTCTGAAACAACTGGCAGCAGAAAAGGAACATACCTATCTGAAAACTCCGGCTGGCCTTTGCACAGAAATTACGCTTCCATTGGAAGAACTGTACAATGACCATAAAACGGATACACTGAACTCTGTTTCCCTGACATTTACCCGGCTAAGAGAAACAACCGAAAGAACTTAATCCTATGGGTATCCCGGAAACACTGCTTCTAGTAAGAAAAAGTGAAATGAAAGATTTCTTCGAAGGAGGAAAAATGTATGATAACCAAACAACCTTCTGTGCGGATTATACAAGCAACTCTTATACATTCTCAAAATTAAACCGACTCATCAGTCATATCTTCAGCGAGATAAGAAACAATCCGGACACATATAATCAGGATCCGGACTGGAATAAAATCTTATTGATTCCGGTAAAAAAAGAACTGGATGGATCCAATAGCAGTACAGCAACTGTCATTGGAGTTTCAAACGACATGGAAGTCAACTCAGCCCGACTGATCGGAGGAGAAGAAGGAGAAAAAATCCAGATGAATGTCATCTATACACAACCTAAGAACCCTAAATAAATCAGATATTTCATTCTGAAAATATTACATATAAAAAGCAGGAGAAAACGTTCGATAAGTTTTCTCCTGCTTTTTTTATAACCTTCCACAACATACCTGCCAGCCCTATCTCTTTCAGGAGTCAGCACTCAAAATCTCCACATCCTAACCTTTCTCCACAGAATAAAAATACGGAGTCCATCTCACGACAGGCTCCGTATTTCAGACTGTTATTATTTAAAACAGACTTCCAGATTTATCTATTATGAAAACTGTTATTCACTTTTTTTGGTAGTTTTCTTAGCTGCAGGTTTCTTTGCGGCAGGCTTTTTAGCAGCAGGAGCTGCAACCTTTTCTTCAGCTTTCTTCAATGCCTCCTGCAGTCTGGCAACCTCTTCATTCAGCTGAACCAGTTCCTCACCCTGATTCTTGATTGTAGTCAACAGAGAGTTCAGTTCCTCATTATCCATATCAACCGGATACAAAGAATTCACACGAGCAATAAAGTCTCCCAAAATGTTCATATAGTTAGTGAAAGCATCAAAAGGAGAATCATAAATACCACGCGGCAGATAAATACCCGTATTCTTGGTAGTCATGAAACGGAAGTTATTGCTGGCCTGCAGATAATCCCAGTCTTGCTTGATTCGGCGGTCATCACACAAGTGTACACGTTCCGCCACACTATACAGCTTGTTGAAAGCCTCACGCTGCATGGCATTTCCCAACCAACAGCTGACATCTCTTTCTTCATCTGACCATGACAACGGATAAGGTACATCCACCTTATCAACAGATTTCAGTTTGGTAACCACTTCTGTCGGAGTAGAGAATGTAATGCCTCTTTCCTTCGCACAAGCCGGCAGAGCTTTCAGGAATTCCAGAATATTTGAGGATAACGGCTGAACCATACCCAGTGCCTGCAATTCCATAAAGATATTGATTACCTGTTCACCTTCCGGCAAAGCTGCAATCCAATCCATATATTTATCAGCAAACAACGGGTATTCATTCCACTCTGAATTAGAGAAGCGCAGGCTAATATCATCTGACAACTTGTAATCACGCAACAAAAGCTTCAGGTTCGGGTTTTCGGCACAGTGATACAGATAGTGCGGACTCTTCCATCCCAGCACATGCTTTGCACCTTCTGTAAGCATTCCCTTGAAACCCATTTCTGCAATGATACCACCGATCGCATCAGAATAAATCAAGCTGGAATTACGGAATACTTTCGGAGTCTGTCCGAAAACTTCTTTCACCTTATTGCTCATCCGCATAACTTCTTCACGGAAGCAGTCTTCGTTGGCTAAAGAAGACAAACCATGAGAATAAGGTTCAGCCAGGAATTCCACGCATCCCGTTTCATTCAGTTCCTGCAAAAGTTCAATAACGCGGGGAGCATGTATTTCAAGCTGCTCCAGTCCCACTCCGGAAAGTGAAAGGGCAACCTTGAACGCACCGGCATTAGCTTTCGCCATCTCAATCAATGTAACCAAAGCCGGAATATAACTCTTTTCTGCAATTTCCGTAATGCAACGTTCATTTTCATAATCATCGTAGTAATAATGGTCACGACCAATGTCGAAGCAACGGTAACGTTTCAGATGTATGATTTGATGTATCTCAAAGTAAAGGCAAATTGTTTTCATATCGCAATCACATTTTATTATTTAGCGTAATTTCTTAATACGTCCTCGTACAGGCCACGAATCTTCCAGCCACTTTTTCCCACGTAATTCCATCTACTTCCTTACGTCCTTCTTCCTGCAGATATTTGAACAGTGAAGGATAAGTACAGATAGCATAGATGGCATCAGCCATGGCATTGATATCCCAGTAGTCCGTCTTGATTACATTTTCCAGAATTTCCCCGCAACCTGACTGTTTGGAAATGATAGAAGGAGTTCCACACTGCATAGCTTCCAGCGGTGCGATACCGAAAGGTTCAGAAACCGACGGCATAACAAACACATCACTGTTCTTATATGCTTCATACACCTGACGTCCACGTTGGAATCCCGGGAAGTGGAAACGGTCCGCAATACCTCTTTCTGCTGCCAGATTAATCATGCATTCAGCATATCTCCGGAACCGGCCATCACGAAACGGATATTACGCGTACGTTTAAGTACCAGTGCGGCTGCTTCTACAAAGTACTCAGGTCCTTTCTGCATAGTGATACGTCCAAGGAAAGTCACGATCTTTTCCTTCGGATGTTCCACACGAGGAATATCCTGCAAATCCTGTGAAAGCGGATATACGGCATTATGCACAGCAAAAACCTTGTTCGGATTCTGATGATACTCGTTGATTACCGTACGGCGAGTCAGTTCGGACACACACATAATACAATCAGCATGGTCCATTCCGTTCTTTTCCATTGCATAACCGTAGGGTTAACCTTTCCACGGGAACGGTCGAAATCGGTAGCATGCACATGGATACACAGTGGTTTTCCGCTGACCATCTTGGCATGTACACCAGCCGGATAAGTCAGCCAGTCGTGAGCATGGATAATATCAAACTCCTGCTGACGGGCAACCACACCGGCAATAATAGAAAAGTTATTGATCTCTTCATGCAGGTTCTGCGGATAACCGCCGGCAAATTCCATACATCCCAGATCGTTGACGTGCATATAAGAAAAGTCAGCATAGATATGAT
>ENA-OQAN01000505-OQAN01000505.1-human-gut-metagenome-genome-assembly--contig:-NODE-505-length-20748-cov-5.945589_pt1 | contig 20748 bp, 19 predicted proteins | sample MGYA00242735_ERZ504527 | MGnify/ENA primary metagenome ERZ504527 (study PRJEB26092, sample SAMD00036230) | human gut metagenome | host: Homo sapiens | study: EMG produced TPA metagenomics assembly of... | reverse complement strand
GTTTCTTCTGCTTCAACCTGTTTTAATACAACTCTGTCACCTAAAGGTACTAATGTCATGATCTATATCCTCCTTTATTCTCCAACTAAAGCTTCCTGTTACCGTACTCTTTCCATTATTGCAAAATATCCGGTAACTGTTTCGGCACTCTGTCTAATCCTGCCGATTTTGCTAGCACTCATTTACTTCGAGTGCTAATCACTGTCCTTATATTATTGAAAATGAGTCGATTTCGCAAGTGCTTTTATCATTATAAAATAATCTATATTCTCTTTTTTACTTATATATACTCTTTTTTTCTTTTGTTTTCTTAATTTACAAATAATTTTGTCATAACAAGTCCGGAGAGCTTTATTATGTTATAAGCATATTACGGAGTAATTTTCTTTAACATAATAAAAAGACCGTCCACCATACAGCAGACAGCCTTCTTGCATTCATTATTTACGAATCAGGATTTCTTATTTCTCTGAGCTTTAATCTCTTCCAGTTCATCAAAGATGACTTCATTCAGCACTTTAATGTAGGTTCCTTTCATACCGGAAGATCTGGATTCAATCACACCGGCACTTTCAAACTTCCTCAAAGCGTTTACGATAACAGATCTGGTGATTCCCACGCGGTCTGCGATCTTACTTGCAACCAGGATTCCCTCATCTCCGTCAAGTTCATCAAAAATATGGATGATCGCCTCCAGTTCGGAGAAAGATAAAGTATTAAACGCAGATTTCACTACCTGCTGCTTTCTGTCCTCCTCAGCATTCTCTTCATGAACCGCTCTCATCATCTCAAGCCCTACAACGGTTGTTCCATATTCACTGACAATAATATCTTCAATGTCATATGGTTTCTCATAACGATACATAAATACAGTACCCAGTCGTTCCCCTGCAATATCTATCGGATTAATGATTCCCTGATAACTGCTTGATACATGTTCAAATCCCAGTGTCTGAAGATTTACATTCTCTTTTGTTGACAGGACACCCAGAAATCTCTCGTTTAACAGGGAATCTACATATCCGCCAACCTTGTCCTCGATCAGTTCAGTGATCTCCTCTACTCCCGGGCATAAACTGACACCCAGAACCTTTCCTTTTTTACTGAGAACCAGAATGTTGGAACTCAGTGTCTCCATCAGAACCTGACAGATGTCATTAAATACCACTTTGCTGGAACTGCTGTTATGCAGAAGTTTATTAATTTTTCTTGTTCTATCCAGCAGCTGAACACTCATATTGTCCTCCTTTCACCCTGTACATATCCGAAATCTTTCTGTCATTATTTCATAAATGAGCAGTCACTTTCTTTTGCTCGCAAGGAAGATTCAGACACACATGGTCATTAACATTACTGATACTTTGATTTTACACGTTTTAAAGTCAAATTACAAGACAAATTTTACTATTTTTTTATTTATTTTTGCTTTTCTGAAAATAGATTCCTTTTATAATATTATTCAATAAATATCATCATTAAAAATTCAAAGGATTGAAGACAAAAAATCAGAAAGTCACTGACTGTAAGACAAAAAACGGAACTGTTGCATTAATGAAATTCATTTTCAACTGCTGCAACAGTCCCATTTATAACATTTACAATCCGTTATTATTCTTTCTCGTCCTTTGCCTCTACATATCCACATGTCTCCTGGCTGCAGACAAGCTTATTCCCCTTTTCCACCATATAGCTTCCACATTTCGGGCATTTCTTTGCTGATGGTTTCTGCCAGGACATGAAATCACAATCCGGATTATCCTCACATCCGTAGTACTTACGTCCTTTTTTGGTTTTCTTAAGCACAATCTCTTTTCCACATTTCGGACATGCCACCCCGATCTTCTCAAAATATGGTTTGGTATTTTTGCATTCCGGAAATCCCGGACATGCAAGGAATCGTCCATGAGGACCATATTTGATCACCATATGTCTGCCACAGTTTTCGCAGATCACATCTGTCACTTCATCCTGAATATCAACCTTTTCAAGTTCTTCCTCTGCAGCATCTACATCCTTCTTCAGATCCGGATAGAAGTTGCTTACTACTGTCTTCCACTTTACAGTTCCTGCTGCCACACAGTCCAGAAGCCCTTCCATAGTCGCAGTGAAGTTTACATCTACAATACTCGGGAAAGCCTGTTTCATAATATTATTGACAACTTCCCCCAACTCTGTAACATACAGGTTCTTCTGTTCTTTTGCAACATAACGGCGGCTGATGATCGTTGTGATCGTCGGCGCATAGGTACTTGGACGTCCGATCCCCAGTTCTTCCATAGTCTTGACCAGAGATGCCTCTGTATAATGTGCAGGCGGCTGCGTGAAATGCTGTTCTGGTTTCAGTTCCTTAAGACTAAGCTTCATTCCTCTTTCAAGACTCTGATTCAGAACATTTCCTTTTTTCTGGTCCTCTTCATCTGTGTATACAGACATAAATCCGTCAAATATGATCTTGGAGGCAGAGACTGTAAAAATATACTGGTCTGCACCAATCTTTACAGATGTTGTTTCATATTTTGCAGGAGCCATTCTGCTGGCCGCAAAACGTCTCCAGATAAGCTGATACAGTCTGAACTGATCTCTTGAAAGAGATTCCTTCAGTACAGCCGGTGTACGGCTGATGTCTGTAGGACGGATCGCTTCGTGAGCATCCTGGATCTTCTGTCCCTTTTTCACAGCTTTCTCAGACTTTGAAACATAATCCTCTCCGTACTGAGCAGTGATATATTCTCTTGCCGCAGCATCTGCTTCCTCTGAGATTCGGGTAGAATCTGTACGCAGATAAGAGATCACACCTACCGTTCCATTTCCTTTGATATCAATTCCTTCATACAGCTGCTGTGCCAGACGCATTGTCTTCTGTGTGGAAAAGTTTAAGGTCTTGGCTGCTTCCTGCTGTAAGGTACTTGTAGTAAAGGGAAGCGGTGCATTCTTGATCCTCTCGCCTTTCTTTACTTCATTGATCTCATATTCTTTATCTTTCAGAGAGGCCAGAAGTTTATCCATTTCCTCTTTGCTGTGGATATCCATCTTTTTATCTGTTCCATAAAACTTCGCCTGCAGCGGTTTCTTCTCACCCTTCACCTGAAAATCTCCCTCCAGGCTCCAGTATTCTTCCGGAATAAACGCATTGATCTCATCTTCTCTGTCACAGATGATACGAAGCGCAACAGACTGTACGCGCCCCGCACTTAAGCCTCTCTTGACTTTTGCCCAGAGAAGCGGCTGATGGTATAACCTACCATACGGTCAAGCATACGTCTTGCCTGCTGTGCATCTACCAGATCCATATCCAGGTCTCTGGCCTGTTTGATTGATGATTTTACTGCTGTCTTGGTAATCTCGTTAAAGGTAATCCTGTGCATCTTCTTCGGATCTTCTTTTAATGCCTGCATCAGATGCCAGGAAATTGCCTCTCCCTCGCGGTCAGGGTCAGTTGCAAGATAAATCTTATCTGCTTTCTTTGCAGCCTTGCGAAGCTTTGCAAGCAGTTCTCCCTTTCCTCTGATCGTTATATATTTGGGTTCAAAATCATGCTCAACATCAATTCCGAACTGACTCTTCGGGAAATCACGGACATGTCCGTTAGAAGCTTCCACATCGTAATTCGCACCGAGAAATTTCTTTATTGTTTTCACTTTTGCAGGTGATTCTACTATCACCAGATATTTCGCCATGCTACCTCTCCTAGTCGTAATCTGTTATTCTTCACAGTGTCCCTGAACGGGCACATTGCCTGACAGCGATATTGTTACATATGAAAATCGCCCTGCGCCGCAGAAACGTGAAGCACAATAATCATAAATCGTCAACTGTCTTTTACATAATAATGTCTCCCGCTCTCTCTTATGAGCCCCCGCAGTGTCAGTTCCACAAGACAGTTGCTTACCTGTGCCGGGGAAAAGCCTGTTTTTCTCACAATGTAGTCGGGATTTTTTGGTCGTAAATCGAGACAACTATACACCATATTCAAATCTCTTGCAAGTCCCAAGTTGTTTTTTTCACCGTTTTGTGTTACTTTTTCCATCGAAATTCCAAGTTCTTCCAGCATAATTTCCGGACAGTATGCAATCCCTGCACCGTCGTAGATCAGCTTATGACAGCCTCTGCTGAGTTCATCTGTCACTGCCCCCGGAATCGCATAGACCATCTTTCCCTGTTCCAGTGCAAATCCCGCAGTGATCAGCGAACCGCTGTTTTCTTTTGCTTCCACTACCAGAACCGCGTCTGACAAAGCACTGATGATCCGGTTTCGCGCCGGGAAATGCCAGGAAACAGGTCCTGAACCCAGTGGACATTCACTGATGATCCCACCATTTTCCCATAAGATCCTCTCATAGAGTTTTCTGTTAGATTTCGGATAGCATACATCAACACCACTTCCAAGCACCGCAAATGTAGGCATCTTTCCTTCCAGTGCGCCTTTATGTCCTTCTGAATCAATGCCAAGTGCCATACCGCTGATAATCTGGACTCCAGCTACACTTAACGCTTTCGCATACCGGAATGCCTGCATCCTTCCATAAGGACTGCACATTCTGGCACCGATCACTGCCACCGTTCTTCTCTTAGGATCAGGAAGTCTGCCTTTTACATAAAGCTTTGCCGGCATGGAGGCATACTGCTTCATTATCTGAGGATATTCCGGATCTGATTTCTCAATACATCGTATCTGACCTGTACTGTATTCTTCTGTATGATTATTTTTCACATCAGTTCTTTCCATATAAAATACCTCACTGACCTTTATTTTATGACAGAATCTTTGTCAAATGCCCTGTACGAAAGTGCTTCTCCGATATGATGACCGGCAATCATTTCTTCCCCTTCCATATCCGCAATTGTTCTGGCTACCTTCAGAATCCTGTGATAGGATCTGGCACTGAATGCGATTTTTTCAAAGGCTCTTGCCAGAAGTCGGGATGCGCTGTCTGTAAGAGGGCAGAATTTATCGATCAGACTGCTCTTCAGCTGCCCGTTAAAATTTATTTTCTCATCTTTATACCGTTCTTCCTGGATCTTCTGTACTTTTTCCACTCTTTTTCTGATAGCAGCGGAATTTTCTCCCTTTCTTCCACAGTGAAGCTGTGAAAAAGAAACCGGCGGTACCTCAGTGCTGATATCAATTCTGTCCAGAAGAGGGCGACTGATCTTTCCCATATAATGTGTGATCTCACCTGCTGTACAGGTGCATCTGTTTAAATCCGGATAATAACCGCAGGGACAGGGGTTCATCGCTGCACATAACATAAAATCCGCCGGAAAGTTGTAAGTTCCGCTTGCTCTGGCTATCTGGATCACTTTATCCTCCATGGGCTGTCGCAGAAGTTCCAGACTTGCTCTGGAAAATTCCGGCATTTCATCCAGAAAGAGTACACCTTTATGCGCAAGAGTGATTTCGCCGGGTCTGGGATTACGCCCGCCTCCTGCAATTGCCTGCGGAGTACTTGTATGATGAGGGCTGCGAAATGGTCTCTCATCGATCAGAGGATGTTCTCTTGAAAGAAGTCCTGCAATACTGTAAATTCTGGTAAGCTCCAGCTTTTCTTCAAAGCCAAGCCCAGGCATGATCGTCGGCAGTCTTCTGGCAAGCATGGTTTTGCCCGTTCCCGGAGGTCCGATAAGGAGAAGATTGTGAAATCCGCTTACTGCAATTTCCGCCGCTCTTTTTGCTCCTTCCTGTCCTTCAATGTCTGAAAAATCCATTCCCATATCTGTATTTATAATAGAAGGAATTTCTTCCTGTATTTCCCTCTTCAGATAGGGTTCCGGATTCTTAAGACACTCGACCAGTTCCCATAAATTTTTTACTCCTGCTACCGGCACATCCCTGATCAGTCTTCCTTCTTTCAGATTCTCATAGGGAACTACGCAAAAACGACTGCCCAAACTTCTTGCACACAACACAATCGGCAGGATTCCGGATATCCCATGGATTTCTCCGTCCAGACCGATCTCCCCTGCCATCATAACTCTGCTGACAACCTGAGGGCTGATCATCTCAAAAGCAGCCAACACTGCTGCTGCCACCGGTACATCAAAACCGGCTCCCTCTTTCTTCATGTCTGCAGGAGCAAAATTGACGGTAATTCTCTTTGGTGGAAACTGATAACCATTATTCTTGAGTGCTGTGCGTACCCGTTCCTGCGCTTCCTTTACCTGCGCAGAAGGAAATCCTACCATGATAAAGGAAGGAAGTCCGTTACTTACATCAGCTTCTACCTGCACAGGGCATACTTCCACCCCAAAAATTGCAGCTGATAATACACTTGCAAACAAATATAAACTCCTTTCTTCCGGCATAAATCTCCCCCGATATTTATGCTCGCCAAACAGCGGACGACTGAATAGTTACATCACTTAAATTGTATTGGAAATTATTTCAGAAATCAGATTAGAAAAAAGATTATTTTTATAATAGACCATTTTGCTCTGTTTTGCAACCGTTCATTTTGTTCTGTTTTATACTTTTTTCAGTACATAATCTGCGAAGGCTTTTCACAGATCATGTTTGGGAGTACACTACAAAACAGAGAGGTGAACTATATGAAATTTCAGCGTATTCAGGATTTACGTACAGATGCTGACATGTCACAGAAACAGCTCAGCGAAATTCTTCACATCAGCCAGCGTTCCTACTCTCACTATGAGACAGGTTCACGCAATATCCCGGTTGAAATGCTTATCAGACTGGCAAATTATTACGATATAAGTGTTGATTATCTGGTAGGACGCACTGATAAAAAAGAGATGAATAAATAAGTAAAATCACTTTTTTTAATATAAAAGGATTCCTGTAACTGTTTATGTTACTGAATCCTTTTATATTTTTTGTATCTTTTATTCTTTTATCATAACAGTATCCACAGAAGGATGGACTTTTGCACCCTCCGCTTTTGTTTTTGTCTTAATATTCACATAAAGACGACCATTATCAAAGGTAAGATAACCCTTTGCTACATTTCCCAGCGAGTCTGTAAACGAGAATCTGGTTGCGTTTCCTGCTACGGATTTCTTTACTTTTGCCTTACAGGAAGCTGTCTTTTTCTTATTTGTCTGCCAATAAGTGAATGTAACCGACTTCTGACTGAGTTTCTTAATTTTGATCTTAACCCTGCCATTCTCACTGCGCCAGGTTCCCAGATAGTCCTCCGGGTTAAAAACATATGCCCTTTCCAGTACAGGTGTTGGTGTTACCGTAGGAATCGGCGTTGGGGTAGGTGTGGGTGTAGCTGCAGGTGTCGGTGTTACAGTGGGAACTCTTTCCAGTGCCGCGATTGCTTCTGCTTTTCTCTGTTCTCTGTCCACGTTCTTTCTGTGTTGGAGCAGCAGAGTATCTGCCAGCATAAGCAGGATAAACAGGATAATTACAATTATCAGAAGTTTTATAAGTCTTTTTTTTCTTTTTATTCCGTTTCTGTTTCCCATTGTTTGTTATCGACAAATCTGCATCTCCTCTTCTGTTTCTTGTTCGTTACTATCCGACAGTCAGACTCCTTATTCTTTTCCATCCCAGCAATAGGTACAGAGTTTACATGGTGAAATTCCAATGGAAGCTTTCAGATCATCAAGTCTGTGGAATTTCAGTGATGTGAAATTCAGCTCCTTACGGATTTCTTCCAGCATTTCTTTATAATTTGTTGAATTTGGATCTGCATAGTCTGCCAGGACTTTATCACTGACATTCTCTCCCTCGCGTTTGGCGATCACACGTCTTGTGATCAGATCCATCTCTGATTTTGAACGTGAGAAATTCAAATATTTGCATCCATAAAGTAAAGGCGGACACGCAGGACGGATATGTACTTCTTTTGCACCATTCTGTAAAGAAATTCCGTCGTTTCTCTTAACTGTGTTCCACGTACAATAGAATCATCAATCATCAGAAGACTCTTATCCTTGATCAGGCGATGTACAGGAATCAGCTTCATTCTTGCGATAAGATTTCTCTGACTCTGCTGTGTAGGCATAAATGATCTTGGCCAGGTTGGTGTATATTTGATAAACGGACGAGCAAAAGGCACACCGGACTGGTTCGCATATCCGATTGCATGGGCAATACCGGAATCCGGAACACCGGCTACAATATCGGGATTTACTTCTCCCCTGTCTCTCCTGGCCAGCATATCACCGCAATGATAACGCATTTCTTCTACATTCACACCCTCGTATGCCGAAGTAGGATATCCGTAATATACCCAGAGGAAAGACAGATTCGCATCTCTTCCCCTGGTTTCTGCAGGGTTTCCACACCGTCCGGAGTCACAGCAACAATTTCTCCGGGGCCCAGTTCTTTCAGGTCTTCATATCCAAGATTCAGGTATGCAAAGCTCTCAAAAGATACACAACAGGCATCTTCTTTCTTTCCCACGATCAGTGGAGTCCTTCCCAGACGGTCACGTGCTGCCAGAATCCCCTTTGGTGTCAGGATCAGCATGGTCATGGAACCTTCTATCACTTCCTGCGCATAACGGATTCCCTCAATCATGTTGTCTTTCTGATTGATCAGTGCAGCTACCATTTCTGTGGGATTTACGCTTCCTCCACTCATTTCCAGAAAATGAGTGCATCCGTTTTTAAAACAGTTGGCAATCAGTTCATCCATGTTATTGATCTTTCCAACTGTGGTAATTGCAAAGTTGCCAAGATGAGAGCGCACCAGAAGAGGCTGAGGTTCATTATCTGAAATACATCCGATTCCCAGATTTCCCTCCATCTCACCAATGTCACCATCAAATTTGGTCCTGAACGGCGCATTTTCAATGTTATGAATCACGCGGTCAAAACCACGTTTCTTATCATACACTGCCATTCCGCCTCTGCGTGTTCCCAGATGGGAATGATAATCAATTCCGAAGAAAAGGTCCAGAATGCAACTGGACTTTGATGCTACTCCAAAAATTCCACCCATTATCGTATTCTCCTTTTGTTCATCATCTTCAGGCAACTTTTATCATAATCCTCTTCGATAATCCATTTAAAAAGATTACTATAGCCCGTTTCATAACGTTTTCCTTCACTATAACAGTTCTTATCCTGCCAAATTGCTGTAAAAACAGTTATATCACACAACACTCCCATTATATAGAATGAAAATTTAGAAGTAAAGAGTTTTAATCTTATTTCTTTTCCTTGATGATACCTGTTCTGTATGCATCCAGCAGCTGGATCAATTCCTGTATTCTCTCTTTCAGCGCATGACCTGTATCTGTATCACCCACAAGCTGGCGTCTGGACATGTAGCTGACTGCCACGCGGTTCGATACAATATCAGTCTCTCTTGCCACAGCATCTGCTTTGGACGTAAACGGTTCATGAGCAGTAAGATTCAGTCCATAGGAATTATAGATCAGCGTATATCCGGCAATTCCCGTTACTTTCTGATATGGCTTGGAAAAACCACCGTCAATCACGATAACCTTTCCATCACATTTTACAGGACTTTCTCCTTCACTCTGGTGTACCGGAACATGGCCATTGATGATATGCCCTTTTTCCGGATCCAGACCAAATTCACGAAGCATATTATCTACCACTTCTTCATTCTCCCAGAGGCGGTAATAAGCACTCTTCTTCTCTTCATGTGTAGAAGGATCCTCTATGAAATATCTTTCAAAAGTACTCATCTTGCTCTTGCCAAACAATGGTGAATTCGGAGCTGCCCAGATATACCACATAATATCTCTGCCCTTCTTCTGTTCTTCTTTTCCTACAGATAGAATGCTCTGCGCACATAGGTTTCCAGTACATCGTACAGTTCTTTTCCCTTGTAGCTTTTTCCATAAATCTGTACTTCCCGGAATGTTCCGTCTTCATTCAGAGGAATGCTTCCGTGAAACAGAAGATTTCCGTTATATACTGTATAAAGCCCGCCTTTGTCAAGTAGGAGACGGATGTGGTTTTGCAGTTTTTCACAGTTTCTGAATGCAGAGGACAGTTTGTCCATAACTTCTTTTTCTCCGGCTGTAAGTTCGTATGGATGTTTCCAGTCAATAGTCGGAAAATTATTGTCGCGAAGCGATATTCTTTTCCGTCAGGCAGTGTGATCGTCCCTTTTTCCGGATTGATTCGATGAAGAAGTGCTCTGTCTTCCATCTGGAATTCTTTATGTCTGCGCACCAGTTTACCTTCTAATTTAAACTGGATCACAGCAATAGCCTTGTGCATTTTTTTCCCAGTTCTTCCTCAAGAACATTATAATTGAAAGCACCTTTCATAGCAAAAATCTCGCAGGGATCATCCTTATACGCCTCCATCACAAAGGTCGCCAGAGGAAGCATATTGATTCCGTATCCATCCTCAAGAATATCCAGATTTCCGTAACGGATACTGTTTCTTACCACTGTTGCAATACAGGCTTTCTGTCCTGCTGCCGCACCCATCCAGACAACATCATGGTTTCCCCACTGAATATCCAGGGAGTGATACTGCATCAGGCGATCCATAATGAAATGTGGAGCAGGACCTCTGTCATAAATATCCCCCAGAATATGTAAATGATCCACGACCAGACGCTGGATCAGTTCTGCAAGTGCTATGATAAAATTCTCCGCACTGCCAATCTCAATGATCGTATTTACAATAGAATCATAATATGCCTCTTTATCGAGAACTTCCGCTTTCTCTGTGATCAGCTCTTCGATCACATAGGCATAATCTGCAGGAAGAGCTTTTCGTACTTTGGATCTGGTATATTTGGAGGCTGTTGTCTTACAAATTTCAATAAGACGGTAGAGAGTGATCTTATACCAGTTTTCCATATCTTCTTCTGTATCTTTAACAAGATCCATCTTCTCTTTCGGATAATAGATCAGAGTTGCCAGAGAACGCTTATCATTGTTACTTAATGTATGTCCAAACACATCATCAATCTTCTTTCTCACTGCACCGGAACCATTTCTGAGCACATGTGAAAATGCCTGATACTCCCCATGAAGGTCTGACATAAAGTGTTCCGTTCCCTTGGGCAGATTCAGGATTGACTGAAGATTGATAATCTCCGTAGATGCCTTTCCGATTGTAGGATAAATTTCTGCAAGTCTCTGTAAATATCTAAGTTCGTCTTTCTTCATATCCATCTCCTGTTATCATATATTATGATGTCAGGGCATTTTATGTTGCTGTCTGCGCCATGCCCTGCAACACACTTTGCGGTCACAGAATTTATGCTCATCCTGTAAAGTCAAATAATGACATCTGGTTCGACTGCGGGATATCTCCGAATAATTTCAGATCATCCATCAGATCAATAACCGTTTTGCTGACTTTGGTTCTGTCGCGGAAGTCGTCTTTTGACAAAAATTTTCCCTGTTTTGCAGCATCAACCACTGCATCTGCTGCCTTATCTCCCAGTCCGTCAATAGTTGCAAGTGACGGCATCAGTTTCCCATCCACAATCTGAAATCTTTGTGCCTTGGCAGTATAAAGATCAATCGGCACAAATTCAAATCCACGTGCGTACATTTCCTGTACAATACGCATATCCTTCAGGGTATCCAGTTCTTTTTTAGATGCTGAATCACCTTTTTTTGCGGATTTCTGCCATATAATACTCTAGGCGTTCCTTTCCCATACACATCATCTCATAGGAGAACGCTGTGGCGCGGATACTGAAATATGCCGCATAATATGCCAGTGGCTGAAACACCTTATACCACGCAATTCTGTACGCCATCATAACATATGCAGCTGCATGAGCTTTCGGAAACATATACTTGATCAGTTTACAGGACCAGATATACCAGTCCGGAACTCCATGCTCTTTCATGGTTTCTATCCATTCATCGCGAAGACCTTTTCCCTTACGGACACTCTCCATGATCGTAAACGCAAGGCCACTTTCCACTCCTTTTCCGATAAGGTAGATCATAATATCGTCTCGGGTACAGATAGCTGTGGAAATGGTTGCCTTACCCTCCTGGATCAACACCTGGGCATTACCCAGCCATACATCCGTACCATGAGAAAGCCCTGCAATACGGATCAGGTCAGAGAAGTATTTCGGCTTGGTGTCAATAAGCATCTGCATGGCGAAATCTGTACCAAATTCCGGGATTCCCAGACATCCGAGCTTACATCCGCCAATATCTTCCGGTTCAATTTTCAAAGCCTTTGTACTTGCAAACAATGACATGACATCCCTCTGATCCAGGGGAACATCCCTGGCACTGATTCCCGTTAAATCCTCCAGCATTCGGATCATAGTGGGATCATCGTGTCCAAGTATATCAAGCTTCAGCAGGTTTCCGTCAATAGAATGGTAATCAAAATGTGTGGTGATAATGTCACTGTTCACATCATTCGCAGGGTGCTGGACAGGAGTAAATTTCTCAATCTCCTCACCTACAGGAAGTACGATAATGCCTCCCGGATGCTGTCCTGTTGTACGCCGCACGCCTGTACATCCCTGTACGATGCGGTTGATCTCACAGTAACGTTTATGCACACCACGCTCTTCAAAATAATTCTTCACATAACCAAATGCAGTTTTCTCCGCAAGCGTACCGATAGTCCCTGCCTTGAATGTCTGCCCCTTACCAAAAATAACCTCTGTATATCTGTGTGCATTAGCCTGATACTCTCCTGAAAAGTTAAGGTCAATATCCGGTTCCTTATCTCCCTTGAATCCAAGGAATGTCTCAAAAGGAATGTCAAACCCTTCTTTTTTCATCCTGGTTCCACATTTCGGACAGATCTTATCCGGCATATCACACCCCGCCATACCTGCATACTGCTTTACTTCCGGTGAATCAAAATCACTGTATTTGCAGTCCGGATTAGGACAGAGATAATGCGGCGGCAGAGGATTTACCTCTGTGATACCGGACATGGTAGCTGCCAGAGAAGATCCTACAGAACCTCGCGAACCTACCAGATAACCATCTTCATTTGACTTCCATACAAGCTTCTGTGCAATGATATACATTACGGCATACCCATTGGAAATGATTGAATTCAGTTCCCTGTCAAGCCTGCTTTCCACAATCTCCGGCAATGGATCTCCATACATTTCATGCGCTTTTGTAAAACAGATATTCTTCAGATCCTGGTCGGAATTCTCAATGACCGGCGGGAATTTGTCCGGATGAATAGGTGATATCTTCTCAATCATATCTGCGATCTTATTTGTATTTGTAATGACAACTTCTTCTGCTTTCTCGCTTCCCAGATAGGCAAATTCTTCCAGCATTTCCTCTGTAGTACGTAAATACAACGGTGCCTGCTCATCTGCATCTGAGAATCCGTTTCCGGCCATAATGATCCTTCTGTAAATCTCATCCTGTGGATCCATGAAATGCACATCACAGGTTGCAACTACCGGTTTCTTAAACTGCTCTCCAAGCTTAACGATCTTCCTGTTTATCTCCTTCAGGTCTTCTTCGGAACTGATCATATCATGCTTATCATCTGCTATCATAAATCTGTTATTTCCAACAGGCTGGATCTCCAGATAATCATAGAAATTTACCAGTCTGGCTATCTCAGTATCCGGTGCATTTCTCAGAATTGCCTGATACAGTTCCCCTGCTTCACAGGCACTTCCCACCAGAAGTCCGTCTCTGTACTGCTCCAGCACACTTTTGGGAACACGTGGACGTCTGTGATAATACTTCAGGTGCGACTGACTCACTAATTTATACAGATTAATGCGCCCTGTCTCATTTCTGGCAAAAATGATCACATGGTAGGTCGGCAGTTTCCTGATAGTATTTACAGAAACAGCTCCCTGCTCATTCAGCATATCCACATCCCGGATATCACGCTCTTCCAGCATCTTTACAAACTTCACAAAAATCTCTGCAGTACATGCGGCATCATCTACTGCCCGGTGATGATTTTCCAGTGAAACCCCAACTGCTTTTGCTACCGTATCCAACTTAAATCTGTTCAATGCAGGAAGCAGGAAACGGGCCATACCGACCGTATCTACATAAGTAAAATCATGTGCGATTCCCAGTCTGTCACAGTTTTTCATAATAAATCCCATATCAAAGTCCGCATTGTGTGCAACCATAACCGCATCCTTGCTGAATTCAAGGAATTTCGGAAGCACTTCTTCGATAGTCGGGGCATCCATGACCATACTGTCATTGATACTGGTCAGCTGTTCAATGCGAAAAGGAATCGGTACCTTTGGATTTACAAATGTGGAAAAACGGTCCGTAATCTCACCATTTTCTACCAGTACGGCGCCAATCTCTATGATCTGACAGGTCAGCGAAGAAAAACCTGTTGTCTCAATATCAAAGACCACAAATCTACCGTTCAGCTTCTGACCTTTTCCATTGGTCACCATACCTTTTAAATCATCTACCAGATAGCCTTCCATTCCATAAAGGACCTTAAAATCAGAATCCTTCGGCACACATCCGCCCCAGGCATCGAAACAGTGATTTGCCTCCGGAAACGCCTGTACAACCCCATGGTCTGTAATGGCAATGGCAGGATGTCCCCACTCATAAGCACGTTTCACCAGAGATTTGGCATCCGTAACCCCATCCATATCGCTCATCTTTGTATGACAGTGAAGCTCTACTCTTTTCTGTGGGCTGGTATCTACTCTGGCAGTTGTAAAATTGGCAATTTTCTTAATCCCGGCTATAGATGCAATAGTCAGTTCACTGTCAAAACGGTCTACTGTTGTCACACCGCGAAACTTCAGAAAAGCCCCCTTCTTTACATGTTCTGTCACTTCCGGCACCTGTTCATTGCGCAAAAACATCTTCACAACAATACTGTCCGTAAAGTCTGTGATCGGGAAGATAAGAATTGTTTTTTCATTACGGATTTCTCTGGCTTCAACCTCCATAACCTGTCCGCGGACGATCACCTCACCCATCTCACCGGTAATCGTCTCAAGTGCAACAGGCTCTCCTTCGAAATCTCTTCCATAGATAACATCCGGATTGCTGTCCCTTCTGAATCCACCCCGGAAATCTCCCTTCCTGTTGTCTTTGCGGTCTGCAAATGCAGCTTTTTTGTCCTTCTTTTCCTGCTGTCCCTTATCAGTCTTTTTCTCTGCTTTCTTCTCTGCTGTTCCTGCTTCTTCAAACTGAGCCGGCTCTTCATTCTTACTGTTTAATTTCGCATGACGGATTACATTTTCCACTTCCTGAGCGATCTGCACTGCTGCATTCTTACGGTACTTACTTTCCTGCGTCTCCCTGAACTCAAGTTCCACCTTTAAGTCCATTCCACATCTTTCGCAGAAAACCTTCTGCAGATATTCGATCAGGATCCCGCTCTTTTCTCTGGCTATTACAGAATCAGGAAGGATCATATGAAGATCATTTTCTCCGGGAAAAGAAATCTGCGCCTGTCTGAACATATTGTATTCCAGCATATTGTAGCTGCGCAGTTCCAGTTCCATGCTGGATCTGTAAGTTTCCAGAAAGTTCTGAGGATTGTACTGACCGGAAAGGCGGAATTTCTCAATAACTGTAACTGTTACATTCAGTCCTGCAAAAATCTGTCTCTCTATCTGTTCTTCCAGTTCAAAGATATGCTTCTTATGAATCCAGCGTTCACTTTTTATATACACCCATATATGAGTTCTGGAAGGATTGCAGGACACTCTGGTCACAAAAACCATGTCCAGCAGTTCTTCCAGTTCTTTCTTCACTTTTAAGCTGGGAAATACGTCAAAAAAGTCTTTTTCCAAAATAAAATCTCCTCGTTGATCTGACAGGAAGTCTTCGTTCCAAATGTTACTTCCAGTTCAGAAGTTCTTCCCGCAACGTATCCAAAAGCTGATCTTCCGGAACTTTCTTTATGATCTCACCATGTTTGATCAGAAGTCCCACACCAACTCCGCCTGCAATTCCGATATCTGCCTCTTTTGCTTCTCCGGGTCCGTTTACCACACAGCCCATAACTGCTACTTTAATATCAAGCGGGATATCCTGCACCATGGTTTCTACCTTATTTGCAAGACCGATCAGATCGATCTGTGTGCGTCCACAGGTTGGACATGACACAACTTCTATGCCACCTTTGCGAAGCCCCAGAGTTTTCAGGATACGTTTTGCGGATTTAATCTCTTCTAAAGGTGCTCCTGTAAGAGAGACACGAATGGTATCACCGATTCCCTGATTCAGGATGATCCCCAGTCCGATAGCAGATTTAATGTTTCCGGAATAAAGAGTTCCGGCTTCTGTGATTCCTACATGAAGTGGATAATTCGTCTTCTCCGCGATCAGTTCATGAGCCTTTGCACACATAAGGACATCCGAAGATTTGATGCTGATCACCAGATTGTCATATCCCAGGTCTTCGATGATATGAACTTTATCCAGCGCACTCTCCACCAGTCCCTCTGCAGTGACTCCATGATATTTCTCCACAAGTTCTTTCTCAAGAGAACCACTGTTTACACCAACACGAATGGGTATTCCTCGCTCCTTTGCCACATCAACCACTGCTTTGATTCGCTCTGTACTGCCGATATTTCCGGGATTGATCCGGATCTTATCTGCACCGTTTTCCATGGCTGCAATAGCAAGACGATAATCAAAATGGATATCTGCCACAAGTGGTATATGGATCTGTTTTTTGATTTCCTTCAGTGCTTTTGCAGCTTCCATAGTCGGTACTGCACAACGGATAATATCACAGCCAGCCTGCTCCAGTGCCAGGATCTGAGCTACTGTCTGTTCTACATCTTCAGTTTTTGTATTTGTCATGGACTGGATTAAAATCGGGTTGCCGCCGCCAATCTTTCTGTCTCCGATCTGAATCACTTTTGTATGATCTCTGTACATAATTTTCCTCTTCTCTCATTTATAGCAATTCCATAAATTACTACTGAACAGTTATCTGATTTCCAGAAGTTTTCTCTTCAGTTCTTCTTCCATGCGGTGCATTTCCATCTCTGCTGCCTGTCTCTTCTGACGGCCTTCCATCTGGATCCGCATCACATCATCCAGAGTCTGGATCAAATCTGCATTTGTCTTCTGGAGTGTTTCAAGGTCAACTATTCCACGCTCTGATTCTTTCGCTGTCTCAACCGTTGCCATATGAAGTGTCTCTGCATTCTTTCTGAGAAGTTCATTGGTAATATCTGTTACCTGTCTCTGTGCCTGTGCCGCTTCTGCAGAGTGAGCAATTCCCAGAGCAAGCACCATCTGACTTTTCCATAATGGAATTGTGTTTACGATCGTTGTCTGTATTTTCTCAACCATTACCGTATCATTATTCTGGATCAGCCGGATCTGAGGCGCTGTCTGCATGGCAATCGTACGGGTAAGTTCCAGATCATGCAGTTTCTTTTCAAATCTGCTACATTTCTCATCCAGGTCTCTGGCTGCCTGCGCATCTTCGGGAAGCCCGCTCAGAGCTGCCTTATTTTTCATTTCTGCAAGCTTTCCGTTTCTGGTTTCTTCCAGTTTCTTTTTTCCGGCAAGAATATACATGGTAAGTTCTTTAAAATAATTCAGGTTCTGTTCATACATCTTGTCCAGCATAGCAGAATCTTTCATAAGGCGCACCTGATGTTGCTGAAGAGAATCTGTGATCTTCTCCACATTGGCTTGTGCTTTGTCATATTTGTTTTTCAGATTTTCAATCTTAGAAGTCTGCTTTCTGAAAAATCCAAAGAATTTTCCTTCCTCCTGTACATCGAAATCTTTCAGTTCTCCCACAACATTACTGATCAGTTCTCCAATCTCACCCAGATCCTGTGTCTTTACATTCTCAAGAGCTGTATCAGAAAAGTCCGCCATTTTTTTCTGGGTTCCTGCACCATACTGAAGAATCTGATTAGTATTCTCAATATCAATCTTTGCAGCAAAATCATTTACCATTTTCTGTTCTTCCGGTGTCAGTACAGGCACTTCTTCCTTCTGTAGCTGCTTTTTGGGGAGCACTTCTTCTTTCTTTTCAAGCTCTCCAAGATCCGGCTCCAGTGTTAATGATGGTGTTTCCATTTCAAAATCTTTAAATTCATTTCCCATGTCCTCTGCCGCTCCTTTTTATCCTTTTTTATTTTCAATTCTTTTTCATTTTTGCAAAGTCATCATCTGTCAGACCTTCCTGTGCAAGCAGCGTATGAAGCACTGAAATATCACTTGAAACATCCCACGCAGTATCCTGAAAGACAGAATCCAGAAGTTTTTCAAATGCCTGATTCAGTGTATCCAGTGTATCCTCTATCTCCTTTTTGGATGCCTGGATATTCTCTCCCTGCACAGGCTGCTGATCCATTTCTTCATATGCATCCAGCAGCTTTACTGTCATGGCAGATAATAATTCATCAGTTTCTTCAGATCCGGAATAATCTCCGGATGCTTCTGCGCCCGTTCAAAAATCTTCTCCACAATCAGTTCCATTCTGGATATTTTTGCAGAAATCTCCTCTCCCGGAATCGCATCGTTGCTCCTGTGGATCTTATCCAGAAATTCATTTCCTTTATTCAGCACTTCCTGTACTTCGAGCGGTGTGTTCTTTCTGTTTCTCTCCTGTTCAGCCTGATGTTTTTCTTCTTCCTGTTTCTTCTGCTCAAGTGCCTTCTGCGTCTGCGTATATTGCAGATAAGTCTCATTACTGGTGATCAGACAGGTTTCCTGCTCATCAATATGTCCCTGACGGAACCATCTGTCATCAATCATCTTTTTAATATCTTTTTTAACGAATTTCACCGGCTTATTTACTGCTGCAGATAATTGTTCAAAATTACAGTATGTGTGATTTCCCAGTGTGTCAATATACTTCTGAAAACGTTCCAGTTTACCCAGTTTTTTAATGCCGCCTGCGAGAAGTCCCACTCCTGTCAAAGCTCCGACTGCCATAAAACAGGTTCCACCGGTCACAAGGGAACTCATATGCCCCACCGCTCCAAAGATGCTAAGGACCAGAGTTCCCAGTCCCATTCCACTGGCAAGGATTCCACCTGAAACAGCAATCATCATACCTTTCATTCTTCCCCCGGTGTTCCTTTCATAAAGAGTCAGCATCTTCTCTTTTGCTTTCTCCTTCTCAATTCTCTGACGTTCCTGCTCCTGTTCACGTTCCCGCCTGCGCTTTTCTTCAAATTCTTTTGTTTTATTGCGGTATACCCCGGAATCACCGGACTGACTGTTTCCGGTTCCAAATACATTATTCAGACCATTTTTGATTGCCTCGCTTCCGGAATCTACAGCAGAATTTACTGCGCTGTTAACAGTCTGTCCCACCGTCTGCTTAATATCCTCGGTCATCTGGCGGTAATCTTTAGTAGAAACTGCTGTGTCTATGATCTTTTTTATTTTGTCTCCAAGTTCTCCTAATTCATCAAAATTCTCGCTCATATTTTCCTCCATTTTCTATTCCATATTATAGCGAAATCCTCTATAAAAAACAAGACTGGCGGATTTTTTGTTACTGTATGTGAACAGTAACACGATTTTTCAATTTTTCATTAAAATTGGAAATTTCCCATTGAACTTAGCAGACAAAAGTTTTACAATGGTAAAGAGATAAACAGTAATCACACTTGTAAATACTGTAAATATGTGTGAACGGAGGAAAGATTCATTATGGAAAAAAAGAATATCGACTGGAGCAGCTTAGGCTTCGGTTACGTACAGACCGATTATCGTTATGTATCTAAATTCAAAGACGGCGCATGGGATGCCGGAGAACTGACAACAGATCCTAATGTAACACTGAACGAATGTGCAGGTGTTTTCCAGTATGCGCAGACAGTTTTCGAAGGAATGAAGGCTTACACTACAGAAGACGGACATATCGTTACTTTCCGTCCTGACTTAAATGCAGAACGTATGGCAAACTCAGCAAAAAGACTTGAGATGCTGTATTCCCGGAAGACCGTTTTGTTGATGCAATTGTTCAGACTGTAAAAGCTAATGCAGCATATGTTCCGCCATACGGTTCAGGCGCAACTTTATATGTTCGTCCTTACATGATGGGTACTAACCCGGTTATCGGTGTAAAACCTGCTGATGAGTATATGTTCCGCGTATTCACTACACCTGTAGGACCATACTTCAAAGGCGGTGCTAAACCAATCACAATCCGCGTCAGTGATTTCGACCGCGCTGCACCTCATGGAACAGGCCATATCAAAGCAGGTCTTAACTATGCAATGAGCTTGCATGCAATCGTAGATGCTCACAAGAACGGATTCGATGAGAACATGTATCTTGATGCAGCTACACGTACCAAAGTAGAAGAAACAGGCGGTGCTAACTTCATCTTCGTTACAAAAGACGGCAAAGTTGTCACACCGAAGTCCAACAGTATCCTTCCTTCTATCACACGTCGTTCCTTAATCTATGTTGCCAAGGAATACCTGGGATTAGAAGCTGAGGAAAGAGAAATATACTTCGATGAAGTGAAAGATTTCGCTGAATGTGGTCTCTGCGGTACTGCTGCAGTTATCTCTCCTGTCGGAAAGATTGTTGACCATGGTAAAGAAATCTGTTTCCCAAGCGGAATGGAGAAAATGGGTCCGGTTATCCAGAAACTCTATGACACATTAACAGGTATCCAGATGGGACGTATCCAGGCTCCGGAAGGATGGCTGAAAGTTATTGAATAAATAACATCTGACTGCCAGACAGTTAACGTCTTTCAACATCAGAAGAATTGTTGCTGTTCATACACTGCTATCCCGCTGAGAACGTAATGAACAGTAACGTAGATTTTCACTATACAAAAACATCCCTCAGAATCAGTTTAAACACATTCTGAGGGATATTTTTTCTTTTATATCACTGGCTTTTCCGGCTCTACTTTGTTCCTTCTATTTCT
>ENA-OQAN01000504-OQAN01000504.1-human-gut-metagenome-genome-assembly--contig:-NODE-504-length-20753-cov-1.873412_pt1 | contig 20753 bp, 24 predicted proteins | sample MGYA00242735_ERZ504527 | MGnify/ENA primary metagenome ERZ504527 (study PRJEB26092, sample SAMD00036230) | human gut metagenome | host: Homo sapiens | study: EMG produced TPA metagenomics assembly of... | reverse complement strand
GAAAACTTAACGAATCTGGTGGGGATGGGATATTGTGCTTTATGGACTTCAAGGATTGGCTGGATGTATCATTGCATTCTTGTTTTTCTTTTCAGTTCACCCAACTGTAGGTTCTAACTGGCTGCTTATTTTATTCAATCCGATTCCCTTGTTGTATCTTCCTTTTATGGTTTATAAGGCTGTAAAACGCAAGAAAGACTATTATCATGTCGGAAATATGGTGTATTTAACACTTTTTATAACCATTCTTCCATTTTGTGGGCAAGAATTTAATTTAACAGTATTACCTTTGGCACTCGGTTTGCTAGTGACTTCTGCAAGCCATGTATTAGTTTGGAATAAAAGTAATGAAAGAACGTATATTAACATCGCTGATAGCGGCATTTGTGATAACAAGTCTTCAGGCACAAACGACTCCTGCTGTGCCGAGGTTGGTTGTGGGCTTAACCATAGATCAACTTCGTTCTGACTATATTGAAGCTTTCTCGGCTTTATATGGTGAAAGGGGTTTTAAGCGTTTGATGAGAGAGGGGAGAGTTTATTGCAATGCAGAATATGATTTTATAAATATAGATCGTTCTTCGGCTGTAGCTTCTATATATACAGGTACTACTCCTTATTATAATGGAATTGTCGGTAACCGTTGGATGGACCGTGCTTCTTTACGTATTATAAAAAGTGTGGATGATCCAGCTTATATGGGAGTATATACTTCTGAAAGCACTTCACCTCAGCATTTGTTGGTTTCAACTTTATCAGATGAGCTGATGGTAGCTACTTGTGGAAATGCAGAGGTATACTCTATTGCTCCTACCGAGAAATGGCTGTGTTGGCAGCTGGGCATGCTGCTAAAGGGGCTTTTTGGTTGAATGATGAAACAGGAAAGTGGAGTGGCTCTACTTATTACGGCTCGTTTCCGGAGTGGGTGACTACATATAATGACCGCGACGGTTTGGATTTTCGCATCGGGAATCTTGTATGGGGACCTTATCTGCCTGTTACGTCTTATAAATATGTCACTTCTGATGCAAAGCAGCTTACTTTCAAGCATGATTTTTCTGATGAGCGAACTGAAAATATAAAAAGTTCAAAACCAGTCCTTATGCAAATGACGAGGTAAACAAACTGGTTGATGCTTGTCTGACATATACTAATGTCGGGAAAGATAATGTTCCTGACTTGCTTACATTGTCATATTACGCAGGAAATTACGCTCATATGTCCAACGCAGAGTATGCTATGGAAATTCAGGACATGTATGTTCGTTTGGATAACAGCATAGGTGACTTGTTGGATTTAATAGACCGTAAAGTAGGGCTGAACAATACGTTGTTTTTTATAACATCTACTGGTTATACTGACGTTGACCCTAAAGACCCTGAACAATATAAGATACCTGGCGGAGAGTTTCATATCAAGCGCTGTGGGGCTTTGTTGAATATGTATCTCATGGCTATTTATGGGCCGGGACAGTATGTCGAGACTTACTATGATCGTCAGATTTATTTGAATCATAAACTTATTGAAGATAAAAAGCTGAATCTTACAGAGATATTAAACCGCTCTTCCGACTTTATTGTACAGATGAGTGGAGTTCGTTCTGCTTATTCTTCACAACGTTTGTTGCTTGGTGCATGGACCCCTCGTATTGATAAGATCAGAAATACTTTCAATCCGCATCTTTCTGGTGATATTTATATAGAAGTAATGCCAGGATGGTCTGTTGTGGATGAGTATTCTCAAGTTACGAAGGTGGTGCGCGACAACTACTCGTCTGCTCCTTTGATTTTTATCGGTAATAACATAAAGCCGGAAATTCTTTACACTCCGGTGAAAATGGCGACTATTGCTCCTACAATAGCTCATTTTATGCGCATTCGGGCTCCCAATGCTGCAACTGCTGCCCCTCTGACGGGCATCCATAAATAAATTATATACTCAGACAACAAAGAAAATCAGTAAATTAGTTATCTTTGTGCGTCGGAATACCGAATAAATAAATCAATTAGAAATAATAAAAATAACAATATACAATGGATTAATGAATTTATAGCAAACTTTTGGTAATAAGGCTACTCGCGATATGAAAGAAATTCAGCCGTGGGTGAATAAAGTAAAAGAAGTCTATCCGGAGATTGCTAAGTTGAGTCACGATGAATTACGTGCGAAAACAGAGGAGCTGAAAAAGTATATCAAAGAATCAGCTGTTGAAGAAAACAAGAAGATAGAAGAGCTGAAAGCTACTATCGAAACTACAGATATTGAAAAGCGTGAGCCTATCTTCTCACAGATAGACAAGCTGGAAAAAGAAGTTCTTGAAAAATATAGAAAAAAGCTTTGAATGATGTGCTTCCTACTGCTTTTGCAATAGTGAAAGATACAGCACGTCGTTTGAGTGAGAACGAAGAAATAGAAGTAACTGCTACTGAAATGGACCGTAATCTGGCTGCTCAGGGCAAAGACTTCGTTCGTATAGAAGGTGATAAGGCTATTTGGAAGAATCATTGGGTTGCAGGTGGTAATGAAATGACCTGGAACATGGTTCATTACGATGTACAGCTGTTTGGTGGTGTAGTTTTGCACCAGGGAAAAATTGCTGAAATGGCAACCGGTGAAGGTAAGACATTGGTAGCTACTCTTCCGGTATTCTTAAATGCATTGACAGGAAATGGTGTACATGTAGTCACAGTGAACGATTATTTGGCTAAGCGTGACTCTGAATGGATGGGACCGCTTTATATGTTCCATGGTTTAAGCGTAGACTGCATTGATAAGCACCAGCCTAATTCTGAGGCTCGTCGTCGTGCTTACATGGCAGATATTACATTTGGTACAAATAATGAATTTGGTTTCGACTACTTGCGTGATAATATGGCTGTCAGCCTAGAGATCTTGTACAGCGTAAGCACAATTACGCAATTGTCGATGAGGTGGACTCTGTATTGATTGATGATGCACGTACTCCGTTGATTATTTCAGGTCCTGTTCCTAAGGGCGATGAACAGTTGTTCGAAGTACTTCGTCCGCTGGTAGAACGTCTGGTAGAGGCACAGCGTAAATTGGCTACTCAATATCTTGCTGATGCAAAACGTCTGATTGCTTCTGATAAGAAAGAAGATGTAGAGGCTGGTTTCCTTGCTCTGTTCCGTAGCCATAAAGCATTACCTAAGAATAAGCCACTTATTAAATACCTGAGTGAGCCGGGTATCAAGGCTGGTATGTTGAAGACAGAGGAAATCTACATGGAACAGAACAACAAGCGTATGCCGGAAGCGGTAGAGCCGTTGTACTTCGTAATCGACGAAAAACTGAAGAGTGTAGATTTGACAGATAAGGGTGTTGATTTGATTACTGGTAATTCGCAGGATCCTACTCTTTTCGTTTTGCCTGATATTGCAGGACAACTTTCTGCTTTGGAAAATGAAACAGGACTGAGCGATGAAGAAAAGCTTGCAAAGAAAGACGAACTGCTTACTAACTTTGCTATTAAGTCAGAACGTGTTCACACCATCAACCAGCTGTTGAAAGCATATACCATGTTCGAAAAGGATACTGACTACGTTGTAATGGACGGACAGGTTAAGATCGTTGACGAACAGACAGGACGTATTATGGATGGTCGTCGTTGGAGTGACGGTTTGCATCAGGCTGTAGAAGCGAAAGAAGGTGTTAAGATTGAAGCTGCTACTCAGACATTCGCTACTATCACCTTGCAGAACTACTTCCGTATGTATCACAAACTTTCTGGTATGACCGGTACTGCTGAAACAGAAGCAGGAGAGTTCTGGGATATCTATAAACTGGATGTTGTGGTAATTCCGACTAACCGTCCGATTGCACGTATTGACATGAACGACCGTGTATATAAGACTAAGCGTGAAAAATATAAAGCGGTCATCGAAGAAATCGAAAAGATGGTTCAGGCAGGACGTCCAGTACTGGTAGGTACTACTTCAGTCGAAATTTCTGAAATGTTGAGTAAGATGCTTACTTTGCGTAAGATTCAACATAATGTCCTGAATGCGAAGTTGCATCAGAAAGAAGCTGACATTGTAGCGAAGGCTGGTCAGAGTTCGACTGTAACTATCGCTACTAACATGGCAGGTCGTGGTACTGATATTAAGTTGAGTCCAGAAGTTAAGGCTGCTGGAGGTTTGGCTATCATTGGTACAGAACGTCATGAATCACGTCGTGTAGACCGTCAGTTGCGTGGTCGTGCCAGGACGTCAGGGTGACCCGGGCTCTTCTGTGATTCTTTGTGATCGTTTGGAAGATGATTTGATGCGTTTGTTTGGCTTCCGATCGTCTTGCTAACTGGATGGATAAGATGGGATTCAAGGAAGGAGAAATGATCGAACACAGCATGATTTCCAAATCCATTGAACGTGCGCAGAAGAAAGTGGAAGAAAATAACTTTGGTATCCGTAAGCGTCTGCTTGAATACGATGATGTGATGAATAAGCAACGTACCGTAGTTTACACGAAGCGTCGTCATGCTTGATGGGTGAACGTATCGGTATGGATATTGTCGACATGATTTGATCGTTGTGTCAATGCTGTTGAACAACCTGATTACGAAGATGTGAAGATGGAAATTCTTCAGACACTGGCTATGGAGACTCCGTTCAGTGAAGAAGACTTCCGTAACAAGAAGAAAGAGGATTTGGCAGAACAGACTTTCCAGGAAGCTATGACATTGTTTAAGCGTAAAACGGAACGTATGGCTGCTATAGCTAATCCGGTAATTAAGCAAGTGTACGAAGCACAGGGACATATGTATGAAAACATTATGATTCCTATCACCGATGGCAAGCGTATGTATAATATTTCTGTAAACTTGAAAGAAGCATACGAAACAGAATCTAAGGCTATCGTGAAGGCTTTTGAAAAAGCTATTTTGCTTCACACTATTGATGATGCATGGAAGGAAAATCTGCGTGAACTGGATGAATTGAAACATTCTGTACAGAACGCAAGCTACGAACAGAAGGATCCGCTGTTGATTTTCAAGCTTGAATCTGTTACTTTGTTCGATAATATGGTTGGCAAGATCAACAATAATACGATTTCTATCTTGATGCGCGGACAGATACCTGTTCAGGAACCACAGCAAGTGCGTGAAGCTGCTCCGGAACCAGAACGCCCTCGTCAGCAGTATCGTGAAGAAAAGCAGGATTTGAATGATCCAGACCAGCAGGCTGCAGCCGGACGTGATACACGCGAAGCAAAACAGGAACCATATCGTGCTGAAAAAACAGTAGGTCGTAATGATCCTTGTCCTTGCGGTAGTGGCTTGAAGTACAAAAACTGCCACGGACGTGATAAAGTGTAAGTTTTGACTGAGAAATAAATAAAGTTTGAGAATGTCATTCTTCGGGTGTGAACTCGTGGGATGACATTCTTTTTTTCTTTATACTCTCTACAATATTTTTCTTTGGTGCTGATAAATGCTTATTTATTTGTACAAAAATGATGAAAGTTTGTACAGAAAAAAATAAAATATCACGATGTTTTCTTGAAAATGATGATGAATTTTTTTTGTTTATTGGTATTGAATGTCATCTGTTAATGAGTGATGTTACAAATCTTAATATGTGTATCTAAATTTTTTCGTTTAAATTCTTTTTTATAGCTTTTGTTTCGTTAGAGTTTTATTTAAATAGACTATGATGAAATATATACTTTGTGTGCTGTTGCACTGATGTGCTGCCTTGCATCGTGTAGTTCGATACAAACTTTGACGTTCGATCAGTTGTGTCCGGCTACAGTGAATTTTCCCGAACGAGTTAGAAATGTTGCGGTCGTTAATAATATGCCTGCTACTCCAGAAGCCAAAAGGACTTTGCTGACATTGGGAGAAATGAATGGAAATGGTAAGAAATCGGCAGAAATGCTGGCTTCTTCATTGGCCGATTCCAAATATTTTAATCAGGTGATGATTTGTGATTCGGCTTTAAATGATACTCATTTTGCAGGTAGACGGATTCTTACTCAGAAAGAAGTGCAGCAACTCGCTGGTGAACTTGATGCTGACCTTATTTTTTCATTGGATCAGGTCGGTATCCAGACTGAGCGTGATGAACTTGTTTATCCGGGGATGCTGCATCATGGCCGGTTATTAAAGCAAAAGTTACTCCTGTTTTAAGCATTTATCTACCGGAGCGTGAAAGACCGATACAGGTGATTGCTAAAACAGACAGTTTGCAGTGGGATGCAGGCTTGGCTCCTTCAGACAGGCAGATGCAGGAGGAAGCAGCTTCATATGCTGCATATATGCTTACCCAGATGCTGGTGCCTTACTGGAAACAAACAGAACGTATATATTATGACGGTGGTTGTGTAGAAATGCGTGATGCAGCTGTTTGTGTAAGAGAAAACGACTGGCAGGGTGCATACGATTTATGGAAATCACTGTTCGATCATAGCAAATCGAATAAGCTGAAAATAAAGTCAGCTTTTAATCTGGCTTTGGCTTCTGAAATGCAAGGTGACTTACCTCAAGCTGAAAAATGGATGAAAGAGGTTGAAAAACGAGTAACTGCCGGGTCAGACGAAGAAGCAGTGTGGAAGTTTTATGCCGCACAGTTGGCAGAAAGGTCGAAAGATTTTCCTTATTTAAATGCCCAAATGGGCCGTTTTGGAAACAAATTCTAGTATTATCTGTTGCGCGAAAGATTTTTTTGTACATTTGAGGTAATAAAATTCGATAAACATGATGAACATTAGTGAACAGTCGCACGCTTCTATAGCTTCTGCTCTGGAAGAAGCTCTCAGCAGATATGCTGTGAAAATGATAGTTCGGTAGTAACAGATATTCATTTGCAGCCAAAACAAGATAGCGGAGAACTAGTTGTCTTCAACGATGATGATGAAGAACTGGCACGTGCGTTATTGCTGAATGGGTGGATTATGATGGAGAAGACTTTTATACAGAAGTCGAGCCATTGCTCCGTGCGGAAGTTACAGCATTGAAAAATGAAAAAGGTCTGGACAAGCTTTGCCTGATGAAGCCTTATTCGTTTGTACTAGTAGATGAAGAAAAGGAAACTGTTTCGGAACTTTTGCTTATAGACGATGAGGACACTTTATTGCTAAGCGATGAGTTGTTGAAAGGACTTGATGAAGAACTGGATGCCTTCTTGAAAGATTTGCTGGAAAAATAATCAGTAAATCTATCTGCTTCTAGAAAAAATATCGGTGACTTATCAAATTTAATACTATGGGGGAGCGCATTACCTTTCGTAAAAATGAGCGTCTGCATACGATTAATCCCCGTTGGAGAGGAAATCCAATTGTTAAGGGGAAGTTTTTCAATCGTCAGCATCGCTGGCGTCCGGGAATGGGTAGTGTGCTTAAATGGCGTTTTTCCCCCAATCCGCAGCGTAAGGAAAAAAGAACGATAAAATGGAATCCGAAGGTTCATTTTCTTCGTTCTTTGGATGCTGTAGTGGGTAATACATTGATATGGCTTGGTCATAACTCTTTTTTCCTGCAGGTAGGAGGAAAGCGTTTTATGATAGATCCTGTATATGGAAGTATTCCTTTCGTAAAGCGTAGAAGCCAGTTTCCTGCCAATCCTTCCATATTTACTAATATTGATTATCTGCTTATCAGCCACGATCATTTCGATCATTTGGACAAACCGAGTGTGGCTCGTCTTTTTGCCGATAATCCGCAGATGAAACTGTTTTGTGGTATTGGTACGGGTGCTTTGATAAAGAGCTGGTTCCCGACAATGGAAGTGATTGAGGCTGCGTGGTATCAACAGCATCGTGATGGCGACTTGCGATTGACGTTTCTGCCGGCACAGCATTGGAGCAAGCGTGGAGTAAACGATGGGGGAGAACGGTTGTGGGGGGCTTTTATGATAGAAGCCGATGGTATTACAATCTACAACAGTGGTGATACAGGATATGCCCGTCATTTCAGCGAACTTCCGGAACTGTTTCCACATATCGATTATTGCATGATAGGAATAGGTGCGTATAAGCCGCGTTGGTTTATGAAGCCTAATCATATATCACCCTATGATGCACTTACAGCTTCGACAGATATGAATGCCCGTATCACCGTACCGATGCATTACGGTACGTTCGATCTTTCAGACGAGCCTTTGTTCGATCCTCCTCATGTCTTTGCAGCAGAAGCTCGTAAGCGAGATATGCCCGTTCTGCTTCCTGAACTGGGAGAAATTGTCAAGCTCAGTCATCAGCGCTAATTCTGAGAGATTTTTATTTTCCCGTTTCTTTAGGTGCTATTATCAGATTATCTTTGGGTACGACGATGGTCCGTTGGGCTGTCGAGTCATTGTTTATGCTGGTTACTTCGCCTTTTGTGGTAAAGTATACATAATTTCCCATGTCATAAAAACGGTAAACTTTTACTCCATCTGTTCGAACAGGTAACTTATAGTATATGTATCGTTATTCTGAGGTGCTTTGTTCTGAATAGGTATTCCTACGCCACAGGAGGAGAATATCATGGAACACAGAGAAATAAGGCCTGTATAAAATAAAACTTGCTTTCATGCTTTAAAAAGTTTGGGGGTTATTCGTTTTCACAAATATATCCAAAATTCTGATTATACAGGAGTTTATGGCTGGAATTTATTTTATAGCAGTATGCTGAAAGGAGTTTATCTGAGGAAATGAATGGGGAATAAAAAAACTTGAAGCAGGTTTGATGTATTCCTGCTTCAAGTTTATTATAGAGGGTATTTAATTACTTTTTCAGTGCAGCAATGCTTTCTTTCAATGCGGCAATCTTAGTTTCAGCATCAGCTTGTTTTTTACGTTCCATTTCAATAACGTTTGCCGGTGCCTTGCTTACAAATTTTTCATTGTTCAGTTTCTTCAATACGCTCTGTAAGAATCCTTCCTGATACTTCAGGTCTGCTTCCAGCTTCTTCAGTTCTTCTTCTACGTCGATAAGATTACCCAGCGGTATGAAGTATTCTGTTGTACCTACCATGAATGAAGCAGCACCTTCTGGCTTACTTTCTACTACAGTTACAGCAGAGAGGTTTGCCATCTTCTTCACAACCTCTGCATATGCCATCAGCTGAGTGTTTTCTCCAAGTACGAGCATTTCGAGTACTTCTTTCTGTGCAATGTTTTTCTGCAAGCGGATGTTGCGGATACCTGAATGATTTCTTTCAGCTGATCGAATGCATTGCAAAGTTCGTTGGCTGCCTGTAAGTCACGACCGCAGAAAGTTTCCAGCTGAGCAACCATGATACTTTCTCCCGGTTTGCGATCGTAAATATGCTGCCACAATTCTTCTGTAATGAATGGCATAAACGGATGAAGCTGACGCAACAGAACATCGAAGAAATGTAATGTAGATTCGTATGTCTTTTTGTCGATAGGCTGACCGTATGCAGGTTTTACCATTTCCAGATACCAGCTTGAGAATTCATCCCAGAACAGTTTGTAAACCAGCATCAGCGCTTCGCTCAAACGATATTTGCTAAACAAGTCGTCCATTTCGGCAGAAACCTTAACCAGCAGGTTATCGAACCATTCGGTTGCCAGCTTAGCATATTCCGGCTGTTCGATGTCGGCTACTTGCCAGCCTTTTACCAGACGGAAAGCATTCCATATCTTGTTGTTGAAGTTACGTCCTTGTTCACACAGTGCATCGTCGAACAAGATATCGTTTCCGGCAGGTGCAGAAAGCATCATTCCCATACGTACACCGTCAGCACCATATTGCTCTATCAAATCCAGCGGATCGGGTGAGTTACCCAATGATTTTGACATCTTGCGTCCAATCTTATCGCGTACGATACCGGTGAAATATACATTCTTAAACGGCATATCGCCCATGTATTCATAGCCGGCCATAATCATACGTGCTACCCAGAAGAAAATGATATCCGGACCAGTTACCAGGTCGGAGGTAGGATAGTAGTATTTGATTTCTTCATTACCCGGATTGTTGATACCGTCGAAGAGTGAGATAGGCCACAACCATGAAGAGAACCAAGTATCCAGACAGTCGTCATCCTGACGCAAGTCTTTCTACTTTTCAGATTTTGGTTACCGGTTTTTTCTTTAGCCAGTTCCAAAGCCTTTTCAGGAGTTTCGGCTACTACAAAGCCACCTTCAGGCAAGTAATAAGCCGGAATACGGTGACCCCACCACAACTGACGGCTGATACACCAGTCTTTGATGTTTTCCAACCAGTTGCGATATGTATTTTTATATTTAGCAGGTAGAACTTCAGTTCGTCGTTCATTACAGGAGGCAAAGCCATGTCTGCAAAGTGCTGCATGCGCAGGAACCACTGCATAGAAAGTTTCGGCTCGATAGCTACGTTGGTGCGTTCAGAGAAACCTACCTTATTGGTGTAAGCTTCTACCTTTTCCAGCAAGTCGGCAGCAGCCAGGTCTTTTTCAATCTGTTCACGAACATCAAAGCGATCCATGCCTACGTACATACCAGCAGCTTCGCTGATAGTTCCGTTGTCGTTGAAAATATCGATAGAAGCAGGTTGTATTTTTCTCCCAGCATGTAGTCGTTTACATCGTGTGCTGGAGTTACTTTCAGACAACCGGTACCAAACTCAATGTCTACATAGTCATCTTCGATAACCGGAATGACACGTCCAACCAGCGGAACGATTACTTTCTTACCTTTCAGCCACTGGTTTTTCGGGTCGTTTGGATTGATACACATTGCAGTATCACCCATAATTGTTTCAGGACGTGTAGTAGCTACTACTGCATATCTGCCTTCCGGATCGCCTTCTACTTTGTAGCGCAGATAGAAAAGTTTACTGTGTTCTTCTTTGTAAATAACTTCTTCATCGCTGAGGGCAGTCAAGGCTTTCGGGTCCCAGTTTACCATACGTACACCGCGGTAAATCAATCCTTTATTGTATAAGTCGACGAAAACTTTAATAACACTTTCGCTACGTTTTTCATCCATTGTGAAAGCAGTGCGGTCCCAGTCGCATGAAGCACCCAGCTTACGGAGCTGCTTCAAGATAATACCTCCGTGTTCTTCGGTCCATGCCCATGCGTGTTTCAAGAACTCTTCGCGGGTAAGGTCGGTTTTCTTTATACCTGTTGAGCCAGTTTGTTTACTACTTTAGCTTCTGTTGCAATAGAAGCGTGGTCTGTTCCCGGAACCCAGCAGGCATTTTTGCCAGTCATACGGGCGCGGCGTACCAGAATATCCTGAATGGTATTGTTAAGCATGTGTCCCATGTGGAGCACTCCGGTTACGTTTGGCGGCGGAATCACGACGGTATACGGTTGGCGTCCGTCGGGTTTAGAACTGAAAAGTTTGTTGTCCAGCCAATACTGGTACCATTTCCCTTCCACATCAGCGGGATTGTACTTACTTGCTAATTCCATTTTTCTATATCGTTTTTAAATGTTTGTTTTTATACGTTTTAGGTTGCAAAATTAATAAAAGTAGTTGGATTTCTGATATTATGCCCTGAAAAACGTCTTTCTATGGCTGTATAAAATTACCCCTTCATACCAGTCAGCGTATGAAGGGGTAAAAACGGCTGCATACCTGGGTTAGTATGCAGTTTTTTATAAAGAATATAAACTTTTTTTCTTAGTTACCTTCCGTTTTCTTAAATCAATTCGTCGGAAGTGTATCCCTGAGGCAATGTGCGGCAGTTATAGCCTGAAGCCATAATTTCACCGTAAGCTCCGGCAGAACGGAGTGCGATAAGATCGCCTCGTTTCACACGGTTCAGGTCGATAGCTTTGCCGAAAACATCAGATGATTCACAGATAGGACCTACTACATCATAAGTTTCGTTCGGTTCTTCGGAAGTAATGTTCTCTATCTTATGATAAGCCTGGTAGAGAGCCGGACGGATAAGGTCGGTCATACCTCCATCGACAATAGCAAACTGTTTGTTTGTTCCCTGTTTTACGTAGATAACTTTAGTGATAAGACTTCCGCACTGACCTACTACAGAACGTCCCAATTCGAAGTGTAATGTCTGTTGCGGACGCAGCTTCAGATGTTTATGATAAGTAGCGAAATAATCAGCAAAGTCGGGGATAGGCTGGCGGTTCGGATGAGCATAGTCTATACCAAGTCCACCACCGACATTGATATGTTCTACGATGATCTGGCGTGCGTAAAGTTTTTCCTGCAAATCGTTTATGCGATTACACAGAGCTACAAAGTCTCCCATATCCAGAATTTGTGAACCGATATGGAAGTGCAAGCCTACAAACTTCACATTGTTCATTTCGAGTGCACGGTCTATCACCTTATCCATGTCTTGCATGCTGATACCAAACTTGTTCTCTGCAAGTCCGGTGGTAATATTGGCATGGGTATGTGCGCCGACATCCGGATTGATGCGGAAAGCTACTCGGGCAATTTTTCCTTTTGCTGCTGCCAGTTCGTTGATTACTTCCAGTTCTGGAACAGACTCTACATTAAAGCAGAAAATGTCGTGATCTAGTCCCAGGTTTATTTCACGGTCGGTTTTCCCGACTCCTGCATACACAATTTTGCTTGCTGGGAATCCTGCTTTGATTGCTGCTGCAATTTCACCTCCACTTACACAGTCTGCTCCCAGTCCATGCTCACGGATAATGCTCAACACCTTTGGATTAGCATTAGCTTTAATTGCATAGTGCACACAAAACTTATTGTATTTGGCAGCCTCTGTACGGATTACGTTTAACGTATCTCTCAGCAGGTTTGCATCATAATAATAAAACGGGGTTTCCAGTTCGCGGAATTTATTGATGGGAAATGTTCCTTTCATATACTGTAAAGAATTAAGTTGTAAAAAAAACGGACGATGCGATTCGAATATAACCGTATCATCCGTTTTCTTTTGATGATTATTTATTATTAAATAAAAACGTCGCTTAATGATTGCAGTGCTGTCTTCTTATCTGATTCTCGAATCAGGAACGAAATGTTGTAATTGCTTCCTCCAAACGAAATCATACGTACAGGAATGTTACGCATTGCTGGATAGCTTTTGCTTCAAATCCGATATTTTCCCATTCCAGATCTCCCACAACGCAAACGATACACATGTCATGGTCTACGGTTACAGTACCATATTTCTTCAGGTCGTTTACGATTTCATTCAGATGTTTGGTATTGTCAATAGACATCGATACACCTACTTCAGAGGTACAAACCATATCGATGGGTGTCTGGTAGCTTTCGAAAATTTCGAATACTTTACGCAAGAAACCGTGAGCCAGTAACATACGGCTTGACTTGATCTTGATAGCAGTGATATTGTCTTTTGCTGCAACAGCTTTAATCTTACCTTTTTCAGTTTCGTTTGAGATAAGTGTACCCGGTGCACTTGGTTCCATTGTGTTGAGCAGACGTACCGGAATATTAGCATATTTGGCAGGTTGCACACAAGTCGGGTGCAGAATCTTAGCTCCGAAGTATGCCAGTTCTGCAGCTTCTTCGAAGTGAAGCTGACGTACCGGAGAAGTTTTGTCTACCACGCGCGGATCATTATCGTGCATTCCGTCAATATCAGTCCATATCTGGATTTCTGAAGCGTTTACAGCTGCACCGATAAGAGAAGCGGTATAATCACTACCTCCACGTTGCAAGTTGTCTATTTCTCCGTAAGCATTGCGGCAGATAAATCCTTGTGTAATATATATTTCCTGTCCAGGATTTGCTTCAAGCTGTAAAGCCAGTTTCTCGCGGATGTAGTTTAAGTCGGGTTCGCTGTTTTTGTCTGTGCGCATAAATTCCAAAGCCGGAATCAAAACCGCTTTCACGCCTTGTTCGCAGAGATAATTAGTTACCATGTTGGTAGAAATGATTTCTCCCTGTGCAAGAATAACTTTTTCTTCGAACAGTGTAAATATATCCTTTGTGAAAGATCGGATGTAGTCGAATACCGATTTTACGAACTCCAGAGTCTTCTGTTTATACTCTTCGGTAGAGAAAAGTTCATCAATATGCTGTTTATATTTTGCTTCCAGCTTATTGATTACTTCGTTTGCTCCTTCGGGATTTTTCTTGTATAGATAATCCGAAATTTCAACCAGTGTGTTGGTTGTACCCGACATTGCAGACAATACTACTATTTTCTGCTCGCCATCAGTAATTAATTTGGCAACATCTTTCATTCTCTGTGCAGAGCCTACTGATGTTCCTCCAAACTTTAAGACTTTCATTTCTAGTTTCGAATTTTAATTGTTCTATAAAATACTCTTTCTTTTGGGCGCAAAGATACGAATATTTTATGGTTCTTTTTAATAATGATAATAAAATCTCTAACAATTTGTCTTTTTTAGTATTCACTTGCTTCGCGCAACTGATGTTGTCCGCAGCAGTATACTTTTCCTGGAAACTCGCTTAAAAGGTTCAGGTTGTGGGTTGTCATGATGATAGCCGTCCCCTGTGTACATATTTCCTGAAGCAATTTGACGATGTTTCTGCCAGTCTCTACATCCAGGTTTCCGGTAGGTTCATCAGCCAGGATTATTTCAGGCTTGTTCAATATTGCACGTGCTATGACGATACGCTGCTGTTCGCCGCCTGAGAGTTCATTCGGCATCTTGTAGCCTTTGTTTTCCATGCCTACCAGACGTAATACTTCTTCAATTCGACTTTCTCTTTCTGAAAATTGCTTCCAGCCTGTAGCACGCAGTACGAAATCCAGATTATCGTATACAGTACGGTCGGTCAGAAGCTGGAAATCCTGAAATACGATGCCCAGTTTCCGTCGCAGGCTGGCAATATTTTTTTGCTTGATGGTACGCATATCGTAACCCAATACAGTTGCTTCTCCTTCGCATATATCCAGTTCACCGTATATGGTTTTCAGGAAAGTCGACTTACCGGTACCCACTTTTCCTATCAGGTAGACGAACTCACCTTTTTTCAGTTCAAAGTTTACATTGTTCAGTATGCCTAGCTCCTGCTGGTTGATATCTACATTTTTATAACTTATGAGTGGTTGGTCTTCCATAAAATCAATGTTTCTTCCAGTTTTCGCTGTGGCGTTCTTTTAATTCGCGTGCTAAATCTTCAATGCGGTAGCCTTTCGATGTCAGCAGTACGATAAGGTGATAAAGCAAGTCGGCTCCTTCATAAATCAGGCGTTCGTCTGTTCCGTTGCATGCTTCGATGATTGTTTCTACTGCTTCTTCACCTACTTTCTGAGCCATTTTGTTGACTCCCGATTTGAAAAGACTTGTCGTATAAGATTTCTCAGGCATTTCTTCGTGACGTTTGTCGATGAAGTCTTGCAACTCTTTCAGGAACATAATATCCTGTTCGTTCTTTTCACCCCAGCAAGTATCTGTTCCTGTATGACAAACTGGTCCTGCAGGATTTACCTTTATCAGCAGCGTGTCATTGTCGCAGTCGGCCGCAATGGAAACTACATGCAGGAAATTGCCGCTTTCTTCACCTTTTGTCCATAATCTGTTTTTGGTGCGGCTAAAGAATGTGACTTTTCCAGTTTCCACTGTTTTATTGTATGCTTCTTCATTCATGATCCCAGCATCAGTACCTTTTGGGTATAATTATCTTGAATGATGGCAGGAACAAGTCCGTTCATCTTCCCAAAATCTAAATCCATATTTTATATATTTTAAAATTAAACTCTAACGTTGATTCCTTCTTTGCAAAGGTATGCTTTTAATTCGGGAATAGGAATCTCACCGAAATGAAAAACGCTGGCGGCTAGTGCTGCATCCGCTTTTCCGATAGTAAAAGCATCTCTAAAGTGTTCCTTGTTCCTGCTCCTCCGAAGCGATGACGGATAGTCAGTATTTGGCTTAGTTGGGACAGGGCATCATTGGCGTAACCGTTTTTTACTCCATCATGGTCCATGCTTGTGAACAATATTTCTCCTGCTCCACGTTCATTGGCTTCCCGCGCCCATTCAAAAAGATTCCGGTCTGTTTCTTTCCTGCCGCCGTTCAGGTAACATTTCCACCCGTCTGCTGTTTGCTTGGCGTCGATTGCTACTACGCATACTTGAGAGCCAAAGTGAGAGGCTATGTCGTCTATCAACTGCGGATTGCGGATAGCCGAAGAATTGATGGAGATTTTATCAGCTCCGGCGCTGAGCAGACGATCTACATCGCTTAATTCATGGATACCTCCTCCTACCGTGAAAGGTATGCTGATATGTGCAGCAATACGTTTTACCAGGTCGGTAAAGGTTTTTCGTCCTTCGTGACTGGCTGTTATATCCAGATATACCAGTTCGTCAGCCCCTTGTTCGCTGTATATCTTTCCTAGTTCTACAGGATCACCGGCTTGTCGGAGATTTACAAAATTCGTTCCCTTTACGGTTTGTCCGTCTTTGATATCCAGACATGGGATAATTCGTTTTGCTAACATATATATTGTACTATTTTATTTAAAGATAACGGCTTAACTCTCTCAGTGAAATTTTACCTTCGTACAAAGCCTTCCTACAACTACAGCAGGTATACCTGATTCGTGTAGCTTCAGAATATCATCAATACAGCTTACGCCTCCGCTTGCTATCAGATGTATATCGGGAAAGGCAGCCATAATATCTTTGTAAAGTGGAGTAGAGGGACCTTCCAGCATTCCATCGCGGCTAATGTCAGTACAGAGCACTTTGTTGATACCTTTTTCTATATAGTTTTTAAGAAACGGCATTAGTTCTTGAGTACTCTCTTCCTTCCATCCGCTAATAGCTATCTTGTTGTCTTTTACATCTGCTCCGAGTATTATTTTCTCTTCACCATATTTTTCTAACCACTGGCAAAATAATTCGGGCTGTTTTACGGCTATGCTCCCCAATGTTACCATCTGAGCTCCGTTGTCGAAAGCAATGACAAGATCTTCATCACTTTTTACACCTCCTCCGAAATCGATTATCAAAGATGTCTGACTTGCAATTCTGTCAAGAACTCGATAATTTACTACATGATGTGAAGCTGCTCCATCCAGATCGACTACATGCAAGCGGCTTATTCCGTAAGCTTCGAATTCCTTGGCAACTTCTACCGGATTTTCGTTATATACCTTTTGTGAGTCATACTTACCTTGTGAAAGACGTACGCATTTTCCGTCAATGATATCTATGGCAGGAATAAATTCTATCATAATATTATCTATATCGTTGGAGAGCAATGTTTATAAATCGAGAAAATTAGTGAGAATTCTTTCTCCGTTTTTACCACTTTTTTCAGGATGAAACTGTGTCGCATAAAAGTTATCTTTATGCAATGCAGAACTGTAAGGCAGAATGTAGTCTGTCTGAGCAGCCGTGCAGTCGTTCAGAGGAACGTAGTAACTATGTACGAAGTAGACATATTCTTCGCGGTTGAATCCTCGGAACAGATCACTATTGGTATGTGAAATTGTATTCCATCCCATGTGTGGAATTTTGTCTTCATGTTTTAGAGGTTGGAAACGTTTTACTTCAGCATCAAATATACCCAGACAGTCTACATTTCCTTCTTCCGAATGCTTGCACATCAGCTGCATGCCCAGACAAATTCCCAATACAGGTTGTTTCAGTTCTTTTATAAGTCTGTCAAGTTGATTATCCCGTAAATATTGCATGGTATTGCGTGCTTCTCCTACTCCGGGAAAAATAATCTTGTCTGCCTTTAGCAGCAATTCCTTGTCTGCAGTTATGACAGGAGTTATTCCCAGACGGCGTAGGGCATAATCTACGGAAAATATATTGCCAGCATTGTATTTTATGATAAGCTACATTCATTCTTTTATTTTATTTGTATTTTGCAAAAGTAACGAAATATTGTGAACTTCCTAATATTTCTGACAAAAAGTTCATTGTATGCATCTGGTTGTAACAAGTTTTCTCTAAAATATGCAATATTTAGGCTTTTAAGAATATCTGTTGGTGAGAAAAAATGAAGAATTTACAAGCAAACTATTGCAGATTAAGGAAAATGTACTACCTTTGCAACCGCAATCGAGAGAGATAGCAAAATTAAGAATAAAAATAATGGTGCGTTAGTTCAGTTGGTTAGAATACATGCCTGTCACGCATGGGGTCGACGGGTTCGACGTCCGTACGCACCGCAGAAGTCTGCAAATCATTTTGATTTGTAGACTTTTTTATGTTATAAACTGTAGTCTTGACATTTTTCATTACCGAATCATTGCAGAATTTCTAACCGTTGCAACGGCTTATGTACAAACTCGTAGATTTTATCTTTTCCTATTTGCTTATATTATTTAGTTGACAAGTTTTTTGTTGTAGATCTTGCTGACGAACATTATCATTCGAAAAAGGATAGAAAAAGAACAGCATATGGTTATAAGAAAGGGTAAAAAAGTACCATATCAGTAAGCAAATAATCCGAAACAGAGTGAATAGATCTTAAATTTGACAGATATTAGATAATAAAGTATCAAACGCTCTTGAGTCAGATGTGCTATATTTGCAAAAAATACTATGATATATGAAAAACAAAAACTATTTGTATGGTTTATTGCTGTACGGATTCATAGCCGGATTTACCTCTCCGGTTTCAGCCGAAATCCGTCAGTGTGATAAAGAATTTATATCCTCAGATGATTCACACATCGTTTATATGGGAAGAATTAGCCGGAGTATTCCTCATATTGTCCGCTTTACTTATCCGGGAGTCAGTATACTGGCAAACTTTGAAGGAACATCCTTACAGATGAAAGCAAAACCGGGAAGCGGAGCGTTTATGGTAGAAGTTGACGATGAATTGCCTTATCGGATTAACTTCGCTGAAAACGATTCGATCCAGACGTTAGCAGAAGGATTACCGGAAGGAACACACCGTGTTCGCATTATGTATGCCATAGAAGGATATGAACTGAAGCCAGCATTCAAGGCTTTTATTTAGATAAAGGATGCAGACTGGCCGAGGCTCCGGTGTTACCTGAACGTCGAATTGAATTTATCGGTAATTCCATTACTTGCGGTTATGGAGTAGAATCAGAAAATCCTTCTGATCCGTTTACCTATGAAACGGAAAATCATTTTTATACATATGCAGCCCGTACGGCAAGAGCATTGAAAGCCCAGCATCTGGTAGTGGCCCGTTCCGGAATCGGTGTATACCGTAACTACGGTGCACCTCGTTCGGGCAGTAAGGACTGTATGCCTGCCATGTACGAACAGGTCCTTTTTACAGACTCTACAGAGTTATGGGATCATACGCTTTATACACCGGATGTGGTGTGTATTAATTTGGGAACAAATGATACAAGTCTCGACAATTATGACATGAATCTGCTGGCTGAGGGATATCGCAGTTTTGTGAAAAAGCTCCGTGCTGTCTATCCTCATGCTAAACTGGTATTGCTGACAGGTTCCATGATGAATGGAAAACCATTAGATGATGTAAAGAAAGCAATGGATACCGTAGTGGGTGAAATGAACAGTCAGGGGGATAAAGAGATATATCGTTTTGATATGTCGCCTCAGACAGGTTCGCTGGGGATAGGTGCTAGTTACCATCCTTCCATGCGACAGCATCAGAAGATGGCTTCAGAGCTGACCGCCTTCCTTAAAAAACTGATGAAATGGTAAACTGAAAGAATTACTTTAAAATATTGAAGATATGAAAAAATGGATTATCAGTGCCTGTCTGCTGATGATGCAGGCTGGGGCATGGGCAAAAGTTACATTGCCTGATATTATGAGTGACAATATGGTTTTGCAGCAACAGACAGAAGCCTGTTTGTGGGGAAAAGCCAATGCAAATGCCGAAGTTACAATCCGTCCGTCGTGGAATCGTGAAACATACAAGGTTACTGCCGGTGCAGACGGAAAGTGGATTGCAAAGATTAAGACTCCTACGGCAAGTTACAACACTTACACCATTTCTATTTCCGATGGTGAAGAAATCATTTTGAATAATGTACTGGTTGGAGAAGTATGGTTCTGTTCTGGTCAGTCGAACATGGAGATGCCGTTGAGAGGCTTCTGGAATTGTCCGATAGCAGGAGCTAATGAAACGATCGCTACTTCATCAAAGTGGAAAGGAATCCGTGTAGCTACTGTTGAAAAGAACGGACAATTGCAGCCTGTCGACGAATGTAAAGGAAGCTGGAAAGTTAGTAATCCGGAAAATGCTCCGGCATTCAGCGCGACAGCCTTTAACTTTGCGATGATGATGAATCAGGTACTGGATATTCCAATTGGTATTATCAACTGTAGCTGGGGAGGTTCGATGGTAGAAGGATGGTTGCCTCGTGAGATTGTTTCTCAATATCCCGATATTGACCTGAAACGTGATATCCGTAAGGAAGACGGACACGACTGGTGGCATTATCTGAGTCCGACATTGATGTACAACGGTATGCTGAAACCTTTGCAGAATTACACTATTAAGGGATTTTTGTGGTACCAGGGAGAATCGAACGTAGGTAAACATAAAACGTATGCTGAACGTTTGAAAACGATGGTCGAACTCTGGCGTAAAGAGTGGGGATTGGGTGAGTTGCCGTTCTATTATGTAGAGATAGCTCCATTCAATTCTACAGAAACTACAGGATGTGCAATTGCTTCGCGAAGCACAGTTCCAGGCACAGTCTATCATTCCAAACAGTGGAATGATTTCTACAAACGATTTGGTAGAACCTTATGAAATAAAAAATGTTCATCCTAAAAATAAGACTGATGTAGGAAAACGTCTTGCCTATATGGCATTGAGTAAGACTTATCATGTTCCGGGTATAGAAGCTTACGGACCAGTCTACAAATCGATGGAAGTAAAGGATGGTGCAGCTATTTTGTCATTCGATCATGCAGAAGAAGGATTTAACCGTTTG